>JABLTO010184149.1_pt1 | contig 18059 bp, 17 predicted proteins | sample 7160091 | NCBI WGS metagenome assembly JABLTO01 (sample SAMN14651225, study PRJNA627086) | human gut metagenome | isolation source: feces | host: Homo sapiens
ACTTTTGCGAAAAAGTATCCTTTCGCCAAAATGTGTATTTCTTATTCCCAAAAGCCTATCCCCTGGGGTAAAACTCCAGTTATATCATCACTCTACGGAAACAGAAACACACATCTATTTTATTCCCAAAATGACAAAATCCTTTGATTTATTGGGCTTTTCTTGACAGAAGGCAGACTGTTTCAACGTGTGTAGTATGGGGAAACATATCAACTGGATACATGACATTACTACGATATCCTAGTTTTGCAAGATACTTGATATCTCGAACCTGAGTACTTGGATCACATGAAATATAGACAACTTTTTGAGGACTTAAAATCTTTATTGCATCCATAAATTCTTTAGTGCTCCCGCTTCGAGGGGGATCCATAATGATGCAATCAACTTTTTGTTTTTGCTTAGCCAGTTTAATCATAAAAGCAGTGGCATCATCATTAACAAACTTGATATTACTAATTTTATTCATCTTAGCATTATTGATGGCATCTTTAACAGCATCTTTATTTACCTCTACTCCAATTACCTCTTTTACTTTACTTGAAGCAATCATTCCAATCGTTCCAATTCCACAATAAGCATCAATAACAATTTCATTTCCTTTTAAATTCAATAGCTCCAAAGCTTTATGATAAAGTATTTCACACTGATGATGATTGATCTGATAAAAAGATTTCGGTGAAATCTTAAACTTCAAACCACATAATTCATCAACAATAAACCCCTTACCATAAAGTACCTTTTCATCATTACCTAAAACAATACTTGTCTTTCTCTTATTAACATTTAAAACAACTGTTTTAATACTAGGAAAACTCTTTATTAACTCATTACAAAAATTCTTAGACCCTTTAAACACATTATCATTACAAACCAAAACTACCATTGTTTGATCACTAACGATTGCTCTACGAATTAAAACATGTCTTAACAAGCCTTTATTTCGATTCTCATCATAAATACTAACTCGATATCTTTTTAATAAACTTTGAATTTTCTTTATAATTAAATCACTTACTTCTTCATGTAATAAACAACGATCATAGGGAATAATTTTATGACTATCTTCTTCATAAAAACCAAATTCATACTTTTGATTAAAAGCAATAATTATTTTATTACGATACTCATAGGGATGTTCCATCCCTAACACATCTTCTACATGATACATATCTAAATGATTATCTTTTAAGAGTTTTTTACAATACTCTTTTTTGATATCTAATTGTTTTTGATAACTACTATTAATATATTTACAACTGCCACATTTCTTTTCTATTAAACATTTCATCTTATCACCTAAAAACAGTATAACATAACTGTTACTATTCTAAAGCTCCTTTTACTTTTTTTCTAGTAAAACAACGTTCTTCACGATTGGCTAAAGCCTTGATCCGAGCATCTAAAAGAATTTTTCTACCATTTTCATTTCTCGTATAAACAACCTCATATTTGCCAATAAATGGTTTCATATATTGTGCAAAAATAGTTGCATCTTCTTTCCTTTTAGAAAAACAATCAGGTATAGCAAAATAACCGTCTAATTTATTCCTACGTTTTGGATTATAAAGAATATATCGCTGATTATCGATCGAAGCAAAAAATTCACTAACACATTTTGCAAATAAAGCTTTATCATGTCCAGTTCCACCAAGTAGGTAAACCGCATGTCTTACTCCATAAGATTCTACTTCAATACGACTATTATAACTGTCAAGCTGATTAGTTTTTTCTAAAGCTTCTCTAATTCCTTTGCCAAATATATTTAAACGTGCCAGCGGATTTTTTAAAGTAAGAACTTTTTTTAAAGATAATAATATTCCTAAAGAAAATATCGCGATATATCCTGCTGCAAAAAGATATTTTTGAATTGATGATAACGATAGATCTTTTAATAAAGGTAATCCTAAGATTACTCCAATTATTCCGGCTATGATCATTACGACCAAGATTCGTAAAGCATCATTAAATAATACTACTGATATATATTTATCTTTTACTTTAGCTTCATCAACAATTTCAATTTTTTCATATACAGCTAGAGAACGTTCCCATCTATCTTTTAATGATTGTCGCTGCTTAGATAAACTTAACATTTCCTGATTGATCTTTTTAACATTGCTTTGATTAAATGGAAATTTAATTGCTGATAATCGTTCGATTCCATTTTCAATCGTATCATGTCGATAGTGCAATCCTAAAAAATGTTCCATCCGTCGTGTCAACATTTCAAAATCTTCACTACTATTATCAACTTGTAAATTATCTCTTGGTTTTACACAAACCAAATGCCAAATATTACTAGTTTTATTAGGATCATCCTTAAATACCCTGATTGCTCTGCCCCGCATTTGGTTACTCAACATATAAGAGCCTACAAAACTTGCTAAAATCAAAGTATTAACACATGGACAATCCCAACCCTCTCCCAATAATGATTTAGTTCCAATTAATACCTGGATATATCCTTGAGTAAATAATTCACTAATTATATCAATTAAAAAATGCTGATTTCCTTTAAGCTCTACTTTAACATAATCTTCTAATTTACCAATTTTAATAAATTTAATTTTATTAGCATCATTTATCTTTTTAAGCAGTACTTCTTTTGCTTCAATTGGAATAATAACTATACTGCCACATAAAACACCTAACTTTAGCGATTTATTTTCTCTTCTTAATTGTTCAAAAAAAGGTATCACACCTAAATTATTAACATCTTTAGTTTCATCTCCTAAAGAACTTTCGTACTCTTTTCGAATATAATCTGTAAGAATCAATAATCTTAAATCATCCTTTAAATTTTGGTATTCATGAAAAATGATTTGTTTAATACTTTCACATTTTCCTTTTGAATTAATCAATATCTTTTCAAGAGCCTGATTAACTTGTAAAGTAACTTTTCGCTTTTCAATCAAACCTTTTGCCTTTAACTCCTTTATCATCTGCTGGCGATAATTTTCATCAACTAAATATGAATCAGTATCATCATAAATAAATCCCTGTAATAATATTTCCAGCCATTTCAAAGTTACTGGTTCCAATTTCTTAAAACCTAATAATTTTTGAAATCGTTTAGATACAGGAATTTTACCCTCATTTAAAAAAATTAATAGTGCCGACAAATACGCTGGATTTTCTAATAACTCCTCATCACTTACAGTACTTGTAAAAAAACGATGAGCTTGAATCACCTGTAAAAATTGCTGATCATTACATAAATTATTTAAAATGCTTTGGGCATTTTCCTTAAAAACATTTACTTCCTGCTTTTCTTGATTAGTTGGATAATTAAAATAAACATAATCCTGATGCGGACACAATGTTCCATCTTTAACTAATTCTGGTACTGTTATCTCTTCATCTATCTCACCACACATATCCATATAACGGGTCCACATATTTATATTTGCATCATATGGCGGTGTAGCTGTTAAAGCAATTGTAAAAATATCATCAAAAGCTTTTTTAAATTTTTCCAATGATTTCCACCATTCATTTCTTAAATGATGACACTCGTCAAGACATAATGTTCCTAATTGCAGACTTTTAAAAGTTTCTATTAGATCAAAATCATCATAATCAACTTCCTCAATCATCTCAAACTCATCATTTTCTTCAATTAATTTTCCCTGATATCTACTCATTGCACTAAAAAGTGCTTGATAAGTAGCTACTGTAATTAATTTAGGATATTTTAAATCTCGAGATATATATTTATCACTAATAGCTTCATTACATAAAAAAGCTTTATTAATTCTATCTATCCATTGTTCTCTAATTGTAATTGTAGGTGTTAAAATCAAAGTGATACGATTAGTACGTTTAATAAGTTCAATCCCCAGTGTTGTCTTTCCCGAACGCGGATCTGCAACTACATGAATTTTGTGATCTTGACTATACCCAGCAAATTTATCAAGAACTCTTTGTTGATATATTCGCCAAGTTCCTTTAAACTCCAAAATATCATCGTACATAAGCTATCCTCCATAACTATTAAATATCATCCTCATTTAAAATCTTTTTAATATACATCGCTAACATATATAACATTTTTTCTTCAAAAGTATCTAACTGACATCCCAGCAGCTCTTTAATTTTAAGCATTCGGTAATTAATAGTATTTCGATGCAGATAAAGATTCTTAGCCATTTCAATTTGACTTTCATTATAAAACAAATAATAAAAAAGTGTTTTTTCTAATTCCCCATGATGTTTTTGATCATACTCAATAATAGGCTGTAATAAACTGTGATACATTTCACTAAGTATTTGTTTATCTTCGATTGAAAAAAGAATTTGATATATCCCCATTTCTTCAAAAGAAACGATAGGTAATTGAAACTGTGTAGCCATTGAAACTGCAGCACGAGCTCGCTTATAACTTAAAATCACCTGTCTAAAATCCAGCATTTGACTGCCAATACCTAAATGAATATATTTGCCTTCCATTCTTTTTTTAGTTCTTTTATACATTTTATCAATAATTCTTTCTAGATTATCAGGTTCAAGATTATTTACAACTAAAACAAAACATCCATCAAACCAGAAAAAAGTATAGGGACTTTCAATTTTTTCAAAACATAATTCTAATTGAAAAGCAATCTTTCTTCTTTCAATAGCATCAAACTGATCAGAATCCTCGATTTCAATTAACACTACTTGAAAATAACCATCAACATCAAATGAACTCATTAACTGTGGTCGCACTTCCTCAACTGTTTGGACAGTCGTAAATACTTCTTGAAATAATTTTGATATTTGTTGATCTTCTCTTTCTGAAAATAAACAGCGCATACTAAAATCTTTGATCAAATCAGCCATATGAACTTCCCAAGGTGTTGTTAATAACGGGAATTCTTGCTCATTACAATAATCTATAATATCTTGAGAAACCTCAAAAATATACTTACCTGTATTAATGATCAGCCCGACACTATGATATTTAACTAAACATTTAATAAAATCAAAAAGTGCATCATGACTTTGAAACCCTAATCCTGTCGTTACTGCTAACTCTTTTCCCCATAATTGTTGAATTATTTTAGTATCCTCAATCATATGAACCCAACTCATTGCATTTCCACAGCCTTCTTTACCGGCTAATAGTTTTAAACGGTATTGTTTTTGAGTTTGAATCAATGCATCTTCTATTGTAAATCCCATTTGTTTTTCCTCCTCTTTTTTTATTTTACCATTATTTGTGCACTATGCACAAATAATGATTGTTTTTTTATAATCTATGTCCCTAGAATTATTAAAAGTTTATTATATAATATTATTGTAAAAAAAAAGAACATTCAGGAGGGACATTAAATGGACATTTACGGATATTTTGTAATAACTGATAATTTTGAAACTTGCCCTGCTTGGGTTCAAAGTGAAAATTATTTCAATTGCGAAAATTTTTCTAGGTTTTTCAGATTTTTTAAAAAAAGATAATATATTTCATTATAAGCAAAAACAAAACAGAGATTCTGTTTTGTTTTATTTTTATAGACAGATTATCCTTGCCTTTGAAAGTTTCAAAAAACATGATTATTAAATCAGTAATCCTGGATTTAATCTTCTTTACACTTATAAATAAAAGATATTTTAGAACACACATAACTTTTTAAATATTCAACATTTCTTAAATCATCTTAATATTTAAAATTAAAAATCCTAATTCCTTATTTTTCTAACTGATTATATAATTTGCTGTAATGTATAACTTTTTACAAACAGTATAATCATCTTCACTAAATACTAAGCAAGAAAAATTTTATACATGATATTCTTAATTTCTTCATATGCAGTTTTTATAGACATATTATTTTCTTTATTCTTTTTGTTTGGCAGGTTCTTGATAACGAAGCACTTTTGCTGGAACGCCTCCAACTACTGCATAGTCTGGTACATCTTTTGTAACAACTGCCCCAGCTCCAACAACAGCATATTTTCCAATCGTTACCCCTGGACAAATAGTTACATTCATGCCGATCCACGCATTCTTTTTTATTGTTACTTTTCCATAAGTATAAATATAATGCCTAGCATTCATATCATGATTGATCGTAGCAATACGAACCCCTGGTGCAATCATTACCCCATCTTCAAATTCAATTCCACCTGAAGCAGATAAAATAGCAGAGTGATTAATAAATACGTTTTTACCAAATTTCACCCTATTTCCAAAGTCGCAAATAAATGGTGTAAGTATTCTTATATCTTTAAGTTCTCTTCCAAATAATTCCTCTAAGTATTTAAGATAAGATGAATCATTAGGTAATATAGCATTTGCCTTTGCACAAAGAGTCCTAGCACGAAGCATCTCGTCACTTGCATCCTTGAAATATTCTTCACGTGCATCTGTTGGTCCGCCTTGATCCATTAAATGATAAACATAGCCTTTCTTATACTTCATTTGATATCCACCTTTCAATTATTTTTTGTGCATTATCTACAGCGCTTCCGGTTATTGCCAGTCCTTTTGTAACTTTTGCACCTTGAGCTGCATTTCTAATATCTTTTTCTGTTGATGAAAGTCCACTACCTTCATGGGTACAAAAAGGATGTATTATTTTTCCCGTAAAATTAAATTCTTCTAAAAATGTATATACTGCCATTGGCATAGTTTGCCAATAATTAGGATATCCAAGATATATTTCATCATATTGTTCCAAGTTATCTAACAAGCCCACAAGTTCTGGTCTGGCATTTGTTTGCAAATCTTTTTTTGCTTCTTTAATACAAGTATTATAATCTTTTGCATAAGGTTTCTTTTGTTCAATCTTAAATAAATCAGCACCCGTGATTTTTGAAATCATCTTTGCTGCTTTTTCAGTATTACCAATAGTTACGTACTTTATAGAGCCACCAAAATAATTTTCATCAGCTCTCGAATAAAATGCTACAAGTTTTTTCATTCATTATTTTCTCCTTTGTCCCAAATTAATTTACCAGTTTTTAATGCTTTTTCATAACGAGAAATTTTGTATGAAAGTCTATCCATCGTTTCTTCAATTTGCTTTTTTTGAAATCTCAAAACATCCATTTGATTATTAAGAAGTTCTAACCTTGCAGGAATGGTATTATCACCCTGTTGAAATAGTTTTACATACTCAATCATAACTTCTATCGGCAATCCAGCATTTCTCATACAAATTGCTAATTCTACCCATTTCAAATCTTCTTCTTGATAATCTCGTATTCCTCCAGATGTTCTAGTAACTTTCGGAATCATTTTTACTCGCTCATAATAGCGCAGCGTATCTTGGCTGATATGATACTTTTCTGCTACTTCTTTAATTGTCACTATATCATCTCCTTTTATCGTAACCATACTATACAACTTGGAGTTTACTCTAAGTCAAGACTATTTATATAAATAATATATAAATAGTTTATCAACTTTCTTTCAAAAAAACAGAGATATCAACATTAGTTGGTATCTCTGTCCATGACTCACTATTTATTACATATATATGATAAAATATTCTTTGATTCGTGCAATTTTATCTTACTGAACTGCAAAAGTTAACTCTGCTTTACAAACAACCTTGCCATTTACTTTAGCAACCGCATCACCAATTCCAATTGGTCCTTTTTGTTTTGTTAAAACACATTCCATTTCTAAAACATCACCAGGTGTTACTTGCCCTTTAAATTTACATTTATTAATTCCCCCAAAGAAAGCAATCTTACCTTTATTTTCTTCCTTTGAAAGAATTGCAATACATCCTACTTGAGCTAATGCTTCAACGATCAAAACCCCTGGCATAACATGATGCTGTGGAAAATGTCCACAAAAATGCATCTCATTTACACTAACACATTTTATTCCTTTAGCCCACTGACCTGGTTTATAATCAATAATACGATCAACCAAAGCAAAAGGATAACGATGTGGATTGATTTCTTGAATTTGATTACTATTTAATTCCATTTTCTTATTCTCCATATTTCTTAAATACGATCGTAGCATTATGTCCACCAAATCCTAATGAATTTGACATAGCTACATTTACTTCTTGATCTCTACCAGTATTTGGTACAATATCTAAATCACATAGTGGATCAGGTGTTTGGTAATTAATTGTAGCAGGAATAAAACCTTCTTCGATTGCTTTTACACAAATAACACCTTCAATTCCACCTGCAGCACCTAAACAATGTCCCGTATTTCCTTTAGTTGAAGATACCGCAACACTTTTAGCAGCTTCACCTAAAGCTGTTTTAATTGCCATAGTTTCCCCTTTGTCATTTAATGGCGTACTAGTACCATGGGCATTAATATAAGTTACATCTTCAGGTTTTAAATTAGCATCATTAAGGGCATTGATCATTGCTTTAGCACCACCTGAACCATCTTCTAATGGCGCTGTAATATGATGCGCATCACAACTTACACCATAGCCAACCATCTCACAATAAATATGAGCACCACGAGCTTTAGCGTGTTCTAATTCTTCAAGTACAATAATTCCAGCTCCTTCTCCCATAACAAAGCCACAACGATCAGCATCAAAAGGAATAGAAGCACGTTTAGGATCATTATTATCACAAAGAGCTTTCATTGATGAAAAGCCACCAATTCCAAGCGGAGTAATACTTGCTTCAGCTCCACCAGCTATCATTATATCTTGATATCCATCACGAATATTTCTAAAAGCATCACCAATAGCATTAGTACCACCAGCACAAGCAGTGACTGGGCATGTACATAATCCTTTAGCTCCTAACTCAATAGCAATATTTCCAGCTGCTAAATTCGTAATTGACATTGGTACAAAGAATGGCGAAACTCGATCATATCCTTTTTCTAATCCTTTAGTATGATCTTTTTCAATTGTTGCAAGTCCCCCAATTCCACTTGATACTACTACCCCAAAACGATCAGCATCAATTTCTTCAATATTTAAAGCAGCATCTTTAAACGCTTCTTTTGCAGCAATTACCCCAAATTGAGTAAAACGATCCATTTTACGAACTGCTTTTTTATCTAAATAATCTGCAGGATTGAAATCTTTAACTTCCGCAGCAATTTTAACTCTTGTTAATTCTGTGTCATAGTTAGTAATTTCATCAATTCCACAAACTCCATCTTTAATACTTTTCCATGTCTCATCAACATTATGACCAATAGCATTAATTGCCCCAAGTCCAGTTACTACTACTCTTCTTCTTTCCATCATCTTTCTCCTTACATTGCCATTCCGCCGTCAACATGAATAGTTTGACCAGTAATATATCTAGCATCATCACTTGCTAAGAAAACAACTGTATTAGCAATATCGCTTACTTCTCCAAAAACACCTAAAGGAATTTGTTTAGCCATACTATCTTTAACATCTTCTGGTAAAACATCTGTCATTGCTGTTTTAATAAAACCTGGTGCTACAGCGTTAACTGTAATCCCACGACTACCTACTTCACGTGCTAAAGACATTGTCATCCCAATTATTCCAGCTTTACTAGCAGAATAATTGACTTGTCCAGCATTTCCAGCTACACCTACTACTGAAGACATTGAAATGATTCTTCCATAGCGCTGTTTCATCATGATCTTAGTAACATGTTTCATACAATTCCATGTTCCTTTTAAATTAACATCGATAACAGCATCGAAATCACTTTCTTTCATTCTCATCAATAAACCATCTTTAGTAATTCCCGCGTTATTAACTAATACATCAACGCGACCAAATTCTTTCATGATTTCTTTAAACATTGCTTCTGTTTCTGTAAAAGATGCAACGTTGGCTTGAACTAACATAACTGTAGTCCCAAGATCTTCAAGTTCTTTTTTTGTTGCCTCAGCAATTTCTTTATTATTACCGAAATCAACATAATTAACAACCACTTTAGCACCTTCACGAGCACAAGCTAAACAAATTTCTTTGCCAATTCCCTGAGCTCCACCAGTTACTAAAACTACTTTATCTTTTAATTTCATTTTATTCTCCTTTTAATCCAGAAATTGTTTTATTTAATGATTCTTGATCTTCAACTTGATAAGTCTTGATTTTTTTATCGATTTTACGAATAAAACCACTCAATACCTTACCAGGACCAATTTCAATAATTGTATCTACACCATTTTCCAACATATAACGAATACTATCTTCAAAATATACTGGTGACATTACTTGTTTTTCTAACATTTCAGCAACACTTACATTTGCTGCTAATTCTTTTGCTGAACTATTAAAAATAACCGGTATTTGCATTTCATTAAAAGTTATATCTGTAAATTTTTCTTTAAGTTCTTGACTAGCTGGTGCTAATAATCTGGTATGAAATGGACCACTTGTATTCAACGGAATTGCTCGACGAGCACCTTTTTGTAAAGCTAATTCACTTGCTTTAGTAACCGCATTAGCCTCACCACCAATAACTAATTGTCCCGGACAATTATAATTAGCTATTGATACTACCCCTAAATCACTTGCTTCTGCAACAGCTTCATCCAACAATTCACGATTCAAACCAATAATTGCAACCATTTTACTTTCCATTTCCATTACTGCTCGTTCCATTGCTTGTCCTCTAAAACGAACTAGGCTGATTGCTGTTTGATCATCTAATACTCCAGCAGCATTTAATGCTGAATATTCACCTAAACTAAGTCCTGCTACAAAATCAGGATCAATTCCGTTTTCTTTTAATAACTTAGTTGCAATTACAGCAACAGTTACCATACATGGTTGTGTATTGCTTGTCTTTGAAAGTTCTTCTATCGGTCCTTCAAAACACAATTTTTTTACATCAATATCTAAATCAATATTATCAAAAATATCTTTTGCGATTTGATAATTATCATAGAATGATTTACCCATTCCAACAACTTGACTGCCTTGACCAGCATATACAAATCCTATCTTCCCCATTACTTTAGTCCTTCCTTCAATTCATCCATCAATTCTTTGACTGAAATTATCTTATCATTACGATATCCATTGCTGCCACTAAATACTAACCCTTCATCAAGATTCCCTTTAGCAGCATTGATCAAGGCTCCACTTATACAATAAGGTGTCGTCTTTACGTCGCAGGGAATCAAACAATTATAACATCTTTTTACAGGTATTCTTTCATCATTTTTCAACTTTTCCGTAAGTTTTGTCATGATTGCTCTACCTGGCATTCCTACCGGTGATTTTACGATTTCAATATCTTCTTTTTTAGCATTGATAAAAGCCTGCTTATATTTAATATCGGCATCGCATTCATCAGTACAAATAAAACGGGTTGCCATTTGAACACCATCTGCTCCTAAGTCTAAAAACTCTTGGATATCTTTACTATCATAAATTCCTCCCGCTACAAAAATCGGAATTTCTTTTTTATACTTCTCTACAAATGGTTGAATTGCTTCTTTTACTTCTTTAAAGATATCTGCCAACTTAGCCGTTGTCTTATTTAATACATCTTCTTTATGAAAACCTAAATGGCCCCCAGCTTCGCTACCTTCGATAACTACAAAATCCGGTGCTACTTTAAATTTACGATCCCATGTCTTACAAATCAATTTTATCGCTTTACCACTTGATACGATTGGTGCGATCTTGACCTTTGTATCTTTTACAAAACTAGGTAAATTCATTGGTAAGCCAGCTCCAGAAATGATGGCATCAATTTTATTTTTTACAGCTACTTCAACCAAAGCTGCATAATCAGTAATCGCAACCATAGCGTTGATTGCAACCATTCCTTTACCTTTTGCAATCTCTTTAGCTTTTTTTATTTCATTAGCTAATTCACGTTTATTAGCTTCAAGCGGATTTTTCTCAAAGTCTGCTGCTCGATAACCAGGATGAGCAGTTGAAATAACTCCCATCCCGCCATTTAAAGCAACATTTCCAGCTAAGTTTCCTAATGAAATTCCTACGCCCATTCCTCCTTGAATAATTGGAACCTCAAGGCAGATCTCACCTATGTGTACTTTTTTCATCTTTAAAACTCGCTTTCTAACTTTTTAAACTCTTGTTTACACTCATCGAACAATTCTTCAATAATTGCTGCTACTGGTTTTATTTCATTTACCATTCCGGCTACTTGTCCAGCCATTAAAGAACCTGTTTCTACATCCCCTTCTAATACTGCTCTTTTTAATGAACCTAATGTATACTTTTCAAGTTCCATCATATCAGCACCTTCTTTTTCACGCTTGATATATTCTTTAGCCATTTTGTTTTTTATAATTCTTACTGGCGTTCCGGCGATTCTTCCGGTTACTGTTGTACTTGTATCTTTAGCACTGATGATTGCTTGTTTATAATTTTCATGAATTGGACATTCTTCACTAGCTAATAAACAAGTTCCTACTTGTACTCCACTAGCACCTAGAGCATAAGCTGCTAAAACTTGTTTTCCACTAGCGATCCCACCAGCTGCAATTACAGGTACTTTGACTGCTTCAACAACTTGAGGAACTAAAGCCATTGTCGTTAATTCGCCGATATGACCACCAGCTTCAGTACCCTCAACAATAATCGCATCAACATCATATTTTTCTAAACGTTTTGCTAAGGCAACACTTGGTACAACTGGTAACACTTTAATTCCTGCTGCTTTCCATGATTCAACATATTTACCAGGATTTCCTGCTCCTGTTGTTACAACGGGAACTTTTTCATCAATTACTAATTGTGCCATTTCATCAGCACATGGATTCATTAACATGATATTGACTCCAAATGGTTTGTCAGTTAAGCTGCGACAAATTTCAATATTCTTTTTTAAAGTTTCTGTATCCATACCACCAGCTCCGATTAATCCAAGCGCTCCGGCATTAGATACACTTGCCGCAAACTCACCAGTTGCAATATTGGCCATTCCTCCTTGAATTAAAGGATACTTTATGTTTAATAATTCATTTAATTTCATTTTTTAACTCCATTCTATTAATGTAGCGCCCCAAGTAAGGCCCCCGCCAAAACCAACACAAATAATTTTATCGCCTGGTTTTAACATCTGTTTTTCATCCATCTCTGCTAATGCTAAAGGAATACTAGCAGCAGAGGTATTTCCATATTCTTGTAAATTCATATAAAACTTATCTTCAGAAGATTTTAACTTCTTATATACATTTTTAATAATTCGATAATTAGCTTGATGACATACAACATATGCAACATCATCAAGAGTCAGATTGCTTTTCTTTAAAACCGCATTTATGCTTTCAGGAATTACTTTAACAGCAAATTTAAATACTTCCTGTCCTGCCATCGTAAGGAAATGATTTTCACTTACTTCATTAATTGCTGGTGCATTCAAAGCATCTAAATTACCAGCAGAATTGCTGTAGCTAGCAAAAATTCCTTCCCCATTACTAATAACTAGTGCTCCCGCGCCATCACCAAATAACACACAAGTATTACGATCGTTGAAATCGATCATTTTGGATATTTTTTCACTTCCAATTACTAAAGCATATTTATCACCTAAATTTTGTAATAACGCCTGAGCTACTGTTAAAGCATAAACAAAACCACTACAAGCTGCATTTAAATCAAAACACATTACTTCTTGATCGTTTAATCCTAATTTTTCTTGAATTAAACAAGCATTACTAGGTGTGAAATAGTCTGGTGTCATAGTTGCACAAATTATTAAACCAATTTTACTTTTATCTATATTTTTTATTGCTTTTAAAGCTGCTTGATATCCCAAATCAACACAACTTTCTTCCTTTGCAATATGTCTTCTTTTTATTCCAGTTCTAGAGACAATCCACTCATCTGAAGTTTCAACCATTTTTTCAAGATCGAAATTATCAAGAACTTGTTGTGGTGCATAGTAACCAGTTGACAGTATTTTTAATCCATTCATATAATCTCCTAATATTTTTCTTTGATATCTTCAAAGAAATAAACCAGCTGCTGTAATGATTTAATCAATAATTCATCATCAAGAACATGACTATCTTCACATACTCGACTAACCATTTCTTCATGGAAATCACGATGAACCTTACAAACACGATTACCTTTAATTGTTAATTCTACTCGAATAACACGACGATCATTTTCATCTTTATGACGTTTTACATATCCTTTAGCTTCCAGCTTTTTTATTGCTGTCGTAATCGTTCCATTCGTTAAAGTCGCTTTTGAAGCAATCGTCGACATCGTCGGATTTGATAAAGAACTGATTGCATCAATAATATGCAATTCTGACAAACTTAAATCTTCAACTCCATGTCCTACCATATATTGCGTTTCAATATCCATTATCTGGTTAAATAATCTAACAAACAAATGGTTGATCAATTCTCGATTTAAAATATCGCGATTAGTCATTCGTCACTCGGCCCATTTCTCTAAATTTATTATAGCGTTTAGTTATCAATGCTGTTTTTGATAATTTCATTAATTCTTCTAAATTATTACGAAGATATATTCTTAAACGCTTATACACATATTCACGATTTTTTGTAATTCCTCCGCGAGGTTCTTTGATAATTTTATCAATTATTTTCATTTCATATAAATCATCAGCTGTTAATTTCATTAACTCTGCCGCTTCATGAACACGTGTACCATCCTTATCTTTCCACAATATTGATGCAAATCCTTCCGGTGATAAAACTGAATAAACACTATTTTCCAACATCACCATGCGATCTCCGATACTTAGTGCAAGAGCTCCACCACTTCCGCCTTCACCAATTACAACAACAATAATTGGTACTGTTAATTGTGACATTTCCATCAAATTACGAGCAATGGCTTCACCAATGCCATGTTTTTCAGCTTTAAGTCCTGGATAAGCACCAGGTGTATCAACAAAAGTGATAATAGGTCGATTAAACTTTTCAGCCTGTTTCATCAAACGCATTGCTTTTCGATATCCTTCTGGTGAAGACATTCCAAAATTGCATTTTAGATTTTCATCTAAAGTTCGCCCTTTTAAATGCCCAACTACTGTACAAGGAATATTTTCAAACATTGCCAATCCCCCGACAATAGAACCATCATCTTTATAAAAACGATCGCCATGTAATTCAATAAAATCATCAAAAAGATTTTCAATATATTCATACACGTTTGGTCGATCAGATTTTCTTGCTAGATAAACACGATCATAAGCACTAATATTTTGATAAGCTTCATTTTCCAAACGAGCTTTCGTATTTTCTAAATCTTGAATTTGTAAAGTATGATCAATTTCCTGATCATCTTTTAATTTTAATAATTCTAATTCAATTTCTTTAATTTTTATTTCTTTTTCCTGCAGTGACATTATTGCGCCCCCCTGCTATGCATTTTTAATAATTTAATAATTGTTTCTCGCATTTTTGAACGTTCCACTATCAAATCAATAAATCCTTGATCTTGCATAAATTCCGTTCTTTGGAATCCCTCTGGTAATTTTTGTTTGATCGTTGATTCAATTACTCGAGGACCAGCAAAACCAATTAAAGCTTTTGGCTCTCCAATAATAATATCACCTAACATTGCAAACGAAGCCGTTACTCCACCCGTAGTTGGATGCGTAATATAAGAAATATACAACAATCCCGCTTCATGATGTTTAGCTAAAGCTGCACTTGTCTTAGCCATCTGCATCAAAGAAATAATCCCTTCCTGCATTCTGGCTCCCCCTGAAGTTGTAAAGATAATAATTGGACACTTACGCTTTGTAGCATGTTCAATTGCTCTTGTTATTTTCTCTCCAACAGCACCTGACATACTCCCCATCAAAAAGCGTGAATCCATTACACAAACAACAACTTTTTTTCCACCAATTTTTCCTGTAGCACAGACAACCGCTTCGTCAAGATTAGTCGCTTCTTCTAATTTTTTTAATTTTTCTTTATAACCAGGAAACATTAATGGATCATTAGATTTAATATTTTTATATAACTCTTTATATCTAGCTCCATCATATAAAAGATTTAATCGTGTATAAGCACGCATTTTTAAATGAGCTTTACATTTAGGACAAACATAATAATTTTCTTTTAAGTCTTCACTTAAAATCGATTCCCCACAATTTTCACACTTAGTGTATAAACCATCTGGTATATCAATTCTTTTTTTATCTTGTAACTTATGACGAATTGATTTGAATAAATTTAATTTTTCTTTTCGCGCTCTAAATAATTCTTCCATTTACTATCTCACCAACTTATCTAAGTTATTTTCAATAAAACTTGTATCAAAATTTCCTTTTACATATTCCCCTGTATGCAAAATCAAATACTGTAATTCTTGATTAGTATCAATACCATCAATAACCAGCTCAGCTAAAACCCTTCGCATCCTTCTAATTGCCTCTAAACGATTAGAACCATGAACAATAACTTTCGCAATCATTGAATCATAGTGTGATGATACTTTATAACCTTGATACAAAGTTGTGTCGATTCTGACTCCTAGTCCGCCTGGTAAGTGCACACTTTTGACAGTTCCAGGACAAGGTCTAAAACCTTCACGGGGATTTTCTGCATTGATTCGACACTCAATTGCATGACCATTCAAATGAATATCACTTTGCTTATATGTTAATTTTTGATTAGCTGCGATTCTAATTTGTTCTCTGATCAAGTCTATTCCGGTAATCATTTCGGTAATTGGATGTTCTACTTGAATTCGTGTATTCATCTCAATAAAATAATAATTTCCATCTTGATCAAGAACATATTCAATTGTCCCCGCATTACGATAACCAGCTCCAACAGCTGCTTTAACAGCATCTTCTCCCATCTTTTGTCGTAATAAAGGTGTTAAAGCTTTGCTAGGTGCTTCTTCGATCATTTTTTGATTACGTCGCTGAATCGAGCAATCACGTTCCCCTAAATGAATAACATTACCATAATTATCAGCCAAGATCTGGAACTCGATATGCTTAGGGTTTAAAATCAATTTTTCCAGATACATATCATCATCACCAAAGCATGCTTTAGCTTCTGCTTTAGCTGTTAAATATGCATCATCAAATTCTTCTTCGCTAAAAGCTTTTCGCATTCCACGACCTCCGCCTCCAGCTGAAGCTTTAATCAAAACTGGATAACCGATTTGAGTAGCTATCTTTTTAGCATCTTCAAGATCATTGACGCTGCCATCACTTCCAGGTACAACCGGAACTCCAGCTTCGATCATCTTTTGACGAGCCATACTTTTATTTCCCATCATGTCAATAACATCACCACTTGGTCCAATAAATGTCATTCCACATTCTTCAACTAAACGCGCAAAAGTCGAGTTTTCAGATAAAAAGCCAAAGCCTGGATGAATTGCATCACAACCTAGAGCTGTTGCAGCACTTAAAATATTTTTCATATTTAAATAACTATCTGCCGCCTTTGCCGGTCCAATGCATACTGCATGATCTGCTAACTGCACATGTAATGAAGTACTATCAACATCAGAATAAACAGCTACCGCTTCAATTCCTAACTCTTGACATGTTCTTATAATTCTTACCGCTATTTCGCCACGGTTAGCAATTAAAATTCGTTTAAACATATCTATTACCCTTCAATTACCATCAATACTTGATCATATTCTACCAGGTCTTCTGTTTCAGCCATGATTGCACTAACTGTTCCATCAATTGGTGATTTGATTTCATTCATTACTTTCATCGCCTCAACAATACATAGTACCTGACCCGCTTTTACTTTACTACCAACTTCAACATATGGCTTAGCAGTTGGTGAGCTTGCAGCATAGTATACACCTACGATCGGTGATTTGATTGGAGTCCCTGTTATTGCCGGTTCTTTAACCGCTTCTAAAGGGGCTGATGTCGAAGAAACCGGAGTTGAAGAAACAGGAAGTACAGCTGCTTCACTATTAACTACATTTACAGGTGCTGCTGGTGCTTTTTCTAATTCTAATTTAATATCATCTATTTCTACTTTCATTTTGAAAACTTCTGAGTTTTCAAATTCATTGATAAGTTGTTTTACTAAATCAATTTTCATAATCTTCTCCTTTGTTTTGAATATCAAAGTAAATTTTCTTAAAAAAATAATGCTCATACTTTGAACATCAAAATATTTTTTTTGCAAAATTATTACCCAGTCAAACTTGGTAATAAAATTAAGCGTTTGCTTTGATATAATC
>JABLTO010234076.1_pt1 | contig 18054 bp, 14 predicted proteins | sample 7160091 | NCBI WGS metagenome assembly JABLTO01 (sample SAMN14651225, study PRJNA627086) | human gut metagenome | isolation source: feces | host: Homo sapiens
ATCGACGAAGCCATGAAGCTGGCGGGCATCTACGAAAAGCGCGAAGCTGCGCCGTATAAGCTCTCCGGCGGGCAGAAGCAGCGCGTCGCCATCGCAGGCGTTATCGCCATGCGTCCGGACTGCCTGGTGCTGGACGAAGCCACCGCCATGCTGGACCCCCACGGCCGCAACCAGGTCATGCGCACCATCCATCAACTGCGCGAGGCTGGCATTTCGATCGTGTCCATCACCCATTATATGGAGGAAGCCGCCCAGGCCGACCGCGTACTGGTCATGAGCCGGGGCCGCATTGTGATGGAAGGTACGCCCGAGCAGGTGTTCAGCCAGACCGAACGGCTGCACAGCTACCATCTGGATGTGCCCCAGGCGGCGGAGCTGCGGGATGAACTGGTGAAAATCGGCATCCCCATGCCGGGAAATGTTATCACCCCCGACCGCTGCGCCGAGGAGCTATACAAGCTGCTCAAGGAATAATCCCATTATAGGCAGAAACGGCACCCATCGCGGGCGGTATTCTGCGGGAAAGGAACAGAACCGTGTCAGAGATCATTCGTTTAGAACACCTGAATTATGTGTACAACCCCGGCATGCCAGACGAGACTACCGCGCTGGACGATGTAAGCTTCAGCGTGGATGAGGGCGATTTTGTCGGCATCATCGGCTCCACCGGCAGCGGAAAATCGACGCTGATCAGCCACTTCAATGGCCTGAACCGCCCTACGTCCGGCCGCATCCTCATCGATGGCAAGGATATGTGGGAGCAGGGGGCCGACCTGCGGGCGTTCCGCTTCCAGGTCGGGCTGGTCATGCAGTATCCTGAGTACCAGCTGTTTGAGGAGACCTGCGCCAAGGATATCGCCTACGGCCCGCGCAACATGGGCCTGGACGAAGCCGAGATCGACCGCCGTGTCAAGGAGGCCGCTGCCTTTGTCGGCCTTTCGGATGCGCTTTTGCAAAAAAGCCCGTTCGAGCTTTCGGGCGGGCAGAAGCGCCGCGTAGCCATCGCCGGTGTCATGGCGATGCACCCCCGCGTGCTGGTGCTGGACGAACCCGCAGCGGGCCTGGACCCCGAGGGCCGCGATACGATTTTGAGCCAGATCCGCGACTACCATGAAAAAACCGGCATTACGGTGCTGCTGGTCAGCCATTCGATGGAGGATATCGCCAAATACGCCAACCGCGTGCTGGTGATGAGCCACGCCAAGCTGGCCATGTACGACACAGTGGAAAACGTTTTTGCCCATGCGCAGGAACTGCTGGAACTGGGGCTTTCGGTGCCGCAGGTCACGCAGATTTTTTTAAAACTGCGCCAGATGGGGCTGGATATCCCCACCGATGTCTACACGATGCCCTACGCCGTCAAGACCATCCAAAAGGCGCTGGCGGCCAAACAGGCAAAGGGGGTGCAGTAAATGCTGCGTGATATTACCATTGGCCAGCATTTTCCGGGCAATTCGGTGCTGCACCGCTGCGACCCGCGCTTGAAGCTGGTGGCGACCATCGCCTACATTGTGGTGCTGTTTGTGGCACCCAACCCCGTGGGCCTGGCGCTGTCCATCGCACTGCTGGCGGCGCTGTATAAAATTGCCAGGATCCCCGGTAAGATGATCCTCAAGAGCTTAAAGCCCATCGTGCCCATCGTGCTGTTTACGGCGGTGCTCAACCTGTTTTTTGTCACGGGCGAGGGCGAGCCGCTCGTCCACATCTGGGTGCTGAAGATCTACGCCGAGGGCATCCGCTATGCGATCCTGCTGACGATCCGCGTCTGCGCATTGATCGCAGGTACGAGCCTTTTGACCTACACCACGAGCCCCATTGTGCTGACCGATGCCATCGAAAACCTGCTGCGCCCGCTGGCAAAGATCCATTTCCCGGTGCATGAGCTGGCGATGATGATGACGATCGCGCTGCGGTTCATCCCGACGCTGATCGAGGAGACCGAGAAGATCATGAACGCCCAGAAAGCGCGCGGCGCGATGCTGGACAACGGCACGTTTACCCAGCGCATCAAGGCATTGGTGCCGGTGCTGATCCCGCTGTTTATCTCGGCGTTCCGCCGCGCGGACGAGCTGGCCATGGCTATGGAATGCCGCTGCTACCACGGCGGCGAGGGCCGCACCCGTTTGAAGCAGCTGAAATTTACGCCCGAGGACATGCGGTGTACGGTGATGATTACGGCTGCGCTGCTTATCATCTGCGCCACCCGCCTGTTTGTTCCGGGATTGGCGTGATGCGTTGATTTTCTGGTGTGCTGTAGGGGCGGATTCTATATCCGCCCGCAAAATGCGTGCCGCTCACGGGCGGATAGGGAATCCGCCCCTACGATATTGTTGATGACTCTATGACCTATCTTTTATGGATCGCCTACAAAGGCACGAATTACGGCGGGTTTCAGGTGCAGCCCAATGCACCCACCGTCTGCGCCGCTGTGCAGGATGCCATGCAGCGGGTGCTGGGCTGCCGCCCCGATGTAAAAGGCTGCTCCCGCACCGATGCCGGCGTCCATGCGCGGCGTTTCGCGCTCAGTTTCTGCTATACTGGCAAGGTCCCGGCGGAAAAGATGGTGCAGGCGTTCAACGCGCATCTGCCGCCGGATATCCGCGCGCTGGAAATTCAGCCCGTGCCAGAGGACTTCCACGCCCGCTACGCCGCCCACGCCAAGACCTACCGCTACTATATTTTAAACGCCCGCGTTGACGACCCCTTTACCTTTGATACCTGCTACCGGGTCGGTCAGCCGCTGGATGTGGCCGCGATGCAGGCGGCGGCAGCGCAGTTCGTCGGCACGCACGACTTTTTGGCGCTGTGCGCGTCAGGATCGAGCGTCGCCGTGCACGGGGATACCGTGCGGACGATCACGCGGTGCACCGTGGAAAAAGAGGGCGGCAACGTCATCATCACAGTGACGGCGGATGGGTACCTTTACAATATGGTACGCATTTTGGCCGGGACGTTAGTCGAGACCGGGCTGCACAAGCGCCTGCCCGAGAGCATCCCCGATCTGCTTGCCAGCCGCGACCGGCGCTTGGCAGGGCAGACCTTGCCTGCTAAAGGGTTGTTTTTGGAGAATGTGGAATATCCAGAACTGCCGGGTGCTGCCACCTTGCGGCAGCACCCTTAATATAGTGGGTTTCTGCCCGCTGCTTCCGATAGCAACGACAGATTGATCCCTCCGGGGCCAAAACGACTCTATGAGGGTAGAGTTAATGGCTCCCCTAGAGGGGAGCCAAGGCCATACGATACCCGTAGGGGCGAGCATTGCTCGCCCGTGCAATCTTGCGCTGTTGCGCAATATCCCCACAGAAAGAAGGTGACCCTATCCCATGAACAAAGCAGAACGTGAACGGCAGGAACGGCGGCAGCGGATGCTGGCGCGGGAGCAGGGGCACACCTCTACCTATCCCATCCCGGGCACCAGCGGGGATATCGGCCTGCGCACGCCGCAGCCGGTGCGCCGCAGCCGTACTGCGCCCCAACAGCCGGAAAAGCAGCCCGACAACGTGAAATCCTTCACGCCGCTGATCCAGCAGCGCCAGCGCCGTCACTATACCTTATTGGCGGTGCTGGTTCTGTGCATTGCAGCGGCCGTCTTTGTGTTTACCGGCGCGATGTCGGCGTCCATCGCCCTGTTGGGCGATGCGGCGGACAGCCTGTCCCTCTACTTCAACCGCAGCGACGGCGGCTGGCCGGTCAATACCGGCATCAGCGAGCCGATCCAGATCGCCGAGTTGGCGGGCGGCTTTGTCGAGCTGGACAGTGAGGATGTCGTCGTCTACTCGGCCTACGGCGCCAAGGTGCGCAGCTTCCAGCCCGGGTACGCCCGGCCCGTTATGGCTGTGGGCGGTACCCACTTTGCGGTGTACAACCGCGCCGGCAACGAGCTGCAAGTTTCCAGCCGCACCAGCGCCCTCTACACCCAGACGTTTGACAACAGCATTCTGCTCTGCGCCATGTCCAATAACAACACCCTGGCGGTGGTGACTGAGTCGGGCCGCTACGCCGCGCAGCTGCAAATATTTGACCCATCGTTCCGCCAGACGTACAGCTGGCAGATGACCCAGAACGAGGGCACCCCCATCGCGGTGGATTTCTCGCCCGATAACCGCCAGTTTGCCGCCGGTACGCTGGCGGCGCGGCAAGGCCAGCTGGGCTGCAAGGTCTATTTCATGAGCACCTCGTCCAACTCCGAAGGTCCCGCCTACACGGCCAGCCAGGGCAGTATGCTGCTCTCGCTGGACTGGCAGACCGAAGACCGCGTGGTAGCGGTGTTTGACACCTATATTGCGGTGCTGGACCCCCGCACGGCCACCGAGACAGCCCGCTATGATTTCGGCGGTGCTACGCTGCAAAGTGCCGCGCCCGGCCGCAGCCAGACCGCGCTGCTGCTCAACATCCGCGGCGGCAACAGCCTTGTCACGCTGGACAGCGACCTGACCCCGCTGGCCGAGATCCCCGCCCGCCAGGCCTACGGCATCAAGGCGACCGACACGGCGGTCTACCTGCTGTGCCCCAACGCGGTCGAGTGTTACGGCTTTGACGGCGTGCAGAACTGGGTGCAGGACGACCTGGCCGCCCGACCCATCCAGGTGCTGAAAGCCTCGGAACTGCTGGTGTTCACCGGCAGCCGCGCCGAGATCCTGACCCCGCCAGACAACGCAAACTGATAACGAAAGGACCCACAACATCCCATGCAACAAAACATTTCCCTTATCTACGATCTGATTTTTCTGCTGCTTTTCGCCGTGGTGGCCGTGCGCAACTGGCACCGGGGCTTTCTGGCCAGCCTGGCCGAGCTGATCGGTGCGATCTTCGGCGTTGGCATCGCGGTCTGGGCCAGCCAGACCGCCGCGCCGCAGATTTACGAGAAATTCCTGAGCGCTTCGGTCGCTGAACGTGTTGAGACCGCCATCAGTCAGTCCAACGGCGATATCGCCCAGGCCTTGCAGGGTATCTCCTTTTTGCCGGAGGCCATGCAGCAGACCCTGCAGAACCTGCTGACCGACGCGGGCAGCGATGTGTCCGCCAAGGTGGCCGATGCCTTGCAGCCGCTGATCTTGCCTTTTGTGCAGGTGCTGCTCTTCGTGGTGCTTTGCCTGCTGGTGCGGTGGGTGTTCCGCCTGCTGGTCGGGGTGCTGCGCTGGTTCAATGGCGTGCCGCTGCTGGGCGGCGTCAACCGCCTGCTGGGCCTTGTGCTCGGCCTTACCAACGGCGCGGTGGACTGCTGGCTGCTGGCGCTGGCGCTGTGGTTCCTGGTCGGCGTTACCGGCGGCAGACTGTCCTGGCTCAACGGCTACATCCTCAGTCAAAGCGTCGGTTACGGCATTTTTGGCGGCATCAACCCCTTTATGTAATAAGGGGATACCGCGCAATTTCAGAATTGTGCTGCATCACCTAAATGAATAAATTCTGAACATTCCGCACGAAAACTTGCAAAAACGCCGCTTTCGTTTCATAATATTTGCAAGACTATACGCCTGCAAGGGCGTTTTCTATAGAGGTGAAGAAATTATGGTTTGTGTACGCTGCAAAAAACGTACGGCTGTGGTGTTCATCCAGCGGATGGACGGCGGCAAGCCGGTGCAGGAGGGCTACTGCCTGACCTGCGCCCGCGAGATGCACATTCAGCCTGTAGATGATTTGATGAAACAGTTCGGCATGTCCGACCAGGATCTGGAGAATATGGAAGAGCGGATGAGCAGCTTTTTGCAGGAAGCTGCCGATTCCGGCATGCTGCCCACCGCCGCAGGCGAGGATGCACCCGAGGAGACTGACGGCCAGGACGATTTCGTGCCCGGCGGCTCGCCGGTGTTCCCGTTTGGCTTTGGCGCGGCGCGCCAGAACGGCGACGACAAGCCCAAGGGCAAAAACGGCAAAAAAGACAAAGCCCCCAAGCGCAAGTTTTTGGACACCTACTGCGAAAACCTGACCCAGAAAGCCCGCGAAGGCAAGGTGGACCGCATCATCGGCCGCGACCGTGAAATTTACCGCACGATCCAGATTTTGTGCCGCCGCCAGAAAAACAACCCCTGTCTGATCGGTGAAGCCGGTGTCGGCAAGACTGCCATCGCCGAGGGCATCGCCCAGCGCATTGCCGAAGGCCAGGTCCCTGCCCGCCTGCGCGACAAGGAAATTTTCCTGCTGGACATGACCGCCCTCATCGCAGGCACACAGTTCCGCGGCCAGTTCGAGCAGCGCGTCAAGGGCCTCATCAGCGAGGTCAAGGCCGCAGGCAACATCATCCTGTTCATTGACGAAATCCATTCTATTGTGGGCGCGGGCGATTCCGACGGTGCGATGAACGCCGCCAACATCATGAAACCCGCCCTCTCCCGCGGGCAGGTGCAGGTCATCGGCGCAACGACCTTTGCCGAGTATCGCAAGTATATCGAAAAGGATACCGCGCTGGAGCGCCGGTTCCAGCCCGTCAAGGTCGAAGAACCGTCCATCCCCGATACCATTGAGGTGCTCAAGGGCATCCGCATTTACTACGAGAAGCACCACTGCGTCCGCGTGCCGGATCCGGTCGTGACCAACGTGGTCAAATTGTCTGAGCGGTATATCACCGACCGTTTCCTGCCCGATAAGGCCATTGACCTGCTGGACGAAGCCTGTGCCTGCTGCAACCTGCGCCACCCCGAGATCACTGAGCTGATCGAAACGCAGCGCGGCGTGGCCGAGCTGGAAAACCGAGAGCATGAGCTGGAAAATCCCGAGCCGGAGAACGGCCAGGACGCCGCCATCGACTACGAGGCACTTGCGTCCGTCAAAACGGAATTGGCGCAGCAGCGCCAGAAATTGCCCGCCCTGCAGCTGAAAGTGGCCGAGATCGAGGTCACGATGGACGATGTGGCCCAGGTCATTGAACTGTGGACCGGCATCCCCGCCGTCAAGATCAAGGAGACCGAGTACGGCCGCCTGCAAGGGCTGGAAGAAGCGCTGAAGGCGCACATCATCGGCCAGGACGAGGCTGTGCATGCCGTGGCCGGGGCCATCAAGCGCGCCCGCGCCGACCTGTCCGGCCGCCACCGCCCCGCCAGCTTTATTTTCGTCGGCCCCACCGGCGTCGGCAAGACCGAACTGGTCAAGCAGCTGGCCAATCAGCTGTTTGACACCGTCGATCCGCTGATCTCCATCGACATGAGTGAGTACATGGAGAAGTACGCGGTCTCCCGCCTGATCGGCTCGCCCCCGGGCTATGTCGGCTACGACGAGGCTGGCCAGCTGACCGAGAAGGTCCGCCGCCATCCCTACAGCGTTGTGCTGTTCGATGAGATCGAAAAAGCACATCCTGACGTCATGAATATCCTGCTGCAAATCCTCGATGAAGGCAAGATCAACGACGCCCAGGGCCGCGTGGTCGATTTCTCCAACACCGTTATCTGCATGACGTCCAACGCCGGCTCCACCGACCAGAGCGGCGCGACCGGCTTCGGCAAGCGGGCCGAGACCGCCAGTGCCGACAAGTGCATGAAAGCCTTGCAGGAGTTTTTGCGCCCTGAGTTTTTGGGCCGCGTGGACGAGGTCATCACCTTCCGCCCGCTGGGCCAGGCAGACCTCGAGCGCATTGCCCAGCTGATGCTGGACGAGTACAAGCCCGGCCTGGCCGCCCACAGCATCACGCTGAACACCACGCCCGAAGCGCTGACTGCCATCGTGGCCGAAAGCACGACCCGTTACGGTGCGCGTGAGCTGCGCCGCACCATCCGCAAGGCGATTGAGGATCCTATCTCCGATGCGCTGGTCGATGGCCGCCTGGGCAGCCAGCCCGCAGCCGTCACACTGACGGCCAAAGACGGCAAGCCCGTATTGGAGCTGTGATGCGCACAAAAATTACGGCGCTGCTGCTGGCTGTGCTGCTGATGATGGGCCTGACCGGCTGCTCGGCGTATGCGCGGTGGAAGCTGTCTACCCCCACGCTGCCGTACACACAGGCCACGCCCGCGCCCAGTGCCGCCCCGGCACCGACGCAGCAGCCCAGTTCCGGCCTGAGCCGCCGCCAGAAGCTGTACGGCAGCGCCGGGCTGCTGACCGAGCCGACGGTGCTGGTCAGCGTTTACATCAACGATGCCGCAAGCGGCCGTGTATGGACCGAGAACGCCAAGGCCGAGACCCGGCAGTACCTTGCCACGGCTGTGCAATGGCTGCATGAACAGGCGGAAACCTACGGCCAGACGCTGAATTTATACTATGACGACGGCGCCGCCAACAGCTCGCTGTGCCGCAGCTACACGCCGCACGCAGCAGTGCGCGGCGGGCGCGATTCCGACGAGAGCGACGCCCTGCTTACCGAGTTGGACGCCGTCAGCGCCACGCTGGACACCGCCGCTTTGCAGCAGGCCTATGGCACCGACCGCATCGCGTTTTTGTACTTTCTGCCGGTCAGCGGCGCCTCGTTCACGATGGTCCACTATGCCGACGACGGGGACGACTACTATTACGAGTACAGCTGCCTTTACCGTTACGATGTCTACGCCGCCGATGGCGAAAGTGAATCCCCGGCGACCTACGCCCACGAGCTCCTGCACCTCTTCGGCGCGCCCGATCTGTACGAGGGCAGCAGCGACGACTTTGTCGATGATGCACTGATCGCCTATGTCGAGGAGAACTACCCCGACGAGATCATGAACAGCACCTACAACGACGACGGAACCAGCAGCTTTACCAGCGTGGACAAAACGATCAGCCCGTTGACGGCCTACTGCCTGGGCCTGACCGACACCTGCCCGGAGCTGGAACTGTTCCCTAAACTGGCCGATGTCACGCCCGGGGTGTTCCGCCATGCAGACGGTGGGCCGTCCACAGACAGCGGCGATGGCGGCGCAGACGCTGCCGACGACCCGGCCTGGCCCGGCGCGGTGGCCGTGTAACACGTGAGAGGGGGGAGCGCACCTTGCCCAGAGAGGATTTCCCGCTGCGGGTGGACGGCGTGACCGCCGGTTGGGCGGCTGAGCGCCGCCCCGAAGATGTGATCCCCGCCGCCCAGACCGATACCTGGCAGCTCGTCTACGTGCGCAGCGGCAACATTGAGGAACGCTGCGACGACCGCCGCGTGCTGCTGCGGGCCGGGGGGATCCTGTTCCACCAGCCCGGGGAAACGTTCGGCATGCGCCCGGTGGGCGAGGTCCCGCCCGATGTGCTGCGGCTGGACTTCTTGTGTACCCAGGCAGGCATGGACCGCTTCCGCGGGGCGGTGTTCCACGCTGAACCGCTGGAGCAGTACGATTTGAACTGGCTGATGGACGCAGTAACGACTTATTTTGAGCCGCCCGCCGCCTTGGGCGATGTCCCGGCCCCTAAAGAGGAACAGCCCTACGGCGCGCAGCAGCAGCTGGCCATCCACCTGGAAAATCTGCTGATCGTACTGGCGCGGCGCTATAAGCGCGCCCGCAAGCCGGGTGTGCGCCTGCGGCGTGAGCGCCGCCAGACTGCGCTGGTGGATGCCGCCCGCACCTACTTTGCCAAAAACCTGCAGCGGGAGCTGCGGGTGGACGAGGTGTGCGCCGCCATCGGCTGCACCAAGCCGCAGCTGCAAGCCGCGTTCCGCACCCGGCTGCGTCATACCGCCATGGAGGAATTTTCTGCCATGCGGCTGGACTATGCCGCGCAGCTGCTGGCCCGGGGTGATACCCCCGGCGAGGTGGCCGCGCAGCTGGGCTACCGCAGCGGGGCCTATTTCAGCCAAAAATTCAAGGAAGCCACCGGCAACACCCCCAGCGCCTACCGCCGGCTGCAGCAGGGCCTGACCGCCCGCCGCCTAAACAGGCAACAAAAAGATAAAGACGAATCGAAAACTTCTATTGCAGAAACACCGCCAAAAAAGTAAAATAAGGGTAACGAGCGGAGAACAATCTCCGCTAAAAGCAACAAGATAACATAAATATAAGGAGACGATCGCTATGGCAATTTTGGTAAGCGGTGGCGCCGGTTACATCGGCAGCCACACCTGCGTGGAACTGTTGGCCGCCGGATATGATATCGTCGTGGCCGATAACTACTACAACTCCTGCCCCGAGGCTTTGGCCCGCGTCAAGAAGATCGCCGGTAAGGACTTCCGCTTTGTCGAGGCTGACATGACCGATAAGGCCGCCGTCGAAAAGATCTTCGCCGAGAACGAGGATATCGACTGCGTGATCCAGTTCGCCGCCTACAAGGCCGTGGGCGAGAGCGTCTCCAAACCCATCGAGTATTACTCCAACAACCTGGCCTGCACGCTGAACATTCTGGATGTTATGCGCCGTCACAACTGCCATAACATCATCTTCTCCTCCTCGGCCACCGTCTACGGCGACCCCGCCAGCGTGCCTATCCGCGAGGATTTCCCCGTTGGCGGCACCACCAACCCCTACGGCACCACCAAGGTATTTACCGAGCAGATCCTGACCGACTGCTGCAAGGCCGACCCGGAGTTGAATGTTGCGCTGCTGCGTTACTTTAACCCCATCGGTGCGCATCCGTCGGGCCTGATTGGCGAGGACCCCAACGGCATCCCCAACAACCTCGTGCCCTATATCGCCAAGGTGGCTGTCGGTAAGCTGGAAAAAGTCCATGTCTTTGGCAACGATTATCCCACCCCGGACGGCACCGGCGTGCGCGACTACATCCATGTTGTCGATCTGGCCCGCGGCCATGTCGCAGCCATCAAAAAGCTGGAAGAAAAGCCCGGCCTGTTCATCTGCAACCTGGGCACCGGCCACGGCTACAGTGTGCTGGATGTCATCCACGCCTTCAGCAAGGCCTGCGGCAAGGAGATCCCCTATGTCATCGACCCGCGCCGCCCCGGCGATATTGCCGAGTGCTGGTGCGACCCCAGCAAGGCCAAGCGTGAGCTGGGCTGGGAAGCCCAGTACGGCATCGAGGAGATGTGCGCCCACAGCTGGAACTGGCAGAGCCACAACCCCGACGGTTACAAGACCGCTGAATGACCCCCCAATACCCCAAAGGACGCGCCCGCAAAAAAGGCGCGTCCTTTTTGTTTTGCTGCGCCATAACTACCACATCTAGTGGGTGGCTGCGGCAGAAAAAACAAAAAACAGCGAAAACTGTGCTAAATGTGTTCTCTCAACAACAGAAAGAACATAAAACGCGCAGGTTCGCTGTTTTTAAATTTTACTATGCTCTTATTTGTTATGCTGTAACAGGAAAATCACAGAATAATTTCAAATTGTGCTGTGCTGCGCCTTGCACACCATTGCACACGCACAATCCAAAGGCCGCGTTTTACCCGCCAATTTGCCCCTTTTTTACCGCCAGCGGAACGTGATCATCCCATACAGGTAGATGAACAAAATCGCCGCAGGCACAAAATAGCGGAAGATCGGCTTCATCCAGGGGCGCACCTGGGGGCCCTTGCCGGTGTTGGCCTCGGTTACAAAATTGTCCCATCCCCAGCCGAAACGGTTGCAGCAGAACAACGCCAGCACCAGGCTGCCCAGCGGCAGCACATTGTTGGATACGATGAAATCCCAAAGGTCCAGCCAGGCGGTGCCGGGGGCAAACGGCTGGAAATGCAGCACACTGTAGCCCAGCGCCGTTGTCAGCGCCAGCGCAAAGATGCCCGCGCCGCACACCACGCACCCCTTGGGGCGGGACCAGCCGGTCAGCTCGCGGATCATGGCTAAAATGTTCTCGCACACGCCCAGCACGGTGGACAGTGCCGCGAACACCATAAACAAAAAGAACAGCGCGCCCCACCAGCGCCCGCCCGGGATGTGGTTGAAAACGCTGGCCATCGTGTCAAACAAAAGGCTCGGCCCGGCGGTCACTTCCAGCCCGTAGGTGTAGCAGGCCGGGAAGAGGATGATGCCCGCCAGCACGGCCACAAAGGTATCCAGAAAGATGATGTGGATAGATTCGCCCATCAGGCTGCGCTCTTTGCCAATGTAACTGCCAAAGATCGCCATGCCGCCCATGCCGACGGACAGCGAAAAAAACGCCTGGTTCATCGCCGCGACCACGACCGAGCCGTCGATGGCCGAAAAATCCGGCACAAGGTAAAACCGCAGCCCTTCGGCCGCGCCGGAAAAGGTCAGGCTGTGCCCGGCCAGCACCAGCATCAGCACCAGCAGGGCGGTCATCATCACCTTGGTCACGCGCTCCAGCCCGCCTTGCAGGTTGAAGCTCAGGATCAAAAACGCCAGCAGTACAGTGACGCCCAGGTAAGTCACGTTGACCCCAGGGTCAGCGATCATCTGCGCAAAGCCGAAATCGGCCTGCTGCCCGGTAAGGAACTTTACAAAGTAGTATAAGATCCACCCGGTCACGACCGTGTAAAAGGCCATCAGCGCCACGTTGCCAAGCAGGCTGAACACGCCAAACACGCCCCACTTGTGGCCGGGCTTTTCCAGCCGCTGATACATCGTGATGGGGCTGGCCTGGGCGGCGCGGCCCACGGCAAATTCCATCACCATAACGGGCAGACCCAGCACCAGCAGGCACAGGATGTACAGCAGCATAAAGCTGCCGCCGCCGTTGCGCCCGCACATCCAAGGGAATTTCCACACGTTGCCGCAGCCGATGGCGCACCCGGCCGACAGCATGATAAAGCCTAAACGGCTGCTAAGTTGTTCACGATTTTCCATAATCTCACACAAATACGTAAGTTTTCAGGCGGGTGAAGGCTTCTTCCACCAGCGCACGGGGCAGGGCCAGGTTCATGCGGATGGCGCAGGGGCCGTGGAACATCCGGCCATCCTGCCAGGCAACGCCCACGTCCCAGCCCGCGTGCAGCACATCGTCGATGGTTTTGCCGTGGGCAGCACAGTAGCCGCTGCAATCCAAAAACAGCATGTAGGTGCCCTCGGGCTTGGCCACGCTCACCTCCGGGAAATGCTGCGCGATGAAGTCACAGGCAAAGTTCACGTTGCCGCTCAGCACTTCGCACAGCTCATCGGTCCACTGCCGCCCCTCGGGCGTGTAGGCACCCAGCAGCGCGTGCAGCGAAAGAACATTCATATCGTTGTAATGCGGCTTTTCACTGCGGGCCAGCACGCGGTCGCGCAGGGCCTTGTTGTAAATGATGTGGTAGCTGCCCACAAGCCCGGCCAGGTTAAAGGTCTTGCTGGGGGCGTACAGGGCCACGGTGCGCTGCCGCGAGTCTTCGCTGACGGACTGCGTGGGGATGTGCCGGTGCCCGTTGAGCAGGATATCGGACCAGATCTCGTCGGAAATTACCGTCACATCGTTGGCGCGGTAGACTTCCATCGCGCGCTCGATCTCCCAACGCTCCCACACACGGCCGCAGGGGTTGTGCGGGGAGCAGAAGATCGCCGCATGGATGCGGTGCTTTTTCAGCAGGCGGTCCATGTCATCAAAATCCATCCGCCATACACCGGCATCATCGCGGTGCAGCGGGCTGTGCACGATGCGGTAGCCGTTGGCTTCCAGCGTGTGGGTAAAACCGATGTAGGTTGGGCTGTGTACCAGCACGGCGTCGCCGGGCGCAGCCAGGCAGCCGAGGGCAGACATCAGCCCACCAAGGACGCCGTTCTCGTATCCGATGGCTTCGCGCGGCAGATCAGCCACGCCGTTGCGGTCCCGCTGCCAGTCAATGATGGCCTGGTAGTAGGCGTCGGGCGCTTCAAAGTAGCCGTACAGCGGGTGCTTGGCGCGTTCTATGATCGCAGCCGGGATGGTAGGCACGGTGGCAAAGTTCATGTCCGCGATCCACATCGGGATCGCGGTAAAGCCATTCTTCGGCGCGCCCGGCGCAAACCCGCCCGGCTGCCCCAGGGCATCTACCGCCAGGGCATCCATCCCACGGCGGTCATACACAGTAGTAAAATCGTATTTCATGGCGATTCCTCAAAAATCCATCGGGTTGTTGAAAATATACTTGCAGTGGCGGCTCCAAAGGCTCCCTTGTGTAAAGGGAGCTGTCAGCCGGTAGGCTGACTGAGGGATTGTGGCCTGACGGGCAGCTTGAGCAACTCCCGTTAGGCTACAATCCCCCAGTCTGCGCTGCCGCGCAGCCAGCCCCCTTTACACAAGGGGGCCACTTGCTTTTTTATTTCTCGCACGCCCCATCGTTTCCGTCGCCGCACCCGTCGCAGTCACTTTCAAACTTGACGGCGTTCTTGGCAAGCTCGGGGTCCAGGCGCTGGGCGACCTGCATCATCAGGGCGCACTCCATGCGCTTGCGGAACACCTTACAGCCGTACTCGTACGTGCCGTGGATGTCACCGGTGGCGTGCAGGGCGTTGGCCGCGCAGCCGCCAGCGCAGTACAGGCGTGCCCAGCAATCCTTGCAGTCCGGGCGGGCGTAAACGTTGCACAGCTTGAACTCATCGCGCAGGGCGGTGTTGGTCACGCCGTCCCATACGTTGCCCAGCTTGTAGTTGGGGTCGCCCACAAACTGATGGCAGGGGTACAGGTCACCCCAGGGGGTCACGGCCATGTACTCGGTGCCGGAACCGCAGCCCGAAATGCGCTTGTAGATGCACGGGCCATGCTTCAGGTCAAGGATATAGTGGTAGAACGTGATGGGCTTGCCGGCTTTCTGGCGGCGCAGCATGTCGTTGGCAAGCAGCTCGTACTGGTCAAACAGCTTGGGGAGGTCCTCCTCGGTCAATGCCTCAGGCGAATCCGGCGGTGCAACGACCGGCTCCATCGACAGCTCAGTAAAGCCAAGATCATCGGCCATATGGAACAGGTCCTTGGTAAAATCAACGTTGTGATGCGTAAAGGTGCCGCGCATGTAGTAGCCCTGGCCGCCGCGTGCCTTGACCAGCTTCTGGAACTTGGGCACGATGCGGTCATAGCTGCCGTTGCCGGCCAGGTCTACGCGGAACCGGTCGTTGACTTCCTTGCGGCCGTCGAGCGACAGCACGACGTTGTGGCATTCTTTGTTGCACCAGTCAATGACTTCGTCGGTGATGCCAATGCCGTTGGTGGTCATGGTGAAGCGGAAGTTTTTGTTGTGTTCTTTCTCGATGCTGCGTGCATACGCGACGAGCTGCTTGCACACCTCAAAGTTCATCAGCGGTTCGCCGCCGAAGAAGTCGACTTCCAGGTTACGGCGGGTGCCGCTGTGCTCGACCAGGAAATCCAGCGCGCGTTTGCCGGTCTCAAAGCTCATCAGCCCGGCCTCGCCGTGGAACTTGCCCTGTGCGGCAAAGCAGTAGCTGCAATTCAGGTTGCAGGTGTGGGCCACGTGCAGGCACAGTGCCTTAACAACATTGGAACGGTTTTTAAAGTCAAACGCATGGTCGGCGTAGGCGTCGGGCGCAAACAGCTGCCCTGCGGCGGTCAGCTCTTCAATGTCGTCAAAGCAATCGCTGATGTCGGCGGGGGTGACGTCGGCGCGGCCTGCGTATTTCTTTTCCAGCTGGGCGGCGGCGTCCTGGCGGCTCAGCCCCTGGTCGATCAATGCGATGGCATCGTAGGCAACATCGTCCACAGCGTGTACGCTGCCGCTGTATACGTCCAGTACAATGTTGTAGCCGCTGAGTTTATACTGATGAATCATTTATCTGCTCCTTTGTTTGTTCCTTTTCTTATAAGAAAAGGAACCTAAAAGAATTTTAATCGGGTAAGTAAGTTATATAGGAAAGTGGGCGAGAATCAGGGGAGAGGGCTATTCAGATTAGAGAATTGCGGCAAAACTCCCCAAATTATAAGGCCACGGGTGTACATAGAAAATGCCGGGCTGCCATATCTGGCACCCCGGCATCAAAGCCAGCAATAAAAATTACTTGTCGGTCTTCTCGCAAGGCTGGTTGGCAATGCCGCAGCTGGTCTTGCAAGCGCTCTGGCAGGAGGTCTGGCATTCGCCGCAGCCGCCGTTCAGCAGGCTCTTAGCCATATCGCGGGTCTCGAGAGTCTGGATGTGCTTCATAAAACAGTCACCCCTTTATACATTTTAGAATTATATTTATTGTACACGGGATTGGGAGGATTGTCAAGGGAAAAATCATGCAGTGTATGCTGCTGAATGTGCGCCCCTACAAAACAGCAATACACCGTCCATCCTTGCACACGCTATGGTGCAGCCTTGTCCCGGCGGCATCCAACGCCCGGCAGGCATCCAAAAATTCCTGTGTGATTTTCTCACCCGGGGCCACCAGGGGTACGCCCGGCGGGTAGGCCCAGATGTACTCGGCCGCCGTTTCCCCGCAGGCATCTGCCAGTAAAACCTCCCGCGCGGGGCGCAGCAAGGCTTCGGCGATCGTGTACGCGGCATTTCCCGGGGCGGGCAGCAGGTGTGCCGGGGGCGTGGGGGCGTTTTGCTCGTCCCAGGCGTGCAGCACGTCGGCCAGGCGGTCCAGCGCGTAGGCATTGTCGCACGGGCTGGTCATCGCCAACACATTGGGGCCGCACACCATCTCCGGCTCAAAGCCCCCCGCACGCAGGAACGCCGCCCCGTCCGCACCGATCTGCAACAAAATTTTGCCGCTGTCATGCGCAAAAAATCCCGGGTGGTCGGCCAGCGTATCCCTGCCGAAGCACATGACTTTGATATGCTGCAAATCCGCCACAGCGGCAGAGAACCGTTCAAGCCGCTCCCGCCAGCGGGCAAAGGCGGCGGGACCGTCGCTTGCCAGCCAGCTTGTGCAGCCGTCCAGGCTGACCAGCAGTGGGTAGCTGGGCGAGCTTGTCTCAAACACATCCAGCTGCCGCTCGACCTCGTCAGGGTCGGCTAAATCGCCGTTCAGCTGCAAAAAGGCTGTCTGGGTCAGGCTGGGCAGCGTCTTGTGCGCGCTCTGCACCACGAGATCCGCCCCGGCGGCGACTGCGCCGCCCTGCCAGCCGTAATTGGCGGCAAACGGCAGATAGTGCGCGCCGTGCGCTTCATCGACCAGCAGCGGTACGCCGTGCCTGTGGCAGACATTTGCAATTGACGCAATATCGCTCAAAACGCCCTCGTAGGTCGGGCTTGTCAGAATGACGCACCGCGCGCGCGGGTGGGCGGTCAGCGCGGCTTCCACCATGGCAGGCGTCACGCTGCCGTACACGCCAAAGGCGGCGTCCACTGGCGGGGTCAGGTAATGGGCGGTCAGGTGCCCCAGCTCCATGGCATGGTAGACGGCCTTGTGGCAGTTGCGGGCCGCGATGACCTCGCTGCCAAAGGGGGCCAGCGCGCGGATGCCCGCCAGCAGGCCGACCGTACTGCCGCCCACCAGATACCAGCACCGCCGCGCAGCGTACAGCGCCGCCGTGCGGGCCATGGCTGCGGCTAAAATGCCGTCGGCTTCGTGCAGGTCGTCGGCACCGTCGATCTCGGTCATATCCCAGGCGTAGCAGCCCAGGCCGGGCGCGGGGGCAATGTGGCGCTTGTGCCCCGGCATGTGCAGGGGATAACGCTCTGCCGCCAGTTTTTCCAGCTGATGCTGTAAAATCGAGTCTGCCATCTTACTCCACCACGATCTCCGCCTTGCTGCCGGCGCGGGTCTTGGTCACGCGCACCTGGCGGGTCAGGCGGTCTTGCAGCGCTTCCACGTGGGAGATCACGCCGATCAGCTTATCGCCGCCTGCCAGCCCTGCCAGCGTATCCACGGCTTTTTCCAGTGCGTCAGCGTCCAGCGAGCCGAAGCCCTCGTCGATGAACAGCGTTTCGATTGTCACGCCGCCAGCGTTTTGCTGGATGGTATCACTGATGCCCAGCGCCAGGCAGAGCGCGGCCATAAAGCTTTCGCCGCCCGAAAGGCTGCCCACCGGGCGGGTCTTGCCGGTGTAAGCGTCGAACACGTCAAGGTCCAGCGCAGTCTTGCCGCCCACAGCCTCGCTTTTGCGGCGCAGCAGGCGGTACTGGCCGTCGGTCATGCGGGTAAAGCGCAGGTTGGCGGCCTCGACGACACCGTCGAAATAGAACGCTTGTACGTACTGTTCAAACGGCAGTTTGATCTTTCCGGCCAGGTTGCCGTTGATGGTTTTGGAAAGGTTGTCCCACATCGCGCGCTTCTCGCGGGCGGCGGTACTCTGGCGCATCGTCTTTTCCAGCCCATCCAGCGCGGCGCGGTTGGTGTGCAGGCGGTGTACGGCGGCATCGCGCGCGGCCATCGCGGCGGCGCGGTCAGCCCGCAGGCGGGACAGGGCCGCTTGCAGCTTGGGCAGCGTGGC
>JABLTO010100704.1_pt1 | contig 18053 bp, 16 predicted proteins | sample 7160091 | NCBI WGS metagenome assembly JABLTO01 (sample SAMN14651225, study PRJNA627086) | human gut metagenome | isolation source: feces | host: Homo sapiens
AACAACTGGTGGAAGTGATTCTGATAACGAAACAATTGAGACACACACTATGGAAATTGAAGACGATGATACACCACTAGCTACAGTTGGTAGCAGTAAATCAAAAGCAAGAAATTCAGCTCCACCAGTAAAATCAGCTTCCCCGGTTCCGGCGTCGCTGCAATTTCTGCTTCCAAGGCCAACCTGGATGATTTAAGAACACATCTGACGATTCAGACGATCGGTCACGATAAGTTAAATCAGCTGCGTCATGTGCGTTACTTTAAAGATATCCACGGCATCGAGACGCAGATGAAAAAGCATGCAGAGATTCTGCGTCCCAAATTTGAAGCAGTGCTGGAAATCCTCGACAGAGAGCTGGGGGATCTGGAGATCGGTACCTGGACAAAACCCCACGGCGGCTACTTTATTTCCTTTGAAGCTCTGGACGGCTGTGCAAAGGCGATCGTTGCAAAAGCAAAGGAAGCCGGAGTTGTCATGACCGGTGCCGGGGCAACCTACCCTTATAAAAAGGATCCTCATGACTCAAACATCCGTATCGCCCCTTCCTTCCCTCCGATCGACGAGCTGGTTCAGGCAACGGAGCTGTTTGTTCTGTGCGTAAAGCTGGTAAGTGTAGACAAGCTTCTGGAAAACATGTAAAATAACACAATAGAATGCACGGTGCATGAGGCTTCTATTGCCATGAATAATGATGCGCGCCTGAGATTGTAGCAGCTGGGCGCGCATTTTTATCGTATAGGAAACTCTTTTTGTAGGGGGATCAGGATGTCACAGGAGGAACAGACAATAAAGCTGGATCAGCGGGATGTGCTGGACGCAGCGATGACAGCAGGGCATATTTTGCTGGAAAACGGCGCGGAAATATTCCGTGTGGAAGAGACGATCGACCGGATCTGTCATCATTTCGGCGTACAGTCAGAAAACGCCTTTGTACTCAGTAACGGCATTTTTCTGACGTCCGGAGATGAGCATGAGAAACGCTTTGCCCGGGTGGAGCATATTCCGGTTCGCGGTGCACAGCTTCATCGGGTTGCGGCGGTCAATCAGCTCTCACGGGAAATAGAAGAGGGAAAATACACACTGCCGGAAATCCGGGAAAAGCTGGAACAGATCCGAAATGCGCCGGGCGCTTCCAAAAGGACACTGGTGCTGATGTCCGGTCTTGGCAGCGGCTGTTTTTGTCTGATGTTCGGCGGAATGTGGCAGGACTGTGTCGCAGCCTTTGTGATCGGGTGTCTGCTGTATCTGTATTTGCTTTGGTTAAACGGCAGATGCTCTAAAATTGTGGAAAATATCGGCGGCGGAATTATTATTACGGTGTGTAGTCTTTTGTTTATCCATATGCCGTTTGGAATGGATATGAGCCATATGATCAGCGGTTCCATCATGCCTCTCGTGCCGGGACTCGCATTTACGAACGGAATCCGGGACATCGCGGACGGCGATTACATTTCCGGAACCGTCCGCATGATCGACGCGGTGCTTGTTTTTTTGTCTGTGGCGGCAGGCGTCGGCTGTGTGCTGAGCATTTATCATCATCTGACGGGAGGTGTCATGCTGTGACGGATTTGCTTCAGATTCTTGCGGCTGGAATCGGCACGGTTGCGTTCGGCGCGTTATTTGGCGTGCCTTCCAAATATTATCCCTACTGCGGTCTGATCGGAGCGTCCGGCTGGGCGGTCTATGTTTTTTTGTGGATGCGGACGGGCTTTTGGTCGGAAGCGGTCGTTGTCTTTTTGGCGACAGTGCTGGTTATTCTAATGTCCCGTTTTTTTGCCGTGCGGGAGCGTTGCCCGGTGACGATTTTTTTAATCTGCGGTATTTTACCGCTCGTGCCTGGAGCCGGAATATACTGGACGTGCTATTACCTGGTGACGGGACAGCTGGATGAAGCTTCTACCCGCGGATTTTCTGCCCTCAAGGCGGCGGTTGCGATTGTGCTTGGAATTGTGTTCGTATTTGAAATTCCGCAGCGTTTCTTCAAGGGAAAGGCGGTCAGAAAAAATGACAAACTGTGAAGCGTGCGCTTATTACAGCTATGACGAGGATTATGAATGTTATATCTGCGAAATGGATCTGGACGAGGACGAGATGCTGAAATTTTTAAGCAGCACGTTTGATGCCTGTCCCTATTACCGTTCCGGAGATGAATACAGCGTTGTGCGGCACCAGATGTGACGGCGCATGGGAAATTCGATGATTTCCTGAAGAAATCGCTTTTTCCCATGCACCGCTACATCCAGATTCCAAAAGCTCTATCGTGCCAGCACGAATCGTTTTTTTAAATCTGGGCGTCACTTGCTTTCATTAAATTTTTATATCCCAATTATAATCAATTTATAAAATTGGAGAATCCGCTTGACGGGTTCTCTTTTTTCGTGCTATCATCCAGACACATACAGAGCAGGAGCTCGGAAAGTTCGCCCCATGCAGAAATAGCAGGAGGCAATATCCTTTCGGAACGAAAACGTTCCATTTCTTTTGCAGATAGCCGATTGGGTCTGCAGTCTTTTTCAAACAATAGAAGATCCCTGGACGGGATGCTATTGTTTTCAGAAATTGATTTTCGTTTTTCAACGACAGTTTCCAGAGTTAAAAAATCAAACAGACAGTCAGATTTTGCTGTCAGACAGGAGGTTTATGCAAAAGCAGACACTCCTTGGACGCGCAAACCGGGTGAGGGACAAGCCTGAATTCTACCCTGTTGGTTCACGTCATTTCGTCCGGCTGTTTTCGACGTATCCTTCCGATACATCCGTCGGACGTCGTCTTGTGGGAGGAGAAAAATCCCATGCAATCAAATAATTCTAAAAAGACCTTTCGCCCTGAAACAGAGGAAAAAGGCAGAAAAAGAAATTCCCAGAAAAAACAGGCAGCTGCAGCGGGCGTTGCGATGACGGCGATTGCCGTGATTTTACTCGGTGCAGGAATCGGCTATTCCGTGCAGAGGGCGGGAAAGACCGAGAGCATTTCCCTGGAGGAAATGCAGAACAGTGTGAGCAGCGCGCTGAAAGGAGAGATGGAATCGGCGGCAACGAGTCTGGAACAGTTAAACCAGAATATTGCCGACAATCAGAAAAAGCTTGACGAGGTCAATGCACAGCTTGCGCAGCGCGAGGAAAGTCTGCTGCAGGTAGAAACGATTCAGCACAGGCTGGAAGAAAATGCGTCCGGGATGACCGGAAAAGTGACCGATCTGGAAAAAACGACCCATATGAAGGTAAATGAAATCCGGACGGATATGGAGAGTATCCATACAGATGTCACAAAGACGTTGGAAGAAATTTCCAGAATCATGCAGGAAATGGATGCCCAGAAAAAACAGGACAATACCGATCACAAAGAATCTATAACGGAGATCAACAGAATCAACGAGTCGGTGCAGTCTGTCAACCAGACCGTGTCCAAGCTGGAGGACCGCCTGAACACTTCTTATGAGAACCTGAAAAATCTGGTGCAGGAAGTTCGCACAACAGAGGAGAAGAACCGGGAACTCTGGACACAGGAACAGACCCAGCTGACCGAGCAGCAAAAGCAGCTGTTAAAAGAGGTTGAGGAAAGCAGACAGGAAACAATCAGAAGTCTGGCTTTAGTTGAGAGCAATTTAAAAAATATGCTGGAATCCGATATGGTGCAGATTACAGCCGCCTTTGGTTCGCTGACAGCAGAGCTGCAGACGAGAGTGCAGGAGCTTTCCGCCCTTCTGGAAAACAGAATGAACCGGGTTGACCAGAATTTAACCGGACTGGACAAAAATGTGACCGGGCTTGGCAATAATATTTCTGGTTTAAACGAGAATGTGAACGGCCTGAATGAGAACGTTGACGGCGTTGGCAAAAATGTGGAAAGCTTGTTTACGAGAATCGGTGAGCTGGACAACGGGATGCAGACGAACCTGACGACGCTGCAGCAGACATTTGCCAAGCAGTTCGGAGATCTGAATGTATCTGCCGGACAGAATACGGAAGAGTTGAAATCCTATCTGGAGGAGTTAAACAACGGCCTCAAACAGGATATGAATCAGGTTTTTACATCTGTGAGTAATGGTAAGAAAAAGCTGGCGTCCGCATTGCTCACAAAAGGAGTTTCCACAAACGAGGACGCAACATTTGCCCAGCTGGCGGAAGCAATTTTAAACATTGATCAGAAGCTCGTCATTGGCGTGGAAGAGATTCCGGGTACGATCCGTTATCAGTATCATTATCATGTGGATGCTTCCGGCAACCAGCCGCACACGGAAAAGAGCGATACGGCAGGGGGCTGCTATACCGGGACACATGGCCATGTGCATAGCGTGGAGGATGGATGTTACAAAGAAGAATCCTACCATGTTCACCGGGATGACTGCTCTGGCTATCCGGTCTGGGTGGACTGGGCTCCTGGCGTGGAACCTTACTGGGGGTTTATTTATACCTGCGGGGAGCCTGCAAATGCGACCAGAAGAGTGCTGATCTGCAGCAAGCAGGCGGGGTCAACCGATTACTATGTACCGTCCTGTGGTCTGGCAGATGGACAGATTATCGGAGCAGAAATTTTGTACGATCAGGCGCATGCGCAGGTAAAAGCACAGGAGGAACAGCAGTGCAGAGATGAGCTTGTGAGACTTGCGCTTTCGATGCAGCCTGCCTTTGGAAGCAATACATCTGAAACAGAACAGATCGGAACGGACGCAGACAACATCCCGCCAGCACCGGAGCAGATCGCAGCCGAGGCGGAGCGGAAACGTCAGGAGGAAGCTGCGGCAGAAGCAGAGCGGCGTCAGGAAAGTGTAGGCGAAGTAAAGACAGAAGCAGACCGGCGCCAGGAAAGCGAGGGCGAAGCTGCAGCAGATGCAGACCGGCGCCAGGAAGCTGGAGGTGCATCGAAGTCAGACAGCAGCACAGACAATGTGGGCACATCCAAAGGGGCAGACGCAGACCGGCGGGAGGAGAGTGCAGACACACCGAAGTCAGACGGCAGCACAGAAAATGTGAATACAACCGCCACGTCCGCTACAGACAGCCAGAAAATATCTGAGGCATCCGAAAATTGATAAAAAGAATTGCATAATGACTCTCTTTCTGCTAAAGTAAAGTTTAAACCAAAGTAAAGGGAGATCAGAATATCATGGGAAGTAATGGAGTCATGCTGCTGATTATTATTATCTGTATCATCCTGTCCGGATATTTTTCAGCAACAGAGACGGCTTTTTCAGCAATCAACAGAGTCAGGATCCGTAATCAGGCAGAAAAGGGAGACAAGAGGGCAGCACTGGTGCTGCAGCTCTCTGACAACTACGACAGCCTGTTGTCGACGATTCTGATCGGTAACAATATTGTCAATATCGGATGTTCTTCTCTGGCGACAATTTTATTTGTAAAGCTTCTTGGAGAAGAGATGGGCGCGGGAATTTCCACACTGGTGATCACCGTTGTGGTATTGATTTTTGGTGAAATTTCGCCAAAGAGCATCGCAAAAGAATCCCCGGAAAAATTCGCTATGTTTTCCGCACCGATGATCAATGGGCTTCGGATCGTTCTGACACCGATCAACTGGATGTTCGGGCAGTGGAAGAAGCTGTTGTCCTGTCTGTTTAAAACGTCCGGCAGTCAGGGTATTACATCGGAAGAACTGTTTACGATCGTAGAGGAAGCGCAGGAAGAGGGAAGCATTGATAAAGAAGAAGGAAGTCTTCTGCGCAGCGCATTGAGCTTTGACGATCTGGAGGCGGGAGATATTCTGACCCCACGGATCGATATGGAAGGAATCCCTGTGGAAAGTACCCAGGAGGAAGCTGCAGAAGTATTTGCAAATACCGGCTATTCCAGACTTCCGGTTTATGAAGAAACATTGGATCATATCGTCGGCATTTTGTACCATAAGGATTTTTATAATCGGGTTTACGGGACGGATACGAGCATCCGGGAAGTGATGCGTCCGGCACTGTTTACGACAGCAAACCAGAAGATCGATGAGCTGATGCAGGAGCTTCAGAAAAAGAAACTGCATATCGCGATCGTATTGGATGAATTCGGCGGGACGGTTGGCCTGATCACGCTGGAGGATATCCTCGAAGAGCTGGTGGGCGAAATCTGGGACGAACACGACGAGGTCGTTCAGGAGATCGTGCAGATTTCTGAGCGCGAATATAAGTTCAGCGGACGGGCGAGCGTGAAGAAGCTTTTCGACCTGATGGATGAGGAGGATGAATCCGAGGCGGCGACCGTAGGCGGCTGGGTTATGGAACAGTTAAAGAAAATCCCTGCGGTTGGGGACAACTTCGACTATAAAGGTACCCATGTGGAAGTAACTGAGATGGAAGAAAAGCGAGTATTATCCGTGCACGTCATCCTGCCGGAAGAGGAGAAAACGGAGTAAACACGCGCTTCCTACAAAAAGAGACTTCCTGAAGGAGATTTTCTGACAGGGAGCGCTGTGCGCGGCAAAAAGAAGACAACAGGCATCCGGAACGCTGTTTGAAGCAGCGAACTTCCGGATGCCTGTTTTAACTTATAGAAAAGCACTTTGTGCAGTCCTACACTTTTTTCTTATAACAGTGCTCTGCAAACTGCAGCAGCTGATAAAGCCCCATCGCAATGATACACAAAAGCAGGATGGATGTAATGAGCATATCCAGCTGCAGTACCTGGCTTCCGTAGATGATCAGATAGCCGAGCCCGCGTCTGGCAGCGAGAAATTCGCCGATAACGACGCCGACTAACGAAAGCCCGATATTGACTTTCATATTGCTTAAAATGACCGGGATGGAAGCGGGCAGGACAACCTTGAAAAAGCAGTCCCGTCTGGTGCCGCCGAGCGTTCGGATCAGGAGAAGCTTTTCGGGATCTGCCTGCAAAAATCCGGTATAAAGGTTGATGATTGCACCGAAGATGGCGACGGAAATGCCGGCGGCGATGATCGTATCCATGCCGGTGCCGAGCCAGACGATCAAAAGAGGGGCGAGCGCGGATTTCGGGAGACTGTTTAAAACGACGAGAAACGGCTCCAAAATTTCAGACAACCGGCGGCTGTACCATAAAAGCGTGGCGGTGGAAAGGCTAACGAGGGCGACGAGAAAAAAACTGATGACCGTTTCAGTCAACGTGATACCGATATGGGTAAACAGGGAACGCTCGGAGACCATGCGGACAAAGCAGGCGACGACACGGGAAGGACTGGAGAAAAAGAAGCTGTCGATGATATGGAAGTCTGCGAACAACTCCCAGACTGTCAGGAAAAGAAGCAGCATAAAAATCCGGGCAAAATGGACGAAATGATGATGGCGTCTGTGGGCAAGCAGGAAAAGCTGCTGGTCGGACAGTGTTTGCTCAGTTGTTTTCATTGGACAGTTCCTCCCAGATCTGATTAAAAAGCTGTCCGTATTCCGGCGCGCGCCGTGCGGCAAGCGGCGAATGGTCTGCGGCAGTCAGGTGAATGGGAAATTCTGCTTTGACACGGGCGGGGCGGGCAGACAGGATGAGAACGCGATCGGCGAGGCTGATAGCTTCTGCAAGATCGTGGGTGATGAGGATGACGGATTTTTCTGCCTTACGGATCATGGCAGCAATATCGGCGGAAACGGTCAGCCGGGTCTGGTAATCCAGCGCGGAAAACGGCTCATCGAGCAACAGGATATCGGGCTCGAGCGCCATCGTGCGGATGAGGGCAGCCCGTTGGCGCATGCCGCCGGAAAGCTGAGACGGCTTTTTATGCTGAAATTCCAGAAGCCCGTAGTCGGAGAGCATCCTGTGAACGCGTTCCAGGTTCTTGACGGTATCCTTGTGGGCGATTTCCAGTCCGAGCGTAACATTTTGCCAGACGTTTCGCCATTCAAATAAAAGATCGTGCTGCAGCATGTAGCCGATGCCGGGCTGATGACCATTTTCCCCATAAAACGTGATGCCGCCGCTGCCCGGGGTGAGCAAGCCGGCGATCAGGGACAAAATCGTGGATTTGCCGCAGCCGCTGGGACCGACAATCGCCAGAAATTCTTTGCGGTAAAGGCAGAAGGAAACCCGATCCAGGGCGGGCGTTTCGCCGTTTAGGGTGTGGTAGGAATAGGACAGTTCCTGTACTTTTAAAAGGACAGAGTCCATAAGCTTTTCCCTTCTTTCTGGCAGGATTGCTCTGAAACTGGGTTCTTTTGCAGGCTATCCTGACATGATCTGCTTTATCATATGCGGAAGCTGCTGCAATTGCGCATCGATGTTACATAGCAATGACGTAGCTGCCCTGCGGATTCGACAAAATATTTTTTACTTTATTTCAATAAAGTAGAAAATATGATACTATCTGATATAAATCTGAAATGGAAACACAATTTCCAATCGGATGAAAGGCAACAGCCATCAACCGGAGCAATCTGGATGAAAACAGGAGAGGAGAATTGAAAAAATGAGTGAGAAGCTGAAAGTTGGCATTCTGGGTGGAACTGGCATGGTAGGTCAGCGGTTTATTTCACTGCTGGAAAATCATCCCTGGTTCGAAGTGGCTGCCATTGCAGCAAGCCCCCGTTCCGCAGGCAAGACCTACGAAGAGGCAGTCGGCGGCAGATGGAAAATGGACACACCCATGCCGGAAGCGGTAAAGAACCTGATCGTATTAAACGTTAACGATGTGGAGCATGTAGCATCTCAGGTTGATTTTGTATTCAGCGCTGTCGATATGACAAAGGACGAGATCAAAAAGATCGAGGAAGCCTATGCAAAGACAGAAACACCTGTTGTTTCCAATAACTCCGCACACCGCTGGACACCGGATGTCCCGATGATGGTTCCGGAGATCAATCCGGAGCATGCGGCAGTTATCGAATCTCAGAAAAAAAGACTCGGTACCAAGAGAGGCTTCGTTGCTGTAAAACCGAACTGCTCGATTCAGAGCTATGCGCCTGTCCTGACTGCGTGGAAAGAGTTCGAGCCCTATGAAGTGGTTGCTACGACCTATCAGGCGATTTCCGGCGCGGGCAAGACTTTTGCAGACTGGCCGGAGATGGTGGGAAATATCATCCCTTATATCGGCGGCGAGGAAGAGAAGAGCGAAAAGGAGCCGCTGCGTCTTTGGGGTAAAGTGGAGGACGGCGTGATCGTTCCGGCACAGAGCCCGGTTATCACCTGCCAGTGTATTCGTGTGCCTGTTTTAAACGGACATACCGCAGCTGTGTTTGTGAAGTTTAAGAAAAAGCCTACCAAGGAAGAGTTAATCGACCGTCTGGTTCATTTTTCCGGTGAGCCGCAGAGACTGGAGCTTCCCAGCGCGCCCAAGCAGTTCATTCAGTATCTGGAGGAGGATAACCGCCCTCAGGTTGCGCTGGATGTCAACTATGAAAACGGCATGGGAATTTCGGTCGGCCGTCTGAGAGAGGATACGGTTTACGACTGGAAGTTCGTCGGCTTATCCCACAATACAGTCCGCGGAGCAGCGGGCGGCGCAGTGCTTTGCGCAGAGCTGCTCAAAGCACAGGGATATATCACAAAGAAATAAAAGAGAGACATACAGCAGGGAACGACGGGAGGTAGAAGCTACCTCCCTTTCGCTGCTTTGCAGGACAGAGGTGTATGGCAAAAAAGTTATTTATCGCAGAAAAACCGAGTGTGGCCCAGGAGTTTGCAAAAGCGCTGAAATATCAGATGAGCCGCAGGGATGGTTATCTGGAATCGGAAGAGGCGATTGTGACCTGGTGCGTTGGTCATCTGGTTACGATGAGCTATCCGGAAGTGTACGATATCAAATATAAAAAGTGGTCGGTCGATACGCTGCCGTTTATCCCGGAAACTTTTAAATATGAAGTGATCTCGGGCGTCAAAAAACAGTTCGATATCGTCAGCTCACTGTTGAACCGTCCGGACGTCGATACAATTTACGTCTGTACAGACTCCGGGAGAGAGGGAGAGTATATTTACCGACTTGTGGAGCAGGAAGCGAACATTCACGGAAAAAAGCGCCGCAGGGTCTGGATTGATTCTCAGACGGAGGAAGAGATTCTGCGCGGGGTGCGGGAGGCAAAGGATTTGTCGGAATATGATAATCTGGCGAACGCAGCTTACCTGCGCGCCAAGGAAGATTATCTGATGGGCATCAATTTTTCCCGTGCGTTGACTTTAAAATACGGCAACCATGTCAAAAACTACTTGCGCCGCGACCGTGCGGTGATTTCCGTTGGCCGTGTAATGACCTGTGTATTGGGCATGGTCGTCAACCGGGAACGCGAAATCCGTTCGTTTGTAAAAACGCCTTTTTACCGCGTGACGGGAGCCTTTGGGATTCCTATGGGTGACGGGAAGGAAAAGCCGTTCGAGGGAGAATGGCGCGCAGTAGAGGGAAGCGCCTGGAACCTTTCGCCGCTTTTATATAAAGAAAACGGATTTTCGGAAAAAAAAGATGCTGAGGCATTGATGGAAAAGCTGGGCGCAATTTTGCCGGAAGGTGTGATGTCCCCCGAATTTTCAGGCGCTTTTCTGGAAAAATGTGAAAAAAAGAAAGAACAGAAAAATCCGCCGCTGTTATATAATCTGGCGGAGCTGCAAAATGATTGCTCCCGGATGTTTAAGATCAGTCCGGATGAAACGCTCAAAATCGCGCAGGAGCTTTATGAAAAAAAACTGACGACCTATCCGAGAACGGATGCTCGTGTTTTATCCAGCGCAGTTGCAAAGGAAATCCATAAAAATATCGGCGGACTTCGCAATTTCGCTCCGGTCAGCGCATACGCAGTGCAGATTCTGGAAGAAAATAGTTATCAGAAAATTGCAAAAACCCGTTATGTCAACGACAAACAGATCACGGATCACTATGCGATTATCCCGACCGGACAGGGCTTTTCGGCGTTGCGGAGTCTTTCTCCCGCGTCGGCAAAGGTCTATGAAGTGATTGCAAGACGTTTCCTGAGCATCTTTTATCCGCCGACGATTTCCCAGAAGGTATCGCTGACGGTGCTTGTAAAATCGCAGCAGCTGCCGCAGGGTGAACGCTTTTTTGCTTCGTTTAAGGTGCTGACGCAGGAAGGGTATCTGGGCGTCAGCCGCCCATCCTTTTTCAGCTCCAAAAAAGAAGAAAAAGAGGAGAAAAACGGAGAGGAAGAGGAATTTTCCTGCGACGAGGCATTTTTAAAGGTGTTACAGACTATGAAAAAAGGAGAACAGCTTCCGCTGCATTCTCTTTCTATCAAAGAAGGCGAAACCTCGCCGCCGAAGCGCTATAATTCCGGCTCGCTGATCCTGACAATGGAAAATGCGGGACAGTTTATTGAGGACGAAGAGCTGCGGGCACAGATCAAGGGCAGCGGCATCGGAACCTCTGCGACGCGTGCGGAAATCTTAAAAAAGCTTGTCACGATCGAGTATCTGGCGTTGAATAAAAAGACGCAGACGATCACGCCGACGCTGATGGGCGAAATGATTTACGATGTGGTTTCAGATTCGATCCGACCACTGTTAAACCCCGCGCTGACTGCCAGCTGGGAAAAGGGGCTGACCGGTGTTGCGGAGGGGACGATTACATCCGGAGAATATATGGATAAACTGGATGATTTTGTACGCAGGAGGACGAATATCGTTAAACAGCTGCACAATCAGTCCATCTTATATCAGCAGTTCGATGCGATAGCCGGTTTTTACCAGAAAAAAGAAACCGCACCGGCTGTCAAAAAAGCAGGAACAGCAAAAAAAAGGACAGAAAAGAAAGAAAATGCGGAAGGCTAGGGCTTTTCTGCAAAACGTTCGCCGCATTCAGGCGGCAGAAACAGGAGGAAAAAGAAGATGGAAGCAATGAAGATCAGAAACCTGTACAATCTGGAAGAAACAATCGCTGCACCGCTTTTGGAGCAGTATGAGTATCCGTGGGAGGTTCTGCCCTATATCAAGGAATTCATCAAAGCGCTCGGGAACGCTCTGCCGGAGGATCGCTTCGAAAAAAGAGGAGAGGATATCTGGGTGGCAAAAAGCGCGACTGTTGCGCCGACTGCCTGCTTAAACGGTCCCTGTATCGTGGATGAGGAAGCGGAAATCAGACATTGCGCGTTTGTCAGAGGCAGCGCAATCATCGGAAAAGGCGCAGTTGTCGGTAATTCTACCGAGTTAAAGAACGTCATTCTGTCCAATAAAGTGCAGGTTCCGCATTATAATTACGTCGGGGACAGCATTTTAGGTTATAAGGCACATATGGGTGCAGGTTCCATCACTTCGAATGTAAAAAGCGACAAGACTCTGGTTGTTGTCAAATCTGCAGAAGAAAACATCGAAACCGGTCTGAAAAAATTCGGCGCGATGCTGGGCGACTGCGTGGAGGTAGGCTGCAACAGCGTGTTAAATCCGGGAACGGTAATCGGAAGACATACGAACGTTTATCCGCTTTCGCGGGTGCGCGGATTTATTCCGGAAAACAGTATTTTCAAAGATCAGGAACATATCGTATTAAAGGAAGACAGGGGCTGACCCCTGCCTTTTCTTTTTTAAATTTAATTGTGCTTTTCTGAAAGTTGATTTCATGCCCGCATGAAAATCGGCTGTCAGGCAAGCAGGAAGGGCGCATGGGAACGATTGTGATAGCAGAATAGAAAAAATACTTGACGAAGCAGTTCCTGCGGTGTATAGTTTACTCAATGGATTAACGCTTGCACGCGTTAAAGCGTAAAAAGTGATTATGAGGAGGAACGGAAAATGAAAAAGTTAGCGGCAATTTCCCTTGTGCTGGCAATGACCGCGGCATCTTTGGCTGGCTGCGGCTCGACAGCAAACACTGCAGCACCGGCAGAAAGTGAAGCGGCAGAAACCCCTGCAGCAACAACAGAGGAGACAACAGATACAGCAGCGGATACGGTAGCAGCAGATGGCAAGGTGTATAACATTGGTATCTGTCAGCTGGTACAGCACGAAGCGCTGGATGCAGCAACCCAGGGCTTTCAGGATGCACTGACCAAACTGCTGGGTGAGGAAAATGTGAAGTTTGACCTGCAGAATGCTTCCGGTGATTCCGCAACCTGTGCAACGATCGTCAACCAGTTTGTATCTTCTGATGTTGACCTGATTCTGGCAAATGCAACGGCCCCTCTGCAGGCAGCAGCGGCAGCTACCAATGAGATTCCGATTCTGGGAACCAGCGTTACAGACTATGCGACAGCACTTTCCATCGATGACTGGACAGGCGTAACCGGCACAAACATTTCCGGTACTTCCGATCTGGCTCCGCTGGATCAGCAGGCGGACATGCTGCATGAGCTGTTCCCGGATGCAAAAAATGTCGGCATCCTGTATTGCTCTGCAGAAGCGAATTCTTCTTATCAGTCCAATACCATTCAGAAATATTTAAAGGATTACGGCTATGAATGCACAGAGTATACCTTTGCAGACTCTAATGATATTGCATCGGTTGTAAATAACGCAGTTGCAGCAAGTGATGTCCTTTATATTCCTACGGATAACACAGCAGCATCCAATACGGAGATTATTCAGAATATCTGTCAGCCTGCAGGCATTCCTATCATCACCGGCGAGGAAGGCATCTGCTCCGGCTGCGGTGTAGCAACGCTGTCCATCAGCTATTATGACCTTGGCTATAAAACCGGCGAGATGGCATATGAAATTCTGGTAAACGGTGCGGATGTATCTCAGACAGCAGTTGAGTTTGCTCCGAATGTAACCAAGAAATATAATGTAGCAAACTGTGAGGCACTCGGTATTACCGTGCCGGATGATTATGTGGCAATTGAGTAATCGCAAGTCACTGTGAGGGTTTGCAGAGCGTTGAGGAGGGAGAAATTCCTCTTCAGCGCTTTTTGTCGATTTTTTATGGAACGACTAAAAAAGTATCAGCGAGGAAACCAGGACTGCCGATATTTGAAAAATAAAAAAGTGTATTGGAGGAGGAAGCAGTGAATATTGTAGCATTGTTTAACGCGCTGCCGGGGGCGTGCGCACAGGGGCTGATCTGGGGAATCATGGCGATCGGCGTATTTATTACTTATAAGATTTTGGATCTGGCAGATTTAACTGTAGATGGAACGATGTGTACCGGAGGTGCGGTTTGCATTGTAATGATGATCAATGGACATTCTGTTGGATTTTCCCTGTTCTGCGCATTTGCTGCAGGTATGCTGGCTGGTCTGGCAACGGGTATTTTCCATACAGCAATGGGAATCCCGGCAATTCTGGCTGGAATTTTAACTCAGCTCGGTTTATATTCCATCAATTTAAGAATTATGGGCAACAAGTCCAACATAGCGATCAGCACAGATAAATATGGTGTGCTGGTATCCCTGCGTTACATTAAGAATGTTGTGTTTTATAAAAATACGCTGTTTGTTGTAGCAATTGTGATCGTTGTACTGATCGGGATTTTATACTGGTTTTTCGGTACGGAATTAGGCTGTTCCATCCGCTCCACAGGCTCCAATCAGAACATGTCCCGTGCACAGGGCATCAATACAGACATGACAAAGATCATCGGCCTGATGCTTTCCAATGGCATCGTGGCATTTTCCAGCGGCCTTTTGGCGCAGTACCAGGGCTTTGCGGATATCAACATGGGACGTGGCGCCATCGTTATTGGTCTGGCAGCTGTCATCATCGGAGAAGTTGTATTTGGAAAAATCAGCCGAAATTTTGCATTCAGCCTTTTGACTGTGGCACTGGGCTCCATTATTTATTATCTGGTTATGCAGGTTGTTTTGTGGCTCGGCTTAAACTCCAATGACTTAAAGCTTCTGTCAGCGCTGGTTGTAGCAGTATTTCTGGCGATTCCTTATATGAAGCGAAAATATTTTTCCAAACCTGTTAAAAAGGGAGGTGCCAGACGTGCTTGACTTAAAATCCATTAGTAAAACTTTTAATGCGGGGACAGTAAATGAGAAAACCGCACTGAATAACCTTTGTCTCCATTTAAATGATGGAGATTTCGTAACGGTGATCGGCGGAAACGGCGCCGGAAAATCTACCATGCTGAATGCGGTTGCAGGTGTGTGGCCGGTTGATGAGGGCACGATTGAGATCGGCGGCGTCAATGTCACAAAGCTTCCGGAATATAAGCGTGCAAAGTATTTGGGGCGCGTGTTTCAGGATCCGATGACCGGAACAGCAGCCAGTATGCAGATTGAAGAGAATATGGCGCTTGCGGCGAGAAGAGGGCTGAGCCGTACCTTGAAAAAAGGAATCAGCAGCAAAGAACGGGAATTTTACAGGGAGCGCCTGGCAGAGCTGGGACTGGGGCTGGAGGATCGTATGACCTCCAAAGTTGGTCTGCTTTCTGGTGGTCAGAGACAGGCACTGACACTTCTGATGGCTACCCTGAAAAAACCGCAGCTTCTGCTTTTGGATGAGCATACAGCGGCACTGGATCCCAAAACAGCTGCAAAGGTACTGGAGGCAACAGACCGGATTGTTGGACAGGACAACCTGACGACTCTGATGATCACCCACAACATGAAGGATGCAATTGCACACGGCAATCGTCTGGTTATGATGTATGAAGGACATATTATCTATGACGTGGCAGGGGAAGAAAAGAAAAAGCTGCATGTATCAGATCTTCTGGAGAAGTTTGAACAGGTCAGCGGCGGCAGTTTTGCAAATGACAGAATGATTTTATCCTGATTATTTTTGAATCCAAAGGTTTTACCTCTGTGTTTTGTAAAAAATACTGGATTTTTGACGAAAAGTATGAGAAAATAGCATCAGCGTACAGCTGGTGCTTTTTTCATAGAGATCTGCTTCGGATCTCTTATATGGAAGAAAGCTTTGCGCCTTTTTGGTGTGCCTGCTGACGAAAATTTCATCCATTAGACGAAAGGAGATAACACATGATTTATTCACACGAAGTAGAACAGATGTGTCCGGTAGCACAGGGCGTTAACCATGGCTGTGCTCCCATCCCGGAAGAAGCAAAATGGGTAAAAGCCAAAGAGATCAAGGACATATCCGGTCTGACTCATGGTGTTGGCTGGTGTGCACCTCAGCAGGGTGCCTGCAAACTGACACTGAACGTTAAGGAAGGTATTATTCAGGAAGCACTGGTAGAGACCATCGGATGTTCCGGTATGACTCATTCTGCTGCTATGGCTGCAGAAATTCTTCCTGGCAGAACTATTCTGGAGGCTCTGAACACTGACCTTGTATGTGATGCGATCAATACAGCTATGAGAGAGCTGTTCTTACAGATCGTTTATGGTCGTACACAGTCCGCATTCTCTGAAGAAGGTCTGCCGATCGGCGCAGGTCTGGAGGATCTGGGCAAGGGCTTAAGAAGCCAGGTTGGTACTATGTATGGTACCCTGAAGAAAGGCCCTCGTTACCTTGAAATGGCTGAAGGTTATGTAACCGGTATCGCTTTGGATGCAGACGATCAGATCATCGGCTACAAGTTTGTAAACTTCGGCAAGATGACAGACTTTATGAAGAAGGGCGATGACGCTCAGACAGCATATGAGAAAGCATCCGGTCAGTATGGTCGTGTGGATGATGCTGTAAGAATCATCGATCCCAGACAGGAATAAAAGGAGGAGGTAACGAAGCATGGCATTATTTGAGTCTTATGAAAGAAGAATTGACAAGATTAACGCTGTTTTAAATAGCTACGGAATTGCTTCCATCGAAGAAGCTGAAAAAATCACCAAAGATGCCGGCCTGGATGTTTACAATCAGGTAAAGAAAATCCAGCCCATCTGTTTCGAGAACGCTTGCTGGGCTTACACTGTAGGTGCAGCGATCGCAATCAAGAAAGGCTGCAGAAGAGCAGCTGACGCAGCAGCAGCAATCGGCGAAGGACTGCAGGCTTTCTGTATCCCCGGTTCCGTTGCTGATCAGCGTAAAGTAGGTCTTGGCCATGGTAATCTGGGCAAGATGCTGCTGGAAGAAGAAACAGACTGCTTCTGCTTCCTGGCAGGTCATGAGTCCTTTGCAGCAGCAGAGGGTGCTATCGGTATTGCTGAGAAGGCAAACAAGGTTCGTAAGAAACCTCTGCGCGTTATCCTGAACGGTCTTGGCAAGGATGCTGCACAGATCATTTCCAGAATCAACGGCTTTACTTATGTAGAGACTGAGATGAACTATCATACTGGCGAGCTGAAGGAAGTATTCCGGAAATCTTATTCCGACGGCCTTCGTTCCAAGGTTAACTGCTACGGCGCAAACGACGTAACAGAAGGTGTTGCAATCATGTGGAAAGAGGGCGTAGACGTTTCCATTACCGGTAACTCCACCAACCCCACCAGATTCCAGCATCCTGTTGCAGGTACCTACAAGAAGGAATGTGTAGAGAAGGGCAAGAAGTACTTCTCCGTAGCTTCCGGCGGCGGTACAGGCCGTACCCTGCATCCCGATAACATGGCTGCAGGTCCTGCTTCTTATGGCTTCACAGATACACTTGGCCGTATGCACTCCGATGCGCAGTTCGCAGGTTCTTCCTCTGTACCCGCACACGTTGAGATGATGGGTCTGATCGGTATGGGCAACAACCCGATGGTTGGCGCAACTGTAGCTGTAGCTGTTTCCGTTGAGGAAGCTGCTAACGCTGGCAAGTTCTAAGAAATCTAGTAAAATCAAGGGTTATCGTGGTTCTGAATGTTCCACGATAGCCCTATTTTTTTCCACGTAGCACACGAATTGTGTGTAAAGCGGGTTAGAGAGCTTAGCCCTCTAATCTACGCTGCATTATGGCGAATGATTTATGGAAAGGAAATAGAAAATCAAAAAAATACAAAACTACTTGACATCGACAAACAGTCCTGATATACTTTATGACTGTTGCGGCGAACAAAAGCAACACGGATTTCTGAAAAGAAATTCAAAAAAATAAAAAACTGCTTGACATGAGCAGGAAGTTCTGATAAACTATTGAACTGTTGCTGCGAGTGATGAGCAACCAGGTTTCGAAAGAAACTTGAAAATAAAATGAAAAAGTTCTTGACAAACAGAACTGCTTATGATAAACTCAATAAGCTGTCTGAGAGACAGGAACGAAAGTTCTTCTGGAAATACTTCCGATAAGAAGGACAGCACCTTGACAAATAAACAGTAATGCAACCCTGAAAATTCCAAACAGAACAAAAAGTTCTGAGAGAAATTTCAGAGAACAAAAACCTAAAA
>JABLTO010168167.1_pt1 | contig 18043 bp, 20 predicted proteins | sample 7160091 | NCBI WGS metagenome assembly JABLTO01 (sample SAMN14651225, study PRJNA627086) | human gut metagenome | isolation source: feces | host: Homo sapiens
AGGAATACTGACGTATTTCAAGGAAAAATGACGCGGCGCACCGCAAAAAGGCCCGCTGTCCGGGTGCGTTGGGAGTTTTCAGATACACCCTAAGAACACCTTGAGCAGACGGCTGTTCAGCAAGCATTGTGTCAAGAATCGAGACAAAGCTACCAGTCTTCAATTTCCTCAACAGAAACAACAAATCCGAACCTATGACCAATCGGCAAAAGGTTCGGATTATATTGTTTTGGTGGAGCCGGAAGAGCGCTTGTCGAACCCTTCGCCCAGGGCCTCCTCAAGCAATTCTGCTTCACTCTGTTCGCGAGTTTTCCCGTCTCGACTAACGTTGTAGTAGATCAGCAGTTTGTCGTCAAATAGGAAAACTTTATGGACGAAACACTTGATAATTCTGCGATGGTATTCTTCCTCGCTCTCGCATTCCCAGGGCTCTGCAAACTGGGTAAGCAGGAACTCAATTTGGTCCGTAGTTATCACAAAGTCAGAGGCCTTTGCGATCGCAAGCTCTGCCTCGAGCGCCTCTTCTTCGTTCTCAAGCTCTCGCAGTCTCGCAGGTAGCGTCTTCGTTTTAACGCCAGATTCGATGGCGCGCATAGTGTTCTTGATTGCCTTGCGGACGTCTTTCAGCTTGAGCTCGTAAAAGAGTACATCGCTGTTGTCCTGGCGGTACTCCATTTGTAGGTCATAGCATTTCTTCGCAATATGCTGAATGACCTCAGGTTGTAAGATTTCGGCGACTGTTCTCTCAACAACCTCGCGCTCAAGCCAGTCTCGCTTGACCGGTCTTTTCGTGCAGCCGCGTTTGGCACGTGATTCCTGACAATAATAGTAGTACCACTTGTTTCCTGACTTGCCCGTACCGCTCACGCCTACGAGAGGTTTTTGACAATGCCCGCAAAAGGCTTTGCCGCTTAGCAGGTACTCAGCCTTTGGCTCTTTTGGTCTCTTGGCGGTTTTACGCCGTGCAGCTTCAAGCTGTGCAAGATGAAAAGTGTCTTTCGAAATGATCGCGGGAATCCCGTCCTCTATCGTTATATCATCGTATGTGTAAACGCCGATATAGCGTTTATTCCTAATGATATGGGTGACGCTGTTCTTGTTGAAGAGCTTGCCCTGGGCGGTCCTAAAGCCACAGTCGTTGAGATACCTGCAAATATCGGCATGGCTCTTCCCTTTGATATACATGTCGAAAACCGTCTGCACGGCCTTCGCGCCTTCTGGCTCGATCACGAGAGATTTGTCTTCCGCGGTTCGGTACCCCAGGCAGCGTCCTGCGCCTGTGCTGTGGCACTTCAAGGCGCTCTCACGCATTCCGCGCTTTATCTTTCGGCTGAGCTCGGCTGAGTAGTATTCGGCCCAGCCTTCCATAATGCTCTCGAGGATAATTCCCTCGGGCCCCTTTGGAATGTCAGTCGTTGCGTATCGCAGCTCGACGCCGTTTTCTTTTAGCTTATGCTTGTAGATCGCGCTGTCGTATCGGTTACGGGCAAAGCGGTCCGTGTGGTACAGAATAATGACGTCAAATATGTGTTTCTCGCTGTCGTCGATCATCCGTTGGAACTCTCGCCGATTGTCCGTCTTGCCAGAAATCTTCCGGTCAATATAGGTTCCAACGATTCGGAGATCATGCAGCTCGGCGTATTTCGTACACTCTCGGACCTGCCCCTCGATCGACTGCTCTGTCTGATTTGGTCCAGGGCTGTACCTGGCATATATCACTGCTCGCTGCATGGAATCACCTCAGGAATACAAACTCATTGTGGTAGGCCAGCATGTCGCGATTTGGTGCGAACCTCTTCGGCCTGATGATTTTTGTACCATCTACGCCGAGTAGCCAGTCTCTCGTATTTTGGTCGTCGTAGCCGTCCTTCACGTAGTTCGAGACCTGAATTGTAAGATCAGGCAAGACCGTCATAAGCCCTTGATCGAAAGCGCGGTCATAGAACGCATTGAGCAAGAGGCCATTCGCGGGATTCGCGCGCTCGCTCTTGTCGCATACATAGTACGGCTTGATATGGCTCGCGATCACCATTTGCGGTATGCTCTGCCCCGTGATACAGCATCGACCTTCATACGCCGAAATGACCGACTTTCGGAAGAACTTCCGCGCTTGCTTATCTGCGATCTCAGCGTAGCTCTTCTTCCGGTGCGGGTCTCCATTGTAGACCGGCTCGGTCAGATCAAAGAGCGGCAGTCCGACAATACTCTCAGCCTTCGTGCTCAGTCCTTCCCAGTCCTTCGAGAACTCCTCATAAATCTCTCGGTCGAGCTTTGAGATTCCGCCCCAGAGTCCTACGCGCCCAGTCGCCAGGAAGTCAGGGTCAAGCGCCGCGAGGTTGCAAATCTTCATTTTGAGCGCCGCAGGCGATCGGCCTATTACCTCCGCAGCGTCTTTGATCGTTCGGTTGCTGTTATTCAACTTCGAGAAAGGAATCACGCAATAAAGCGCGTAGGCCACAATGAGCTCCTCTCTCGTCCACGGCTTGCCCCTCGCCATTTAGCGAACCTGACCCAAGAACGCGATAGCCTTACCGATGATGCGGACGTTTCCAAGCTCGGCGCCTTCATACTGCAGAACCGGAAATAGAGGATTCTCAGGGCGAAGTTCAATACGGTTCGGGTACTTGTAGACACGTTTGAGAGTTGCTTCGTTGTCAATGACGACCGCCGCGATCTCGCCGTTATCCACGTCGGGCTGTTCTTTGATGAAGACCAGATCACCGTCAAAGATATGCGCGTTAATCATGCTGTCGCCTACGCAGCGAAGAGCAAAATCAGCGTGAACGCGCCGATCAAGCTCCGCGTAGCCCTCGATATTCTGCTTCGCAAGAATCGGCTCGCCGCAAGCGATTTTACCGACGATCGGCAAAAGCCGAGAGTCGGGCATAGGTTCAACGTTCTTGTAGGTAAGGTTGGATGTTACGCCGTCCATCAAGTAGTCGACTGTCGTGCCAAGTACGTTGGCGAGCTTTTGCAGCCGCAGCGCGCTGATATTCTCAATATCACCGTTCTCCCATTTACGCACAGTGCTCTTCGCAACGCCCACGAAGTTACCGACGTACTCGAGAGTCAGGTCGCAGGCCTTGCGCCTGTCATGGATTCGCTCGCCCATAGTCATAAATATCACCGCCCTTGTCTATCTAAACCCTATTATAACGCGCAAGTGTCAAAAAGGAAACACTTTTTTCTCGAAAACAGAAAAAAGTTTCCTTTAGGGGTTTACAAATCCAAAATGATGCGCTATGATTGAGTAGCCTTAAGGAAACTTTTCAGAAAGGAGGACGCCTAAATGCTCAATGCTAATGCTCTTCGCGCCTCTATGGTTGAGAACAACTGCAGCGTCAGAGAGCTCGCAGAAATCTGTGGTCTCAAACCTAAAGCCTTTTACCAGCGCTTGAATGGCCGTGTTGATTTTCGTGTTGGCGAGATCATCAAGTGCTCCGGACGCTTGCATCTCTCCATGGAAAAACGCAATCAGATTTTTTTGCGGAGGAAGTTTCCTAAAGGAAACAAATGCCCGCCAAGGCAACTTTAGAGCAGACCGAGAAACTGGCGTGCACACAGATTCTCGATTATGCAAAAACCTTTTTTCAAGACCCTAAAAACCAACAAGCCTTTCAAATATGGCTCAAATCTAAGGAGGAACGACAAAATGGCAACGATCAAAGTTGAGGTCACCTATGACCCGAAAAAAGAAACTCTGAGTCAGGCGCTCGCCAGTCTTCTGACTGAAAAGCCTGAACACACAGAGATCACCGCACAGATGTCTCTTTTCGATAACCCCGCCCCCACGGAAACACCTACCGCCCAGACCTCCACCGAGGCACCTCAGGAGTCCCCTGCGGAGTCCGCGTCCGAGGCCCCTGATACTAAGCCTACTGAGGAGAAGACGATCTCTAAGGCTGACGTAAGAGCCCTCGCGGTCAAGCTCTCTAAGAATGACAAGGCCGCCCTCAAGGCGATCTTCAAGGAGCTTGGCGTCGCAAACCTGTCCGCTGTCAAGGAAGAAGACTACCCCGTCTTCTATGAGAAGTTGGTGGCTGCGAATGGCTAAACATGCTCTCTTATCCGCCAGCGGCGCGCATCGGTGGCTCCTGTGTACGCCGAGCGCCCAGCTCGAGCAGAAGTTCCCCGCATCAACCAGCGCTTACGCCGAAGAGGGAACGGTTGCGCACGCTCTCGCAGAGCTTACAACGCGCTACTTCCTCGGTGAGCTTGACGAGGTCTCCTATGAAAATCAGATCAAATCCGAGTTCGAGCCGAACAGCTATTACAATGCGGAAATGCGTGAGTGCGCGGTCGCCTATGCGAAGTTCGTGACGGGCCGGCTCGCCGAGGCGAAGAAGACTTGTCCCGACGCAATGATTATCCTCGAGACTCGTCTCGACTTCTCGAAGTATGTGCCTGGCGGCTTTGGTACCGGTGACTGCGTGATTATCGCCGAGCCGATTCTCGACGTGATCGACTTTAAGTATGGCAAGGGCCATCGCGTCGAGGCTGAGGATAATCCACAGATGCAGCTCTACGGCCTGGGCGCGCTTGAGCAGTTTGGCGATCTCTATGAGATCAAGACCGTTCGTATGACGATCTTCCAACCGCGCCTCTCTGGTATTGAGGATTCTTCTGAGAAGACCGTCAAGGAGCTTACCTCCTGGGGCAAGAGCTACGTCAAGCCGAGAGCAAAGCTCGCAGACAAGGGCGAAGGCGACTTCGCGCCAAGCGAAGAAGCCTGCCGTTTCTGCCGCGCAAAGAATCAGTGCCGCGCTCGCGCCGAAGAGAACCTCAAGCTCTTTGACGAAAGCCCTGACCCGTTGCTCATCTCTCCCGAAGAGGCAGGCGCGATTCTTGCCAAGTCCGCAGATATTGAAACCTGGCTCAAAGACCTGCGCGAGCTTGTGTCTGGCGCGCTGACCGCCGGTGAAACGGTAACCGGCTGGAAAATGGTCGAGGGCCGCAGCAACCGCAAGTTCGCAGATGAGGACAAGGTTGTCGCAGCTATGAAGGCCGCCGGCTATGACGAGTCTCTTCTTTACGACCGCAAGCTCATCACGCTTACGCAGATGGAGCGCGACTTCGGCAAGAAGACTCTCGCTGAGATTCTCGGCGACTTGATCGTCAAGCCCCAGGGCGCACCGACGCTTGCGCCTGAATCGGACAAGCGGCCCGCGTATCGCTTTGAAGACCAGGTCCTCAAGGCCTTTGACGAGTAAGAGGAGGAAATGACAATGACGCAATCGAAAAGCCGGCGACTCCTGTATCAGCAGGCGCGCTTGATTCGTATTCAGTGGGCTGTCATTCTGGCGCTCGTCTGTACGATTGTTCTTATGGCGATTTTCCTGCCGAAGGCAAAAGCCATCGAAGAGACTGCGACGCCGACTTTAGAGCTTGAGCCCGCGTCGTATGTGACGCCAGAGATCATGCCCGAGCCTACTATTGAGACTGAGCCCGAAGAGATCGAGCCCGTTCTCGAAGAGCTTGGCGAGTTCCGTCTGACTGCGTATTGCGCTTGCCGCAAGTGCTGCGGGAAAGACCCTGGCGACTTCGGTTATGGCGTTACCGCGTCTGGCGTGGTCGTCGAGGCCGGCCGAACGATTGCAGTTGACTCCTCTGTTATCCCTCTCGGCTCTGAGATCGTGATCGACGGGCATACATACGTTGCCGAAGACACGGGCAGCGCAATCAAGGGGAACCGCATTGACATTTATTTCGATACCCACCAGGAAGCATTAAATTTCGGCGTTCAGTACGCTGACATCTACATTATTAAAAATTAAAGGAGATTTTTACAATGGCTACTGCTACTCAGATCACTACCGGTCGCGTTCGTTTTTCCTACGTCAACGCCTTTACCCCTCGCGCCGCTCAGGAAGGCGCACAGCTGAAGTACAGCGTGACTCTGCTGATTCCGAAGACCGACAAGAACACGATCGCGAAGATCAAGGCCGCGATTGAGGCTGCGAAGACTGCCTACCTGCAGAAGCATTCTGGCAAGAAGCTGCCCTCCGCTCTGAAAACCACTTTGCATGACGGCGACGGCGAGCGCCCGAACGGCGGCGAGTTCGGCCCCGAGTGCAAGGGCCACTACGTTATGACCTGCAGCTCCAACAACAAACCTGTGATCGTCTACGCCGACAAGACCCCGATCACCGAGGCGAGCGAGCTCTATTCTGGCTGCTACGGCCGCGCGATCGTCAACTTCTATGTCTACGACACGAACGGCAACAAGGGTGTTTCCGCCGGCCTGAACGGCATTATGAAGCTCAGCGACGGCGAGCCTCTGTCTGGCGGCGTCGTGACTGACTCCGACTGGGACGATGACTTCGAGGACGAAGATGACGATCTCCTGAACTGAGCCCATGAAGATCGTCTGGCACACGATTCCCGACTTTCCTGAGTACGAGATCAATCGCTTAGGAGAGATTCGGCGCAAGAGTACGGGGCGCGTGTTAAAGCCTTTTGACGATCGGCGCGGTTATCTGCGAGTAAGCCTGAACGGCTGCAATGTGAAGGTTCACTTGCTCGTCGCAAGAATGTTTGTGCCGAATCCGCACGGTTATCCCGTTGTAGACCACAAACGCGGCAATAAGCATGATAACCGCGCCAGCCAGCTCGAGTGGTGCACGATCGCGGAAAATACGCGACGTGCCCACGCCCTCGGGCTTTACCCCCCCGCAATAGCAAGAAGGGAGCGAGCACATGAAAACTCTCGCAATCGATATTGAAACCTACTCCTCGGTCTCTCTTCAAAAAGCCGGTGTCTATGCCTATGCGGCGAGTTCTGATTTTGAGATTCTTCTCTTTGGCTACGCTTGGGACGACGGTCCTGTCGAGGTTATCGACATGGCGCAAGGCCAGAAGCTACCCCAGGAGCTCCAGGACGCTCTGTATGACCCCGAAATCCTCAAGACAGCATTCAATGCGTCTTTTGAACGGACTTGTCTGAGCGCGTTTATGGGTCGCGTGACTCCTGCAGATCAATGGAGCTGCACTGCAGTCATGGCTCGCGAGCTCGGCTTGCCTGGCAGCTTGGAAGCTGTTGGCGAAGTGATCGGCTTGCCTGAGGACAAGCAGAAGTCGAAAACGGGCAAAGCCCTGATTCGGTACTTCTCAATTCCCTGCAAAGCTACAAAGGTCAATGGCGAGCGCACGCGCAATCTTCCTCACCATGACCCTGAGCGGTGGAATCTCTATGTCGAGTATAACCGTCAGGACGTCGTGACGGAGCGCGCGATCAGAAAGCGCCTGCAGAAGTTCCCCGTGATTCCCAGCGAGCATGACCTCTGGATAATCGACCAGCATATCAACGACCGCGGTGTCGGCGTTGATACGGTCCTCGCGGAAAATGCGGTTGCGATCGACCAGATCGTAAAAACGCGGCTGCTTGACGCTGCAAAAGAGTTGACGGGTCTTGATAATCCAAAGAGCGCTGCGCAGCTCAAGTCCTGGATTGAGGAGGTCTCTGGCTTTGAGGTGGAGAGCCTCAACAAAAAGATGATCGGTGACGTTCGCAGCGGCACCGATAATGAAGAGGTTCACGCAATGCTCGATATTCGTCAGGGCCTTGCAAAGACCTCAACTGAAAAATACAATGCGATGCTCCGCACGGTTTGCCCTGACGGACGTATTCGAGGCCTGACTCAGTTTTGCGGTGCCGCACGCACCGGACGCTGGGCCGGGCGTTTGGTGCAGATGCAAAACCTGCCGCAAAACAAGATGCCTGACAGCGAGCTTGACGCCGCGCGGCGCTTGGTTCGAGAGGGTGATCTTGAGACTCTCGAGATGCTCTTCGATGACACGGCAGGAACGCTGTCCCAGCTCATTCGTACAGCCTTTGTCCCTAAGCCTGGCTGCAGGTTCATCGTGGCTGACTTCTCCGCGATCGAGGCGCGTGTGCTCGCCTGGCTTGCAGATGAAGAGTGGCGCATGGACGTCTTCAACACGCACGGCAAAATCTATGAGGCCTCAGCCGAGCAGATGTTTCACCTGCCGAAAGGGTCCGTCAAGAAGGGCGACCCGATGCGTCAGAAAGGTAAAATCGCTGAGCTCGCCCTGGGCTATGGCGGTTCCGTTGGCGCTATGAAGAGTATGGGCGCTTTAGCAATGGGTCTTGAAGAATCTGAGCTTAAGCCGATCGTCAATAGTTGGCGCGCGGCGAATAAGTCGATCACGAAGTTCTGGTGGGACACAGACGCCGCCGTTCGTCGGTGTATTACGACGCAGGCGCCTGTCGATCTACCGCACGGTATGAGACTTCGCAAGCAAGGACCGCTCATGCGTCTGCGCTTGCCGAACGGTCGAGAACTCAGCTATGTCAAGCCCCGCGTCGATGGCGACGACAATATCACCTATGAGGGGACAATTCAGTCCTCGGGCGGCTGGGGCCGTATTGAGTCCTACGGGCCGAAGTTCGTGGAGAATATCGTTCAGGCTACCGCCCGTGACTGCCTGGCCGAGGCTATGTTTAGGCTTGAGGCCGCCGGCTTCCCGATCGTCTTCCATGTTCACGACGAAGTGATTTGCGAGGTTCCGATCGGCGTCAGCTCTGCCGAGGAGCTTGGTGCGCTCATGGGCCAGCCGATCTCCTGGGCTCCGAATTTGCCGCTTCGCGCCGACGCCTATGAGTGCGAGTATTATCGCAAGGACTAATTTGGAGGAAGAACAGTGACTAAGAAAATCTTATTAAAATGGCTCGAAGAGCAAAAAGTCAAGGCCCTCGCGCAGGTCGACACACAGGAAAACGCCGCGAAGGCCACATTGCTCGCAGAAAAACTCGAGCGCACGAAGTTTGCCGAGATGGTCGCATACGTTGAGCCGCGTCTGACCGAAGTTTACGACTATATGATGGACTGGCACAAGAAGAATGAGGAGCTCGCAGGTCCCTTGTCTATGAGCTGGGGTACAATCTTGTACTCAATTCAAAACGTACTTCTTGCGCGAGTCCCTATGGCCGAAAAGCTGCAAGAGACAGAGCTGCGTGAGGCCCAGGTCGACAGAGACCTCAAAAAGCGTTTTTCCGATATTCGGCGCGAAGTTGAGAAGACCTACTACAACGTTGCGCTGAACGTCAATGCTCTCGCGAACGCAAAGCTCGGTCTTGAGTATCTCTCAGGTCTCGGCTTTGACCTGTCCGGTCTTATTGCCGAGCAGGAGCAGCCTGTTGAGAAAGCGCTCGCAGTTCCCATCAACACCAGTTTTTTGCTGATTATGCCGAAGGAGGTACACAATGAATCTGAAACAGTTTGACAAGATCGTGACTGACCAGCTCTCCCGCAGCGAGCTCGTCCTCATGGGTACGGCAATGAGTTTGTTCCGTATGTCGTCCTTACTGAGAAGATGCTCAATAAGATTCAGGCCTGCACTTACAGCATGGACATTTTTAATCAGGTCGCAAAAATGACTAAGGAGGAATGACTTATAGACTGCTATATCGGTGTCCTTCATCGGTCCGAGTATTCCTCGCTCGTGACCTTGGACGAGCTCAAGAATCACATTGAAGACCAGAAGGAATATAACCGCAGTTTGCGGGACGACCCCACGCTTTGTAGCTGCCTGAGCCTTTATGTAAAGGTGTTCACGCTTAAGCAGTACGCCGATCGACGGCGCAGCACGGATTTGACCCGTTTCTCATTCTGCCCTGATTGCGGGAAGAGAATCGACTGGAAGAGCATTGCTGAGGAGCCTCGGCCGCCCTAAACGAAAAGACCGCCCAGGTCAAACCTGAACGGTCAAATCGAGGGCCAGCCAGAAACCATAACGCAAGACGATAATCTCGCATTCAGGTGTTCGACCAGCGATTAAAATGTCTATGGGGTACGAAAAAGATGGATTTGTATTTTTGATAGATGGATTCGAACCCCCGAAATTAACGAATCTGTCACATTCTATTCAGCACTGTCCGGAAGCCAATCATCCAAATAATGAATAGCGTAAGAAAGAACTGCGGCATCATCTTTGACAAGGTCAAACAGAGATTCTTTGTATTCAATCTCCTCCTCAGTTTCCGAATTGAGTACGCAAGCAAGATTGTTGCAGAGTTGGAATTTGGTTTCTGCATCCTTGACGTCATCCTCTGCTAGAGTCTGAAGTAACCATGCAAATTTCTGAAGACTTTCATCTGTTTGACCGATTAGCATCATACATGCCGCTATACTATCAATAAGATCGACTTCGATGTACCAATCTTCTGTATTGTACTTGAGAGCGCTTTCATATTTTGATAAAGCCTCACCGGGATTCATTTCGCTGAATAAGATATCGCCATATTCCTGAAAAACTAAGCATAAGTTTCTGGAACCACCGCCGGACATGCTATCCCAAATGTCGATACACTTATTGTAGTATTCTTTGGAAAGCGTATCATTTCCTTTCTCATGCAAACATCTGGCATAATTGAATGAGAAATCAAAGAGATCAACAAGATAGTTATTACCCATCTGCTCCGTTGTTTTGATAATGTACTCCAGGGTTGAGCATGCTTTATCGTAGTCACCTTGATCCCAAATGATGAGTGCTTTGGTATTCAAAGTTCTCATTCTTGTGATGCTATGTTCTGCAAATAATTCTTCATCAATTTTATAGGCTTTTTCATTATACTCGAGAGCTTTATCGAGGACACCACACACATACCAAAAATAGGAATAGTCATGATAGATGACTGCCGTATCTGCATGGTGTTTTCCCAAATGTTTTTCCCGGAATTTTATGACTTTGTCAAACGCGGCAATAGCTTCATCGATATAAGTGGTTCCGTATCCAGCCTGCATAAGTTCGGTACAAATCCCAGCCAATGTGGAATAACAAACAATCTGATCAGAGTCCAACTCGTCTTCCTTTTCTGCATTGATGGCCTTTTTGATGCATTTGTATGCTTCAAAGAAATCCCCGGCTTCTACCAACATTCTGGCCATATTTGCATAGGCAGTGCTGATATCTTTCTCGCGGGTAATGGATTCTTCTTTCTCCGCACAGTCGATACAGTATCGGAAATACTCTCTGGCTTTATCGTACTTGCCGTGTATCTGATTGTAAATGCCATACTGATAAGAAAGGATATTCCGTTTATTCTCTGGCAGATCAGTAATGGACATTAAGCGTTCGACTTCCTTAAAAAGTGGTGCTGCTTCTTCTACTTTGTCAAATTGCATCAGGAGGTCGATCTTATTGCGATAGCTATATGCTAAATCTTCTGCGGTGAATGCAGGATTATCTGTTTGCACTCGAATTACAATATCGATGATCTTTTCACATAAGATATAATTACTGCAAGAAAAACAAATGTGGAACAAGCTGGTTAAATAATCTGTGTCATCCTCAACACACCAGTGTTTCTCCATAATATCTGCGATTGACCACGAAAACGGAATCAAATATGCCTTTTCATATTCTTTTCCGAAAACTCGCCCAGTATTTAATTCTTCGCAGAGAATATCAACGAAAGGCCGAGAAAGCGTATATAGGTGTTCTTTTTGCTGCTCCCTAACTGCAGCAGCTATAACAGAGTGCATCCAATAGATGTGTTTCCGATTATTCGTGATATGTTCCAGCATTCCCATCTTATATAACTTCATGAGGCTGCTGTTCTTCTGGATTCTAAACCATTGCTTTGCTTGCTTGAATTCAAAGCGCAGATTCGGAATAATAGAAACATAGGTCAGAATAGTCTTGTCGGCGTCACTGTATTTTACGAGAGAGAAGAGAATACACATCTGCCGAATAATTGTATCGTCATTTTGAAGACGTTCATGTTCGCAGGAGACATCTTCTTCGCTCAATTTAAATCCCTTTTCCACCAGTCTTCCGTAAAGCTCATGCAGGGCTAATCCTTCTAGATATGCCACTTTTGCGATAAAAACGATCATAATTGTGAGGTGTGCTGTCAGGCTGATTATATCATTTAAAACATCATCATCTCGCTCATCAAATTGATAATGCTTATAAAACAGTTTGCGACAGCTTAATTCAGAGAGAGGTTGCAGATAGAGGATATCAGAGAAACCCTGTAGTTCTTTTTGGCGGCTAGTAACAAGAATATTACACTGAAGAACAGATATCTTTTTCAGGTATTCATCTTCTTCAGGGTTTTCAACGTTGTCGATCACAAGAAGAAGCCTATTTTGCAACTGCGTGGCTTTCTCCTGGATAATCTGCCAGACCTCTGACGGATCACATTGAAGGCGTAATGCTCTTTGAATAGAAATGCATATGCTCTGGTTGTCGTAAGGAATCCATGCGATCTCTTCAATACCACTTGTAATGACCTCCGTATTCACTAACCGGTCGAGAAAACGCTTTGTCAATTCTGTTTTTCCAAGGCCGCCAACACCAGAAAGCACGAGTTTCTTATGCTGGTTAACTATGAGGTTGTATAATGTCTCCAATTCTGCCTCACGACCGACTAGCTCATCTACTGCTGCATCCGGAGAATCTGTAATATAGCAAGGATATTGTGATTTATTTTCAACGGCATCATGGTGTTCATGTCGGATTTGTCTATTTTCTTGGCTGTGCAGATAGTTGAAAAGCTGTTGCCTACATGCAACTCCTCTAGAAAATGCGTCAAGCCAGAATTCAGCAATATCTTCTGTTATCAAGTTGCTATGATCGTTTCCAATGGCATAGCTCAAAACACTGCTGAGCTTTTCTGACGAATCAATCCCAGCCCACATATTTTTTCCTTCGGAAAAAGTTTCAGAAATAGCATAAGCATCAAATTCCCATTCATATTCCGTGCATGTCATTTGAAGAGCCTCATCAAGCGCCTCGTATAATTGACGAGAAATCAATTCGCATGATTTTAGTTGCTCCGGCTTGGCGGTTAGTATATGATCTAATACTCTCTCGCCTATATAGCTTCCCAAAAAACCGTATACTGCTACAGCACTACTACTTGAAAACAGTGCCGAAAAAGAGTCAGGATTCAACATATTTATCTCTCCTCGCTATAGACTTCTTGCACGATTGAACAAAGCGAAAGAACATTGCTGCACTTGATGCAATTACTCCATTGAGATTGCTGACAGTTTGAGCAATTTAGTAATTCCGACATTAATCCAAACTTTACTACACGTCTATATTGTTTGAAACAAATCAATCTCACCGCGTTTTGAATAATCCATTTTCTTGTTCTTTGCAGCATTTCGAAGAGCCATGCCGATAGTATGGCTCAAGTTGAACTGATCTGTTCCAATCAAAGCTGCCATATGTACTAAACCAAATTGACCTTTTTCACTATGGTTATCCCATAGCTTTTCACTGATTACAAGATTCTCCGAAAACAGAGGTAGTAATAGATTAAAATAGTATAAGACTTTTGAAGTATCTGATACTTTAATTTGCTCAAAAAAATCATGATAGATTTTTTCCTCAGAAGATAAGCAACTCAGCAAAATATACGACTGGTTCGATTCGGGTAAGACTGTTACAGCTAACCTGTGCATTTTTCCACAGTCGTCAATAGTTTCAATTCTTTCACCATTTAAATCAAAATCAGGAGCAATATAAGCATAATTTGCAAAACCAATTTGATATGGTATTTTAACCACGCACGTCTCAATACCGTTATTTGTTCCCGACATTATTTCTGAATCGAAATGATTCTTCACGGGTTCAAATTCTTCCATTCGGATGCATTGAATACGGTACTCTTTTACCATCTCGGGGATCAAAGATACTTGAGGTCTTTCTGCAAAAGTCTCTTTGAGTATGCTCATTAGCTGTAGTTGTTTCGCATATTCAAAAACAAAGGCTTTATAGGCATATACAAACCTCATTTCCTCATTGTCGGGATCAAAATCGGGTGCGCCAGCCTCTATTGGTTTGAACAGTTCTGTATCGTGTAAGTCGCAAAAACAGCTTTGTGTTGTTGCCTTGTTCCCGCTCACCTTGCTGAATGGAACAATAACAACGGGGTTCAGCGGATCGTCGTTAACAATAATAGGCTGTTTGGTATGATCCTGCATCATTACATGATTATCACTGCTGGCAGGCAATGATATTATCTTATGATTTTGTAAAGCGTGGGCCTCTTTTATGTCGCCTTGGCAGCGTGTTTGATCTGGATGGAGGCATAGTCTTCTCTTTCTTAAACTTTTTCTCATCCGCTCCATTAAAAGAACTTTGGTTGGCTTTGGCGAGTTGGTTGGGCCAGAATCTGGTTTATTCTTGCAACAATTCGAGAACATTTTGCCTGATCCACATGGACACAATTCATCGTCATGAATAAAAAGTTGATCTTTCGGCAGTTCCAACTGTTTCATAGAATTATATATTATTTTTGCATCCCTATTGAATAGTGAAATGATTTTAAACAATCCTTTTTTCAATTTCCTCTTACCCCTAAATCACAGAATCTTCTTCTGGCTCTATTCTTGAGCTTATGAAACGTTTTAACACTTCGTACCTGAACTCTGCATCGTTCCACATTTCAAAATCACACGCAATAAATGGGTGTGCCATTGTTCTACCTCCCTTGCCTTGCTTTGAGGTGATGCCAACTGCATTCGTCAGGTCGACCCATTCCTTTGGTGTCAAGTAAACTGCGGGGTTTTGGCTTCAACCACTAGTTTTTCAAATGCCACTTCATTGAAATCCGGATTATTGTTCCGTTCCCACGTTGCCAGAAACTTCACAGTGTTGCGATTTCTCAGCCAGCTTTGAATTAAGTAGCTTGGATTCTTGGCATCAAATTTGCGTGCAATTTCAGTCAAGGAAATATAATCATCGGACAGGTGCAAATATTTGGCTACAGTTTCTTCGAGGTAGGCGTTCATCTTTGGCTCATAGATTGGCGCCTCATCCTTTTTAATATCGACTCGAAGATAACATCCAAATAGCGGTTCCAATCCACTGCTCTGATGGGAGATAGCTTATTCACACGCACCAGAAACTTCTCTCTGGTCAGGACGTATGCCCACTCCAATTCTTCTTTGGTTGCTCTTGGCATGTGTTTTCATCACCTTCGCTTGATTGGGGTTTCGGCAGTTTTCCCCTTTCAAAAAGTACACGTCACAGTATTCTTCAAACTTGATAATACCCTTTGTGTATTTTCCATTGTTCAGGAGCTTTTCAGTTCATCTCTGCTCAATTGCGCTTTCCCAGAGGGAGAAAGATCGAATACAGCCTTGAATAGCTTCCAAGCTGTTTCCGGCTTTGTAGAGGCTGAAAACAGTTCTGACAACTTCCGCTTGTTCTGGGACGACTTCAACAAGTCCATGCTTATCCCTCTTATAGCCGTAGCAAATACTTCCGAAAAGTCTCGATTCGACTAATGAAAATTTCATAATCTTGGTTTCTTTCTAATTATACTGATTTCGACGTGCGTTTTCAATATAAAACACGAATGTTGGTGGAATAAGTGAAAATTCTAAACCTCTATATTAGTGCTTTATATCCTGGTAGTGTCAAGTACTATGCGCAAAATTGATTCTGGTATCAACGCGAATTATGAGAAAAACGCTGTTCAAACGGACTTATTGGAAGCGTTTTAATATATCATCACTCATAGAGAGGATTTTGTGTGCTACTACCCCGCTGGGCGATTTCGTCCGGCTTTTTTATTCCGTGTAACAGAGGTTTATGAGAAATTCATATGGTTTGAGTGACTTCGAGGCCGCCAACGAAGACCACCTTGATCTTCTCCTTGGATTCGACGATCACGCTTTCGAGAATCTGCCTTACGATCTGATCATCATAGCTGATTGGGTGATTCGCAAGGGCTTCTATAATCGTGAAGATCTCATCGAGTCTGGATTTTGCATTTTCACGCTTTTGCTTTGTATCAGCAATGCGGTCAAGTTGAATCTGCATTTTTGCTTTTTCATCCATGAGAGCCTTTGCTTTTTCCTCGTCGAAGGCTTCGACATTATCGGCAGCGATGGCTTTGAGCATCTTTTGGAATTCTGCCTCGATTTCTGCAATTCTGATCTGAAGGTCAAGGCTGTTGTCCTCGGTTGTTCCCGCTGATAAGCCCATGCCGATATGGAGCTTCAGCGTTTTGAGCACTTCGGCATTCTGCTTTGCGGTTTGCATCACCGCTTTCATGATGGCTTCCTGCAGGACGCTTTCCTCAATGCTCGGGGAGTAGTGGCAGTATTTTTTACCATAGTCAAGTCGGTTGATGCAGCGCCATACAACCTTTTTCTTGCCGTTGGCTGCCCAGGTGCATCTGCGATATGGCGTTCCGCATTCTCCGCAGATCAGAAGCTCTGTTAGTGCGTATTTGCTGGAGTATCGGCCTTGTTCGGTTTTCGTGCCGACCTGCTTGACCTTTCGCTTTCCGCACCGTCTTGCCATTTCCTCCTGCACTCTGCCGAAGGTTGCGGAGTCGATGATTGCGGGATGATTGTTCTCGACGTAGTATTTCGGTCGCTCGCCGTTGTTGATCATGACCTTCTTGGACAGGCAGTCTCTGATGTAGGTCTTGTTGAGGATGGCGTCGCCCTTGTATTTCTCGTTGGTAAGAATAGATTCTATCGTTCCTCTCTGCCATTTCCCGACGCCGGAAGGAGTCGGAATCCCATCGGTGTTGAGGTCATTGGCTATCGTGGCGAGGCTGTCACCGGCCAGGAATCTTTCGTATTCTCAACTCCTTCCTTCATTTTGCGACCCCGCAATTATCCTTGCAATCACGGCGGTTTTGCTCAATGGTAGCCACCCTCAATTGAGGATTGCAGAACAGGGTGCAACCCAGCAAAAGAGGCGTTCAAAGCGTCAAAAACCCTTGTGCGGTCGGCGTTGCCGTCCGCTGTGACTCGGCAAGGGGTGCGTTAGCAACCCCTTGCCTTTGTCCTGCTTGATTTTCGACCCTGTCGAAAATCCTCCGAATGGGCGTCAACTCTGCTCTGAACGCCTGCCCGAAACCGACTCAAATTCGGCTTGTGTTCTCGTGGCGGGTTGCTGGCCGTCCTGCGTCGGAAAAGCCCACACAGGGGCTTCACGGCTCTCACAGCGCGCTACAGCTGCAGGTCGGGACTCTCGTCTTCGCCCTCATCGAATGTGATCTCCTTACCCTCGAGAGCGGTGGCGAAGATTTCGTGCCTGGCGTCCAGGGACAGACCTTCCTTGCGCTCCGCTTTATACATGGCCGTTGACACATCCTTGAGGTTGTACGTCCACCACGCATTGTCGCTGCTCTCACAGACGCTCACGGTATTGTGGTCGAAGTCAAACTCAACGAGCGCAGTGATCCTCGGATCATTTGGCATGGCGCTGCACAGAACAGAGAAGGTCATGTCGTTGATCGACTGGCATCCGCTGAAGTTCGACTGTGCAATACTGTCCAGCGTATATTTGCCGATCTCATCCTTCAGCGTAGAGCGGTACAGGTTTGCGATGCTGTAGAAGCTGTTGCGCAGTTCCGAGGTAAAGAAAAAGTCGTCATCTCCTTCATGGAAATGAACGACTGCGAAGCGACAGGAGGCTTCCCGCGCAGCGGCTTCACGTTCTCTCTCCAACTCGATCTGCGCTTCCACCTCCATGCGCTCATGCTCGGGAACAGTCTGCTCATAGAAACGGTCGAGCAGATTCTGAAGCTCGTGCTCGACGCTGCTGCCGTCCTTCAGCAGATAGCTTTCCAGCTTTGCAAGCCGGTGTTCGTTGAAATACAAAACGATTTCTTCGTCAGTCATGATCGGTCACCTCCGCGGTAGGTTTCGGCTCCGCTTTCTGCCTCCGCACCTTCGGAGCGGGAGGCTCCGCATTGCCGGAGCGCATATTCAAGAACTCACGAACGCCTGCGGGGACGTTCTTGGCGTAGAGCGTATCCAGCGATTTGGTCAGCTCGTCCTCAACCTGCATTCCTTTCTGTTCAAGGTATAGCCTGAGCGTGGAGAGCCTTTCCTCGTCGTAGGACACGCTGACAGAGATTTTCTTCATAGAACTCATCTCCTTACATGGTCATTCCGAATCCCGTATCGACATAGGCAAGGCTGGCGTCGTTGAGAACGGTGAGACCGTTGTTGTAGTCCTCGACCATCTTCTCAGCTTCGGTCTGCCTGTGCGTTGCGTCGTACCATCGGGACTCCATTTCATCAATGGTTTTGTCAAT
>JABLTO010055347.1_pt1 | contig 18029 bp, 18 predicted proteins | sample 7160091 | NCBI WGS metagenome assembly JABLTO01 (sample SAMN14651225, study PRJNA627086) | human gut metagenome | isolation source: feces | host: Homo sapiens
TATATGAAATATGCAATTATAGGAGCCGGGGGAACCGGCGGCACACTTGGCTTTTAACAGTACAAAAGCGGGAAAAGACGTAACACTGATCGCAAGGGGAAAACATCTTGAAGCAATACAGAAAAACGGACTCACCATGGAACGGCTCTGGGACAAAAGCACAGAGACCCTCCCTGTGAAAGCCAGCAGCGAAGAGGAATACCAGGAAACACCGGATGTTGTACTTCTCTGCGTAAAAGGTTATTCAGTAGAGTCCACAATACCCCTGATAAGGAAAATAGCAGGAAAAGATACGGTGGTTATTCCGATTCTTAATATTTACGGAACCGGAGGAAAACTTCAGAAACAGCTTCCGGAGCTGACTGTCACAGACGGCTGTATTTATGTATCTGCAAACATAAAAGAACCTGGAGTTCTTCTCCAGCATGGCAGTATTCTTCGGGTTGTCTTTGGTGCACGAACACCAGAAGAAGAAACAGAAAAGATGCGTGAGATTGCAGCAGATATGAAGTCAGACGATATTACAGTAATTCTATCTGATGATATAAAAAGAGATGCGATGACTAAATTTTCCTACGTTTCACCGGCTGGAACAGCAGGGTTATACTGTAATGCAGTGGCTGGCGATTTTCAGAAAGAGGGTGAACCAAGGGAAGTCTTTAAGGAACTTATCAGGGAAATCGTTGCTCTGTCTCACGGAATAGGAATTGAATTTCAGGAAGATCTCGTAGAAAGAAATATGAAAATTCTATCCGATCTGCCGCCAGAAACAACCACTTCCATGCAGAGAGATGTACTGGCACATCATCAGTCCGAAATGGATGGCCTTGTATATGAAGTAGTCCGTCTTGGCAGGAAGTACGGCGTTTCACTGCCGACATATGAAAAAGCAGCTGAGTATTTCAGGGAGAAAACAGAAAAATGAAGTATGTAGCAGATCTGCACATTCATTCTCATTATTCAATGGCGACAAGCAAAGATCTTGTGCCTGAGAAACTGGATCTCTGGGCGCGAAAAAAAGGAATTGCACTTGTAGGAACAGGAGATCTCACACATGAAGGCTGGCGCAGAGAATTATATGAAAAGCTTGAAAAAAAAGAAAACGGTTTTTATCAGCTGAAGAAAGAATACCGGGAATCGGGAAGCGGAAAATGGGCAGATGCATATCCGCAGTTTGTGGTTACAGGAGAAATCAGTTCCATTTACAAAAAGAACGGAAAAACAAGAAAAGTTCATAATGTGGTTATTTTTCCTGATCTTGAATCAGCAGAAAAACTTGCCAAAAAACTGGAAAAAATAGGAAATATTCACGCAGACGGCAGACCAATACTGAAACTGGACTGCAGGGATCTTGTGGAAATGGTGAAGGATTCCTGTGAAAAGGGAATGGTAATCCCGGCACATATCTGGACACCACATTTCTCAGTGTTTGGACAGAAATCAGGATTTGATTCGCTGGAAGAATGTTTTGAAGATATGACTCCGTATATCCATGCTCTGGAAACAGGACTTTCCTCTGATCCGGATATGAACAGAACCTGGTCCGCACTTGATAATTATCAGCTTTTGTCAAGCTCAGATGCGCATTCGCCATCAAAGCTGGGAAGAGAAGCCACACTTTATGACAGCGAGTTTTCTTATAACGGACTGAGAAATGCAATTGAAACAGGAGAGGGCCTGGCAGGGACAATTGAGTTTTATCCGGAAGAAGGTAAGTATTTTGATGACGGACACAGAAAGTGCCATTTCTGTGCTGCCCCGGATCAGGCTGTGAGCCTGAATAATATATGCCCTGTCTGTGGTAAAAAAATGACTATGGGAGTAAACCACAGGATCTACGAACTGGCAGACCGAAACAGGAAAGGCGAACGAAGAAAAGATTATTTTGAAAGCCTTGTCCCGCTTCCGGAGATCATTTTCGAAGTGACAGGCGTGTCCACTTCAAGCAAAAAGGTAAATGGCATTTATGAAAAAATGCTGGAAGAACTGGGAAGCGAATTTGATATCCTGAGGCGGATTTCTCTTGCAGAAATCCAGAAGGCAGCAGGTGAGGAGATCACAGAAGGAATCCGAAATTTAAGGGAAGGAAATGTGACACGCATACCGGGATATGACGGTGAATTCGGGAAGATACGGGTTTTGGGGAAGAAAATTTAAAGTACCTGCATCGAAAAATAATAAAATCAATTAATCCGATGCCTAAATTGCTATATATTAAAAAATTCAGCATCGAAAAAAGGGAAAAATATTCAAATCGATGCTCAAATCTCAATATATGGCGAAATTTGGCATCGAGAATAAGAAAAATTGATTAAATCGATGTCAAATATTTATAACAGACAAAAATACAGCATTGATATGAATTTTGTCCATAGTCAAAAGGCAGAAATCGCATGGATTTCTGCCTTTCATTATAGGAATTTATCTGTGGTAAAAAAGGGAGATTAGTTAATATCAGATTTTGATATCAGCATTTGGTGAAGTACATGGAGATACCCTGTCCACCGCCGATGCACATGCTGATCATTGCATCTTTCTTGTCTGTTCTCATTAATTCGTAGAGAACTTTTACAGTGAGGACGCAGCCTGTTGCGCCGATTGGATGTCCGATAGAGATGCCGCCGCCGTAGATGTTGACTTTGTCTTTATCAAGACCAAGGTCTCTTCTTACAGCATAAGCCTGGCTGGCAAATGCTTCGTTGATCTCGAACATGTCGATATCTTTCAGGTCAAGACCAAGTTTATTGGCCAGTTTTTCACTGGAGAATTTCGGAGAGTAGCCCATCAGTTCAGCGTCAAAACCAGCAACTGCGAAATCAACGATTTTCAGTTTTGGTGTTACACCGAGTTCTTTGGCTTTGTCAGCGGACATGATAACAACTGCAGCTGCACCGTCATTGAGGCTGGAAGAGTTGCCGGCGGTAACAGTTCCGCCTTTTACAAAGCATGGACGGAGTTTTGCCAGTTTTTCAAGGGTCTGACCTTCTCTTGGACCTTCATCTGTATCAAAAACAGTTACATTACCTTTGCGGTCTTTTAATTCAACAGGGAGAATTTCATCTTTAAATTTTCCTGCTTTGATAGCTGCTACGGCACGCTGATGACTTTCCAGAGCAAATTCGTCCTGCTCTTCTCTTGTTACGTTGTATTTCGTTGCCACGTTTTCTGCAGTTACACCGTTATGGTTTCCATCCAATGGCCAGGTCAGGATATCAATGACTCCATCCTCGAATACTTTGTGTCCCATACGTGCACCCCAGCGGGCATCTTTTACATAATACGGAAGCTGAGAAATATTTTCTGCACCTCCGGCAACTACTACATCAGCCTGTCCTGTCTGAATTTCCATAACAGCGTCAGCGATGGACTGTAAGGAAGAACCACACTGTCTGTTTACAGAATAAGCGGTTGTTTCTTTGGGCATGCCGGCTTTCAGACTGATCGCTCTTGCTACAAATCCGTTTTCTGCAATCTGTCCAACCTGTCCGATAATAACTTCATCAACATCTGCAGGCTGGATTCCTGCACGGTTAACAGCTTCTTTTACTACCATAGCGCCCATGTCAATGGCAGAAATACCTTTCAGGCTTCCGCCGTAACTTCCTACAGGAAGACGTACACCACTTACAATTACTACATCTTTCATTATTTTTTCCTCCATATCTGTGATAAAAAATTCATTAGAATCAGTTTTATTAGACGATCATTCCGCCGCCAACGTTGATAACTTCAGAAGTGATATAAGCAGCTTCATCAGATGCAAGGAAAGCAACCATGTTTCCAACATCAGAAGGTTTACCTGCATATCCCATAGGAATTCTCTGCATCATGCTGTCCCATGCAGCGCCGTCATTTACTTCTTTCAGTTTAAGAGTCATATCTGTTTCGATGAAGCCAGGGCAGATAACGTTGCAGGTGATGCCTTTGCGTGCGCTTTCACGTGCGGCAGTTTTTGTAAGACCTACAACACCTGCTTTTGCAGCAGCATAGTTAGCCTGGCCGATATTTCCGAGCCAGCTTCCGGAAGAGATGTTGATGATACGTCCGCTTCCCTGTGCACGCATATGTTTCAACGCTTCCTGTGTACCATAGAATACACCGGTCAGGTCAACGTCAATAACCATCTGCCAGTTTTCTACAGGCATTTTGTGGAGCATACCGTCACGGTTGATTCCTGCGTTGTTTACCATGATATCCAGAGTTCCATATGTGTCGATGGCGTATTTTATCAGAGCCTGTACTTCTTCCTGCTTGGAAACATTTACTGCGAAAGCAGAAGCAGTGCCGCCTTTTGCCACGATCTCAGCAACTGTATCATCTGCTGCAGCCATGTCTGCGATAACTACTTTGGCGCCTTCTTCAGCAAGTTTCATTGCGATTCCTTTTCCAAGGCCACGTCCGGAACCGGTTACGATTGCTACTTTGTCTTTTAATCTCATGATAATCCTCCTTGAATAATCCTTTATTTATATTGAATTTTTTAATGGTTACGAATAATATCTTTTAGTCCATATGGAATTGCTTCTGAGAAGATCGCCGGATTCATTTCTTTCAGATTTTCGCTTATAATCGGTTTGAATTCCATCAGATCAAGAATCTGAGTCTGAAGATCAATTCCAGGTGCAATTTCCGTAAGAACAAGTCCTTCCGGACGGAGTTCAAATACAGCACGCTCTGTAACGTAGTGCATTTTCTGCCGTTTTTCTCTTGCAATCTTTCCGTTGTAGGAAATCTGCTGTACTTTATTTACAAATTTGATAAGGCTGCCTTCTTTGTTAATATGGAGACGTCCGTCTTCAAAAGAGCAGTCGAGTCCTTTTCCTGTGAAGGAAGAGCAGAAGACAACATGTTTGGCATTTGTTGTGATATCAATAAAACCACCGGCGCCTGTAGGATTCGGGCCAAGTTTTGTTGCGTTAACATTTCCGTCAGGATCAATTTCGCCTGCGCCCATGTAGGTTACGTCTACACCAGCACCGTTGTAATAGTCAAACTGGTCATCGTGCCTTAATAATGCAAAGTTGTTTTTGGCGATACCAAAATCAACACCGCCCATAGGAATACCGCCGTAAATACCGGATTCTACGGTAACAGTAACGTCATCACCGACACCTTCTTCAGAAATGATAGGTCCTACAACATCGTTTGGAATACCGGTTCCGACATTCAGAACATCATCTACATGAAGTTCCATCAGGGCACGGCGTCCGATAACTTTACGAAGATTCATAGGAAGGGCATCAGAATCGGAAACAGGTACTTTGATATCTCCGCAATATGCAGGATCAAAAGCAAAACTGTGCGTCTGACGATGATCTTCCTCCGGGTTTGGACACATAACAACTGCATCAATAAAGATTCCCGGAACAGTAACACGTTTACAGTGAAGAGAACCGGCTTTTACTTTGTATTTGGCCTGGGCGATAACCTTGCCGCCGAATTTCTTGCAGGCCATAACAGCGGAGAATACTTCCAGCTGCATAGCTTCTTCATCTGTAGTAAGGTTTCCCATTTCATCTACGTATGTTCCGCGGATAATACAGTAGTCAAGCGGAATCGGTTTATAACGCATGTATTCTTCACCGCCAATCGTGACAACATCAACAATATCCGGGGCATCTTTTGTGATAGCATTCATTTTTCCACCATCAATACGTGGATCGATGAAAGTTCCAAGTCCTACTTTTGTGATTTTCCCAGGTTCACCACCAGCCATGCTTCGATACAACTGTGCAAATTGTCCCTGTGGGATGCAGTAGGCAAGAATTTTATTTTCTGCGATAAGCTTCATCATACGTGGCTGTAATCCCCAGTGACCACCAATGATGCGGTGCAGCATTCCTTCATGTGAAAAATGCTGAATACCTCTGTCACGGTCGCTTTGTCCGCAGGAATGAACCAGTGTAAGATGATTGGGACTTCCTGTTTCGAGAAAACGGTTTTCAATAGCTTTCAGGATGGTTTCAGATGCGGAAACCAGAGTCATACCTATTGTTGCGATGGTACTGTCGTCTTTTATCATAGCTGCGGCTTCTTCGCCGGTTAAAAATTTTGGCTTTTTCATAGTGCCCTCCTGTCATATTTATTGATTTTGACTCGTAGCTGTGAGGTTACTGAACAGTTACGAACATTTTTCGAATAGCACGTTTATTTACCTTTCCGTTAGGCGTAAGTGGAATTTCATCAGTGATAAGTATCCGCTTCGGAATTTTGTATTTTGCAATTTTCCTGCGTAACATTGCCTGGATTTTTGCTTCGTCCAGATTGCTTCCAGGATCAAGCTTCACAAGAGCTGCTGCGACTTCACCGTAAACTTCGTCCGGAATACCTACAACGGCTGCTTCATTTACACCTTCCAGTTTATAAATTTCATTTTCTACATCAAAGCTGCAGATTTTTTCTCCGCCGCGGTTGATCATGTCTTTTTTTCGGTCTACTACGAACAGATAACCTTCTTCATTGAAATATCCCAGATCACCGGTTCCGAGCCATCCGTCTTTCAGGGAAGGAGTATCTATTTTATAATAAGAAGTAAGAACTACATTACCGTAGATCCATATCTCGCCTATCTCACCGTCTTTCAATGGATTTCCATTATCATCACGGATTTCGAAAACGGTTCCTGGAACTGGAAATCCGGAAGATCCAATGTAAGGACTGGTACTTGCATCACCCGGGAAAATAGTAGCCGGAGATGTGGTTTCCGTGAGCCCATACACTGTATGAAATACAGAATGTGGAAGCCAGTTATGTATGGCTGTCAGTTTTTCTTTTGGCATATTGCTGCTTCCGCATGCAAACTGTTTCAGCGTTGGAAGAGACGGAAAAGAATCCTTTTCTTCCAGAAGCATGGAAAATACTGTAGGCGATGCGTGAAGAAACGTAACATCGTGATCTTTTACACACTGAAGTACCCGCTTTGCATTGAAAATTTTGTGCAGATACAGGGTTCCTCCACAGTGTACAAACAGACCAAGGAGCGCAACCATTCCTGTAACATGATAAATGGGAATAGGAATCACAGAAACATCATCGCTTGTAATGTTCAGGGTTTTCTGATAAGTGGTCACGGCGTTCATAATATTGTAGTTTTTGATCACGACACCCTTGCTCTGAGAAGTTGTGCCCGAAGTGAACATGATGATTGCATCATCAAAAGGATCATTGAATACAGGGCTTTCGCTGTCGGACTGATAAGCTTCCAGTCCGTAACCCTTTTCAATATCGGAACAGGCAATACGGTGAACACCCTGAGTTTCAAATTCTTCAAACCAGTCATAAAAGTCCTGATCACAGATAATACAGCTTACGTTGGCTTTTTCTATCAGAGAATCGACTTCCTGTTTTTTATATTTGCTTGGAAGAGGAACGGTTACGGCTCCAAGTTTTAATAATGCGAGAAAAGCTACACAGAATTCCAGACAGTTGTACATCATCAGAGCAACGTGGCTGTTTCTTTCAATGTGAAGTTCCTGATGAAGATAAGAAGCAAAAGCATCTGTCTTTGCCAGCAGTTCTGTATAAGTACAGGGGCGATCGTAGTTATCTACGATTGCTGTTTTGTCTGGGAAAGACTCAGCTGTGTTGCGTAAGGTTTCGTAAAGACTGCCAACTGTATTTGAGTATAAAGAAACAGTTCTGTTAAAAACCGGCAACATTGTGTCTGTCATTTCATATGAAAAGATACCTTTCCATAAATCGTTTCCGGAATGCATAGGCGCCTCCTTTGAGAAATCGGTTTCGTTATATGAGATATATTATTGCATTGAGAAAATAAAGTCAATCTGTAGAATTGCACGAAAATAAAAACAAAAATTAGTAAAAAATAACAAAGTGAATAAAAAGATAAAATGATAGTTGATTTCTATGTGCGAAACGACTATAATCGCATTATCAACAAACGAAAACGCTTTCTGCCAAAAGAAAAGAAATCATGAATTTCAATATGAAAACGTTATCTGAAAAAGAAGGGAGGATACGAGATAGATATGGAACTTGACTTAACAGGTAAAAAAGCCATTGTAACAGGTGGTGGACGTGGATTATGCAGAAGTATTGCGGAAGCATTACATGATTCAGGTGCAGAAGTTATTCTGGTTGGCAGTTCCGGATCGGCGGTGCAGGCAGCGGAAGAAATGAATGTACATGGTGCAAATGTGTATGCAGTAACAGGAAATCTCGGAGACAGACAGGAAATTACATCTATATTTAATAAATGTATGGAACTGTTTGATGGAAGAATAGATATTCTTGTTAATGGTGCGGGGGTTCAGTTCCGTAGTGATGCAGTTGATTTTCCGGCTGAAGAGTGGGAACGTGTATTATCCATTAATCTGAGTGCAGTGTTCTATTTATCACAGATGGTTGGAAGGGTAATGATTGAACATAAATATGGAAAAATTATCAACATTGCCTCTATGACTTCTTTTTTTGGTAGTGAACGTATTCCAGCATATACCGCATCAAAAGCAGGAATTGCTCAGCTGACCAAAGCTCTTTCAAATGAATGGGCGAGAGCAGGTGTAAATGTAAATGCGATAGCACCTGGTTATATGGCAACAAAACTTACGCAGGATATAAAAGAAAAGAATCCGAAGCAGTATCAGGAAATAACTTCCAGGATTCCCGCAGGCAGATGGGGAACTGGTGATGATCTGAAAGGTCTGGCTGTATTTCTGGCTTCTGATGCATCAGCGTACATTTCCGGGGCGGTCATTCCAGTCGATGGAGGGTATTTAGGAAAATAAGGAGGGAAAACTGTAATGAATACTGGAATTTTAATACAGGCGATTGTCAACGGTATCATGGTTGGCGGAATTTATGCCATGATCGGTATGAGCCTTAATATGATTTTCGGTGTTATGAAAATCGTTAACTTCTGTCAGGGTGAACTTTTGATGGTAAGTATGTATATTACATATCTGTTTTACTCTGAACTTGGTATAGAACCATTTATAGCGATTCCGCTGGTTGCAGTGATCATGTTTGCACTGGGTGCTCTGATCCAGTCCACACTGATCACAAGATCTATTAAAGAGGATGGAGACCAAAACGTACTCTTCCTTACCTGCTGTCTTGGAATTTTTCTTTCAAATACAGCATTGTTACTTTTTAAATCAGATTACCGTACAGCTGAGAGTGTTTTCTCAAACAAAATTGTTACTATCGGAAATATGAATATCAGTGTGCCGAAATTACTTGGTTTTGTAGTTCTCTGTATCACAACGGTTCTTATTTTCCTCATGCTGTATCATACAAAAATTGGTAAACAGATTCGTGCAACATCTCAGAATGCTATTGGTGCACAGGTAACTGGTATCAAAACAAAAGTTGTTTATGCATGTACATATGGTCTTGGCGCAGCAATTGCAGGTATTGCAGGTGCATGTCTGATGTCATACTACTATGTATATCCGGCAGTTGGCAATATCTACGGAACCCGTTCATTTATCGTTGTAACTATGGGTGGTCTTGGAAGCGTTGTAGGTGCTTTCTTCGGTGGAATCGGTCTTGGAATCATGGAAACAGTTGGTTCAGCAGTAGTTGGCGCAGCTTTTAAGGATACTCTGGTATTCATAGTATTCATTTTGATTTTGGTAGTAAAAGAAAATCTGAATATTAAAAAGAGAAAGGGGTAAGTGAGATGAAAAGGAAATTTGGAATCCGTCAGATATTAGTGCTTGCATTAATTCTGATATGTGCAATCGTTCCGAGTTTTGTAAAAACACCATATATGCTGGGTATTTTTGTAACTACTTTCTATATTGGCTGTGGAACCCTGGCATGGAGCGTACTTGGAAGTCTTACCGGCGAAGTTTCTCTTGGACATGCAGGTTTTATGGGACTTGGTGCATATATCGGAGCACTTCTTATGAATAACCACCACATTACACCGTGGGTTGGAATGATTATCGCATTTGTATTTGTAGGACTTCTGGCAGCCTGCCTTATGGCTCCGTGTTTTGTCCTTTCTGGTTCTTATTTTACACTTGTAACAATTGCATTTTCAGAGGCATTTAGAAATCTTTTTACAAACTGGGATTATGCTGGAAAAGGACAGGGTATCCTGGTTCCTCTGAAAGAACAGGGAATATATAGCATGCGTTGGGCATCAAAAATTCCATACTATTATATAGCACTGATTATGTTTGTTCTGTTTTATATTATTCTTCGCAAGATTGACAAATCAAAACTCGGATATGCATTAAAGACTATCAGAGAAGATGAAGAAACTGCAAATGCAGTAGGAATTAATCCTTTTAAATACAAATTTATCGCTACATTCATCAGTGCAGGCCTTATCGCAGTAGTTGGTGTATTTTATGCAAACTATATCGGATATATCAATCCTGATATTATGAAACAGTCACAGGCACTGAACTATGTAATGCCAGCTATCATCGGTGGAATCGGAAGTATTACAGGACCTCTTTTAGGTGCAATTATCCTGACACCTTTATCAGAATTTCTGAATGCATCTCTTTCCAGTATCGCAGGTGGATTAAACCTGGTTGTTTACGCAGTGATCGTAATTGCAGTTATTGTTTTCCGCCCAACAGGTATTATGGGCTGGTATGATCACAGCAAATTTAAGAAAAATGTTAATGCAAAATTAGACGCTGTTGACGCAAAACTGTTTGGAAAGAGGGGGTGAGAAGATGGCAGAACTTTTAGAGATCAAAAACCTTTCAAAAAACTTCCACGGACTGAAAGCGGTAAGTGATGTAAGTTTTACTGTAGAAAAAGGCAGTATTACAGGAATGATCGGAAGTAATGGTGCAGGAAAAACAACTGTATTTAATATGATCAGCGGTGTTCTGACGCCTTCCAGCGGTTCCATTATTTATCAGGGAAAAGATATTACCGGAACAAAAGCATGTAAATATACCGGAATGGGAATTGCAAGAACTTTCCAGATTATGAAACCATTGAGAAATATGACAGTTCTTGATAATGTTGTTTCCGGCGCTATTTTCGGAAGAAAACATCTCGGAACAGCAGAAGCAAGAGAATACGCAGCAGAAATTCTTGAATTTACAGGACTATACGACAAAAAAGATCTTTATCCAAAGGATATGGGTACTCCGTATAAGAAACGTCTGGAAGTGGCCAGAGCTCTGGCTACAGATCCTGAACTCCTTCTTCTTGACGAAGTTATGGCAGGTCTGAATCCTACAGAAACAGATGAAGCTGTAGAACTGTTCAGAAAGATCAATGACCAGGGAACAACAATCCTTCTGATCGAACATATCATGCGAGCTGTTGCAAGTCTTTGTCAGAAAGTTGTTGTTATGCATCATGGTGAAAAAATTACCGAGGGTACACCTGAACAGGTTATGAACGATCCATACGTAATTGAGATATACCTTGGAAAGGAGGAAGACTGATGGCTGAAAATTATTTCCAGGTAGATAAGATCAGTGTTAAATATGGTGATATTCAGGTTCTGTGGGATATCAGTTTTGAGGCTGCAAAAGGTGAGATCATTGCCTTGGTAGGAAGTAATGGTGCTGGAAAAAGTACAGCAGTAAAAGCTGCCAGCGGACTTGTAAAAACATGCGGGGGAAAGATTACATTTGATGGTCAGGACGTTACGGGCGGAAACTGCAGAAGTTTTATCGATCACGGTATTATCCTCTGTCCTGAAGGCAGACAGCTTTTTCCGCAGATGACAGTATATGAAAATCTGGAGATGGGTGCCTGCAGCAAAGAAGCAGAAGCAAAGAAAAAAGATACGATCGAAAAGATTTATACATGGTTTCCAAAGCTGAAAGAAAGATCCAAACAGCTGGCTGGAACTTTGTCAGGTGGCGAACAGCAGATGGTTGCCTTTTCAAGGGGGATGATGGGGTTACCTAAGCTGTTAATGATGGACGAGCCGTCACTTGGTCTTGCTCCTACGATCGTGGATGATATCTTCAAAATTGCAAAACGTGTTGCAAAAGAATCAGGCCTTACGATCGTGCTTGTTGAACAGGATGTAAGAAAAGCGCTTAAATTGGCGAACAGAGGCTATGTACTTGAAAATGGTGTTATCAACATCAAGGGAACGGCAGAAGAACTGCTGAACAATGATGAAGTAAAGAAGGCATATCTGGGAATTTAAAAATTTAATATGTATTTTACCCGGAATTGGGCCGGGCGAAAATAAAAAAATGGAGGGTTTTTATATGAAGAAAAAGGTAGTAGCAGTCACAATGGCAACAGCAATGATGGCTTCCTCACTGGCAATCGGAGGAGCAACAGTTTATGCGGCAGATGATCCGATCGTAATTGGTGCTGTATATCCAATGACAGGAGATCTGGCTGACTCCGGTAAGACAAATGCAGCAGGGAATCGATATGGCTATCGAAGAAATCAATGAAGCAGGTGGAGTTGACGGACAGGAAGTTCAGGTAATTTACGGCGATTCTAAAGGTGATTCTGCAACAGGTATGACAGAAGCAGAACGACTTATCACACAGGAAGATGTAGATGTTCTTATCGGATGCTATCAGTCAGGTGTTACTGTAACAGTTGCTCAGATTGCTGAGCAGTACGGTGTTCCGCTTATCACAGCAAACGCTACATCCGATGCTCTTACAGCAAACGGATATCAGTATTTCTTCAGACTTGCACCGACAAACATGATGTTTGTACGAGATATGGTTGACTTTATCAAAGATGCATCTGAAAAAGACAGTAATGTTGCAGGCAAATCCGTAGCTGTATTCACAGACAACTCTGAAGTTGGACAGCAGACATGTGAATGGGCTAAATACTGGGCAGAAGAAAACGGTATTGATTATCTTGGAGAAATCCTTTATACATCAGGTGCTGCAGACCTTTCCTCAGAAGTTCTTCAGCTGAAATCCATGAATCCGGATGTAGTTATTGCAGACAGCTATGTATCTGATGCAATTCTCTTTACAAAGACTCTGAACGAGCAGGGATATAATCCAAACATGATTATCTGTAAAGGTAATGGATTTACAGAAGCTGCTTATCTTGAAGGTGTTGGCTCACTGGCAAATGGAATCGTTGTTGCAACAGAGTTCGTTGTTGGTTCCAAAGGACAGGAAGTTACAGACAAATACAAAGAAAAATACGGCGAAGATATGAACGGTCATTCCGCAGAAGCTTATACAACTACATGGGTTCTGATCGATGCATTTAAGAACATCAAAGAAGCCGGCGGCGAAATCGGAAGAGATTCCATCAGAGACGAACTTGCTCAGATTAAGATTGACAAAGAGTTCTCAAACGGCCAGGAAATTATTCTTCCATACGATACAATTTCCTTTGAGGAAGATGAATTTAATGGAAGTCCATATCTCAATCAGAACCTTTCTGCAACTCTGACTGTTACACAGATTCAGGATAAGCAGTATACACCAATTTGGCCATATGACATCGCAGGAGCAGATCTGGTTTACCCGGCTGAATACAAATAAGAATAATAAAATATATGTTTATTAAAAAGTAAGCTGAACAGGTGAAACCATAATACAGATTTAGTAGAGTGGTTTCACCTGTTTTTTGTTGTAAATACAGGGTATTACGGGCAAAAACAGGTTGATTTTAGAAGATGGATAATGTAAAATTTAAATAAAAGAGGTCTAATATATGAAAAACGGCAAATATAGTATTTCTGATGTAGCAGAAATGCTGGGCGTTTCAAAGTCAACAGTTTCCCGTGTGATTAATGGAAATACAGGCGTTGGTCCCGAACTTCGAAAAAAAGTTATGGATTTTGTAGAAGAAATAGGATATCAGCCAAACACAATTGCGCAGAGCCTGAGTAAAGGACATATGAATATTGTTGCATTAATACTGGGAGATGTAAGAAACCCGTTTTATGCAGAACTTGCATTTAAAATTCAACAGATTTTAAATAATCAGGGTTATATGGTAATGACACTGAACAGCGAATACAACATTGAGCGTGAACTTGAATTTTTGGGATTGACTGAACAGTTTAATTTTGCCGGTCTGATTTTGATAACAGCTCAGGAAGAAAAAATTGAAGAGAAATTAAAAATGATGGATATCCCTAAAGTTCTGGTTAACAGGATTTTGCCTTCGTATACAGGTGATTCTGTCCTGATTGACAACTTTCAGGCGGGGTATCTGGCAGTTATGCATCTAATCGAACTGGGGCACAGACATATCGGATTTATTAAGGGTCCGGGCGTGTCTTCTGCCTCTAGCCAGCGTTTTGCAGGATACAGGCAGGCAATGCAGAATTATGGGCTGCCATTTGAAGAGGATTTTGTATTTGAGAGTGATTTGAAATTAGAGACAGGACGAAGTCTGGCTGATGCTTTTTGTAAACTGGAAAAACATCCAAGTGCAATGGTAATAGTCAATGATATGACTGCAATTGGTTTTATGGATGGCTGCAGGAATGCAGGAATACGTATTCCAGAAGATCTGTCGATCGTAAGTTTTGACAATATTGCAATGGCGTCCATGTATGGTATTGAACTGACGACAATCAGTCAGCATGTAGATGAAATGGGTGAAAAAGCGGCGCATCTGATGTTGAAACAGCTCAATGACAGAGATGCGAAGCCGGAACGTATTATCATGGAACCTACATTAATTGTTCGAAAAACGACATGTGAACATACAGAAAGCTGATATGAAAGAAATTGCAGATGGAAAGTGGTGGCATAATAAATGCGAAAAATGAAACGGGTGGAAGATTCCCGAACAGAAAATACATATCTTATCATGAAAAAACATATTAACTGCTATGGCAGGCTTTTTGGTGGTGTGCTGATGCAGTGGATTGATGAGATGGCAGGAATTGTAGCCCGTCGTCATGCTGGCACTATTGTTACAACTGCCTGTGTGGATAATCTGAATTTTAAGGCGGGAGCTTATCTCGGAGATGTGGTTGTACTGATCGGTAAAATGACTTATGTGGGAAAAACTTCTATGGAAGTCAGAATCGATACGTATGTAGAAGATGCTGATGGAACTCGTAAGATTATTAATCGTGCGTATGAAGTTATGGTAGCACTTGATGAGAATGACAATAAGGTGGAAGTGCCGGGACTGATCGTAGAAACAGAAGCTGAAAAGGCAGAATGGATTGGCGGTGAAAAACGATACGCATTACGTAAAGAACGGCGAAGAGAAGGATATTGAGAAATAATGATGAGGCTGCAGGAAGTTCCTGCAGCCTTGTTTTGGGGTGATGTGAAATTATCAGTATTTTCTCAGATATTCTTCTGCCTCTGCCTGGTTAAGGGAAAAGTATTTCATGAGTTTTTCACAGATCTGGTTGGGAGTCATCTGTAAGTCACGGAAACCAGCGATGAAGGCTTTTATGCCTTCAAGTCGTCCTTCAAGTCGTCCTTCAAGTCGTCCATCGACCAGACCTGTAGCGCGTCCCTCGGTCAGACCCGTAGCACGACCTTCGGCCAGTCCAATGGCACGACCCTCGGAACGACCTTCGGCAAGTGCTTTGACACGGCCTTCTGCCAGTTCGTCAGCAAATAACATTTCCAGAGCTTCACACATCATAATTCTCACCTCCTGAAATTTTGTATAATTGGCACGTGTGATCACATCCATGACAGACTGGTAGAGAATGTCATTTTTGTGAGGATTATAATTATCGGCTATCTCCTTGATATCCCGGGTATCTTTTATGTCATTACGGAGATTGTAGAGCCAGAAATTTTTCTCTTTTGTAAGTCGTGGGAGAACGATCAGCTGCATAGTGAAAGGATCACCGCTGAGGTCATAGATCCCTGCCTCACGTTTATGTACCTGGATTTTGCGAAATGTCCGAAGATGGCGGAGCATTTTGAACGGATAGTGACTGCAGATGAATGTCAACGTGATTTCTTCAGGATCAGGCTTTTTTCCGGCAGGCATGTCTGCCAGGAATTTACATACATAAGAATATACTTTATAAAAGCTTCTAACAGTCATAAGATCATCCGGCGATTTGTATTCCACAAAGTTGTAGGTACGGAAAATCTGTGCCAGGTTACTGTGAAACTGAACATTTTTGTGTGGGCAGGTGATCAGCAGGTCACTGCGCATAGGTTGTTTTCCCAACAGGTATTCTCCTCTGAAATGTAGTTTATCAAGATCAGCATGCAGTTCGATCTCTGCAGCAGAACGAAAAGCAGTATGCCAGTCAAGATTAAAATCAGGAGCATTGCAAGAACATACCGTTCCTAAATCTAGTATAATATACCTCCTTGTGTATTTCAAGTTTTTTTGGAAAAAACTGGACGAACGTCCATGAACGGTTAAAAGATGTTGCTGAATTGACAATTCATAGTATTTATGATAATAGCATATGTAACAGAATACAATAAAATTTCATCGTATTATTTTGGCATAAATCGACACTGACTGCTGTCTGTTTTTGCAGTTACAGTAACCCGGTAGGTGGAGATCAGTTATGATAAGTGGAGAGAAAAAATGACAAAAAAAATAGGAATTATTTCAGACACGCATGGTCTTTTGAGAAAAGAAGTTAAAGATATTTTAAAAACCTGTGACTGTATTTTGCATGCAGGCGATGTTGATCGACCTGAAATTCTGGATCAGTTGAGAGTACTGGGAAATATATATGTGGTCAGAGGTAATAATGATGGATCCTGGGCAGAAAAAATTTCACGCACTCTTCGTTTTGAGATTGCAGGGGTAAATTTTTTTATGGCCCATAATAAAAAAGATGTTGCATGGGATCTTGGCAGTGTGGAGATTGTAATAACCGGTCATACACATACGTATTCTGAAGAAATAAAAGACGGGCGCCTGTGGCTGGATCCCGGGAGCTGTGGAAGGAGCAGATTTGGAGGAGAAGTTACAATGGCTGTAATGGAGATAGACGAGGGGAAATATCAAATTTCAAAAATAATTTTGTAAAGATATATGTCTGAATAAAATCAGAATGTATATTCGAATAAAAACTGAATGTACCGTTTTATTGGACATAAAATATGAGATACTCCATATATCAGAAAAAACGTTCGGAAAATATGTTCGATATAAGGAGAAAAAATATGGTACATGTAACTGAGAAAAAGAAAGATAATGACAGAAAATTTTCAAGTTCTATGGCTATGCTGCTGGGAATTCTGGTAACAATGGAAATTATGGTGTTTGGGGCAATGTTACTGAATGTGGATTTCCATTCGGCAGACAGGATTGCCGTAGTACTTGCTTTTATGGTATTATATTCTGGTGTTGTGGCAGCGCTGACTGATAAATAGTATATTTGGGAAAACTGAAAGCTGCTGTAAATGGTAGTATTTGGAGAAGTATATTATGCCGAAGTCATTCAATCAGAAAATAAAAATCCTGTATCTGATGAAAGTTTTACAGGAAAAAACAGATAGAGATCATACCATGTCTGTGCAAGATATTATTCATTATATGGACAGCTATGGAATCAGTGTGGAGAGAAAGACGGTTTATGATGATATCGAAACATTGAAACTATTTGGAATGAAAATTCAAAATCGAAGAGGCAAAAACGGAGGATATTATCTGGCTGAGCGTGAGTTTGGACTTGCAGAGCTGAAATTCCTGATGGACGCTGTACAGTCATCACATTTTCTGACTCATAACCAGACAAGAGAGCTGCTGCGTAAACTGGAACATCTTACCAGTGTTGGTGAAGCGCGCAAATTGAAAAGTCAGATGGCTGCGGAAGTAGGGATAAAGTCGGTTAATGAAGCAGTGTATGAATGTATTGAGGGTATTTATGAAGGAATATCAGATAACAGACAGATAAGTTTTTATTACTGTGAATGGACCTTATCAAAAACTCTGAAACAGAAGCATAATGGAGAGAGGTACCGTGTGAGTCCATGGGAACTCATATGGAAAAACGAAAATTATTATATGCTTGGTCTTGATGAGAAGAGCGGAATAGTAAAGCATTATCGTATAGATAAAATGATGCATGTGACAGTAGAACAAAATAAACGCAATGGAGATGCAATTTTCAGAGATTTTGATCTGAGCAGATTTTCAACCAGCACATTCGGAATGTTTGGAGGAAAAGAACAAA
>JABLTO010070774.1_pt1 | contig 18022 bp, 16 predicted proteins | sample 7160091 | NCBI WGS metagenome assembly JABLTO01 (sample SAMN14651225, study PRJNA627086) | human gut metagenome | isolation source: feces | host: Homo sapiens
GATACATCCTTAGCTTCTTTAATAAATCCTTTAATGATTCTTCCTAAGATTTCAGGATGTCCTAATATTCTTTTACAGAGTTTATCAATCATGATAATATGATCATTTGATGTGATTTCTAATACTTTTTTCATTTAATTTTTCCTCCTATTATTATATAAGCAATTTTTTGACGTTTTTCTTTAAAAAATGAAAAAAGCAAAGATTTAAACATTAACCTTTACTTTTTCTTCTTCAAATATTTTATTTGTTGCCATCAAATAAATAAGCATATTATTTTGTTTTTTAAATAATTGGAATCCATACTTTTCATAAAACTGTTTTAATTTTTCTTTATCTTCACAGTCTATATGAATGACAACACTTGGAAACAATGTATGTATTTCTTTAATTCTTTGGAAAATCAATCCCATTAAAATATCTCCCGTAATATATTGATCATTACCATTTGTATAATTCTTTGATAATTGGCCAATTAACAATGTTTTTATAGTTTTTCCCATAGGATATGTTGTTCCAAAAATTTTCTTTTTCATATTCTTACTCAATCCATCACTAACTTCTATGTGACTTTGTCCTAAAGAATAGATTGCAACCAGTACAGGTGGTTCATCTTCGTTAAGAAAAGCATATACCAAATATGTCCTAGCTAAACCAACTCTTTCAAAATCATAAGCCTTACTATGCATAAAGTATTCTACTTCTTTGTTTAACGGACACGAAAAATTGGAAAGAACCTCCATGATTTCATTCTTTCCAATCTTTTGTTGTTGTAAATCGAACAAAGATACCGTTCTATAAATCATTCTTTTTCAATCCAAGAATAATCATCATGTCATGTCTATTTTTTACATCTTTATGACCTATAACCTTTGTTATTCTAGCTGATTTTTTGTTATTCATGATATTATGAAATCTATTTACATCTTCTCTATTGATTACATAAGTATCAGTAAAACTTTTTGTTGACATAATACCACAACCTTTCTTTTTATTTAATTTTTTAAGCTATTTTCATCTTAAAAGCATTATATCATATGCCCTTATAAATACAATATTTGAACCTATTTAGCAACCACAAAGATTTTTTCTATAAAAATCTATTTTTTAATCACAATCTATTTATTGAGATAATACATACACTTTTTACACGATTTGATAAATTCAATAACTAATTATTTTTTGATATTTTTAATATATTTTTCATTTAATTTTTCCTTCTACTATTATATAGACAATTTTTTGACTTTTTTCTTTAAAAAAGAAAAACTTTCAAAGCTTTTACTTTGAAAGTTAAATCAAATCTAAATCTTTTAAAATATGAAGTCCTTCTTGAATAGCACCATGTCCACCTGTTTTAGTAAGTGTATAGGTTGCTGCTTCTTTAGCTTCTTGACATCCGTTTGCTGGTGTAAAACTATAAGGGAATCCTTTTAACATACATACATCATTTAAACCATCTCCAAAAGTTGCCACTTCATCAAGATTTAAGCCTTTTAATTTTAAAACTTCTCTTAACATAATTCCTTTATCATAATCATCACAAGTAATTTCAATATTATCTTCATATGATGAAGAAATGTTTAAATGAGGTATACAATCTAAACGTTCTCTTACGTCCTTTGCTTCTTCAGGATTTAAATGTCTAGCATCTACTTTTAAAGGCAAAGCTCCTTGGTTATAAATATCATCAATTGATTTTACCGAGGTACAATCATTTAAATAACCCCATTTTCTAAAGAATGTCGTATTTGGAAGATCTTCTAAAGTAACACCTTCACGACCTTTCATCAACAACTTAACATGTAGATCCCAATAACTTTCAAAATCCGTTAAAATATATTTTCCTTTTGTTGTATGAATAGAAATATGATAATTATATTTTTGTAAAATAGGAATCATTTTTCTAAATGCTGTTTCATCCATTGGATGCGCAATATTTTTAGTCCCTTCAATATTTCGATATTGTGTCCCATTATTAATAATTAAATCACCATCTACATGAGACTTTTCAATCATATCAAGCATCATATTCATATCTCTACCTGAAGCAAACATAAATTCAATGCCTTTTTCTTTATAAAAATCAATTTCTTTTATATCATCATCATAAAAACGATTATCTCTATCAATGCTTGTACCATCGACATCTAAAACAACTAGTTTAATCATACTCTACCCTCTATCTTCCAAACTTATCCTTTAATTTATCAAATAAACTTTGTGAAATACCAAACTTTTTACACATATCTTGAACATATTGATCTACTTCTTCTTTTGACATATTTTTTAATTTTTCTTCATCAATACCTAAACTTTCCATCGTTGATTTCATTTGATCATACATTCCTGTATCACCATTTTGATAATTACTCATCATTTCATCAACCCAACGTTTAGCTCCTTCTAATTGTTGGTTTTCTTGACTATCTTGTTGATCAAAGAAACTTTGTGCTTCATTTAAAGCATCAATTTCATCACTATCTAATCCTAAACTTTCAAAGAAATCTAAACAATAACGACATAAAGAACGACATTCATCTTGATAATCTAAATCTTGTAATTCTTTTGCCATTTCTAATTCATGTTCAATATCTTTAATTTGTTGGAAGTGTTGTTCGTTAAGTTCTAAATCTTCATAAACATCTTCTTTTAAATCATTTAAAACAATTGGTACAAAGTATTCTACTTTTTCATAAGCTGACATTTCATAATGAACAGGCATTTCTAAAATTTCACTTAAACATTCAATAAATCCTTTTAAATTTAAATATTTATTTTTAAAAACAAAAGTATTTGCTTTTGTTTTGATTTTCGCATAAAAATCAAAACCTTCTTCTTTTTTAACAAGTACTACTTCTTCTATATCTTCATATAAAAATGAATGCGGTTCTTTAAAACAAAAATAAATTCCTTGATTCGTAAAGATCATTCCTTTACTTCCATCACCACTTGCATCAATAAATCCTAATACTTGATAATCTGTTGTACTTCCATATAAATAAAGTGCTTGTGATATCTGTGAAGGAATATTTTGTTGACTATAAAAGGTTGCCTCATTAACAATACTTTCATCTAAATTTTCTAATATGATTTCTTTTTCCATTTTTATCACCTTCTAATACTTTACTATATTTTTTAAACAATGCAAAGAAAAAATCCTTAATTGTTTAAGGATTTTGAATACATTTTTTTACTTGTAAAAAATGCAATAACTAAAATAACAAAAGTGATATCAAAAGGACTGTTATAAAATAAGATTGAAATCAATAATGATATAACAATACTTACTATTTCAATGATAAAAGGTTGAAATGAAACTTGATATCGTTTAATCAATTGCCTTTGATTTAAAAGCTGCTTAGCACTTATAACAAGCATAATGACTGCTACTAATAAATCAATATAATAATTAATTAAATAATGATTTCCTACCAATTCTTTAACAAAAAGAAGCACAATATATATACACATGGTAAGTAATATTCCAGACATTTCATATTTATTAGAATCTCTTTGTTTTAATTGATTGATTTTTTCTTTGTAATTTATTTGTCTATCTACTTGATCAACAAATGCTTGACTTCCTTTAGTCATCACTTGTTGAACTGTTTTTCCTTGATCTTGAAAAGATTTCATTTGATCAAGAATTTCAGAAAGTAAAATATTTGTCTTTAAAACATCTTTTCGTTTTTTAAACAAGTATTTTTCAATTTCTTGATAACATTTAAAATAATCATCATTTAAACTTTTTACTTTAACACTATTTTCAAAATATAAATCGTACTTCTTTTCTTTCATCTTAATCTACCTTTAACGAATGACTATTTACTTCGCTAATATGGCTATTAAAGAACTCTGTCATGACTTGAATCATATAATAAGTATCTTTAATACCAGCAGTTTCATATGTAGAGTGCATTGCAAGTTGTGGTAAACCGATATCTACACTATTCATAGAAACTTGAGCCATAGCGATATTACCTAAAGTACTTCCTCCCGCTTCATCTGAACGATTTGCGAAGAATTGTACAGGTACATTGGCTTTTTTACATAAATCTTTAAATACTGCAACACTTACCGCATCGCTTGTATATTTTTGACCTGCATGAGATTTTACAACAATTCCTTCATTCATATAAACACAGTTTGTCGCATCTGTTTTTTGTGGATGATGTGGATGAACTGCATGTGCATTATCAGCAGATAACATAAAACTTGAAGCAATTGCACAATAGAAATCTTCTTCTGTTTTTCCAAGTGCACTGTTAGCACGTTTTAAAACATCATATAAAAGTGTTGAAGCAGCTCCTTGTTTTGTTCCTGAACCAACTTCTTCGTTATCAAAGCAAGCTAAAACATCGATTGATTGATCATTTCCACCCGCTAAGAATCCTTTTAATGAAGTAAAAGCACATTGTAAATCATCTAAATGTTGGCTTGAAATAAATTCATCGTTAGCTCCCCAGATAGATGGCGCTGTACGATTATAAAGATATAAATCACTACCATAAATATCTTCAACACTTGCACCAGCTTCTTTAGCAACGAGTTTCATAAAGTCACCTGGTTTACAATCAGCTCCGCCAAATAAAGGAAGCATATCAATTTGTTTATTATATGCATAACCATCATTGACCGCTCTGTTCATATGAATAGCCATATTTGGAATTAAAACTAAATCACGATCAATATTAATTAATTGTGTTTTTAATTCATTTCCATCTTTAATTAATAAACGTCCAGCAATAGATAATGGTTTATCAAACCAAGTTGAACAAATCATTCCTCCATAACCTTCTGTATTTAATTGTGTGTATTTACCCTTTACTTCTAATTCAGCATTTTCTTTTAATTTGAAAGTTGGGCAATCACTATGTGAAGCAGCAACATTAAAACTATAATTTTCTAAATTGCTTCCGACCTTTAAAGCAATAATACTTGAATTATTACGAGTAACATAATATTTTCCACCTGGAGTCATTTTCCAAGGTTTTCCCTCTAATAATTCAACAAATCCATCTTTGTTTAATTCTTCTTTAATGTTTTCAACAGCATGGAATGCTGTAGGACTTTTTTGTAAAAAGTTTAATAATTCTTTTGAAATTTCCCTATACATTTTCTAACACCTCTTCTATATTTTATCACAATTATTCTGTAATAGCGTTAGCTTTTTCTCTTTTAGCAATTGCTGGTAAAATTAAACCTAATGCTGTTAATACAATTGGCGTAATAATATTTAAAGCTAAAGTAAATAAATCAGTTGAGTATACACCCATGATACAGCATGCTGCTGTTACAAAGAAACACCAACCACCAAAGAATAAAGCAACTGGTTGATTCTTAACAAAGCGATAATCAGCTGGGATCTTATCATAGGCTTTTCTTAAACCAATATAAGCTAAGAATACCCAAACATAACGCATTGGCATACATACTGAATTTAATTTATTTAATTGGGCTAATACTCCAGCAGCACCTTGTCCACCAATGATTTGAATTAAAATAATACTTCCAGATAAAGCCACAACCATTTTAATTCCATTAACATAAGCACCATATTTGTTTTGTTTTAATAATTTAGATGGAATGAATTGTCTTGCATCTTCATTATCTAATAACATTCTAAGTGGTGCATCAATACTTAATACTAATGTTGAGAATTGCCCAATCATATTACATAATGCGTAAATAATTAGTAATGCATCTCCCATATGATAGTATTGACCTAATTTTTGGAATGACCAGTAAGCACCATTTGATACATATGAATTGAATGATTCAGGTGATGCATTGATTACAGTTGGATCAAACATCATACCCATAGCAAATGTACCTAAAATTGCACATACCATAACCATGATTGCAAGTGCAATCATCCCTTTTGGGAATCCTTTTGAAGGATTTTCTACTTTATTTACATAAGGTGAAATCTTTTCACACCCACCAACTGCAAATACTAAAATAGAAAGTGATGTAAAATAATTGACATTAAATTGTGGAACAATTTTGTCAAAACTAAAATCTAATGATAAATATCCCCCATTTGGATTAATTGCTGGTGCAGCAAACATCATTAAGATATATAAGATTGACATAACGAACATACTTGTTCCTGCAACTGTTGCTAATTGTTTTAGTGGGTTTAACCCTCTACTAGCAAACCAACAGAAAAATAAGAATACTGCAAGTGTAGCAAGTTGCACATATAATGTTGGAAGTGAATCATAAACTTCAGCATTTCTAAAAATTGCCCAGCTTAATGCTTTTAAACCTCCACTACCTTTACTTGCAATATAAGTAACGTGACATGCCCAATATGTCCATCCAGCATAGTATGCAAGTTTAGGACCAAATGTTTCATGTACCCAAGAACTTACTCCTCCACCAGAATTTTTAAACGCAGACCCTAGTTCTCCCACCATTAAAGCGTAAGGAACAAAATAAAGTGCGAACATTAATACCCAACTAAAAACTACTTGGATACCATTGAAGTAGATAAAGCCATTTAAAACGTTTCCAAATCCCCAAACAGTAGAAAACGCCATGAAAGCTAAACCATACCACTTGATTTTTTTTGAATCTTCCATGATTTTACCTCCGTATTTTTTGAATAACTTAGGTCGTTTATTCTTAAATAAAATACAAACATTGTACTTCACAATACACAATTATATCGTATTATGTCGATAAATGCTATATATTTTATTTTATTGTATACTTTTTTAGACATTTATTAGTAAATTGTCTAAAAAAGCATACATTTTACTAAAATATAATATTTTATTTTTATCATCAATAAACTTTTATTATTATTCATTTCTATTTAACACCAAATATTTGCCTTTTAAACACCTATTTAGTTCATCAAATACATGTCAGCTTTGTTAAAATAATTCAAAAGAGGTGACAAATATGGAAAATACATTATATTTTAAAGACATGATTCATTGTGATCAAAATAATTATCCTAAAAAAGTCTACAAAGTAGAATATTCTAAAATGTTGATAGAAATTTTAGATAGCGATCACATTCAGGGTAGACCTTTCTATTTTAGTAGTCCTCATTCTAGAGACGATTTCATCAAACAAATTAAAGATCATATTTTAAGAATCAATCATGAAGAATTAGAAGATATCCAACTTTATTGGAAAAAAAGCAGATCTTACTAAAAAGAGCATCTGCTCTTTTTAGTATTTTATAATTCCATTGATATCTTAACGATCTTATTAAAATAACTATCAAATAAATCATCTTTTTTTAATAAATGATCTTTTATTTTACCATTTTCAATATAATACATTTGAGATGAATAAGCTGCATCTAAAGGGTCATGCGTAACCATAATAACTGTAATATTCTTTTCTCTATTGACCTTTTCCAAATATTGCATCAATTGTTTAGAACGTACACCATCTAAATTACCTGTAGGTTCATCAGCAAAAATAATCTTTGGATGCATCACAAGTGTTCTTGCCACGGCCACTCTTTGACTTTGTCCTCCAGAACATTCAAATGGATATTTATCTAAAAGATCATCGATTTCTAAATCTTTGATTATTTGTTTAAAATCTTCCTCATCTATTTTTTTACCTGCGAGCTTTAGTGGTAACGTAATATTTTCTTTAACCGTTAAAGTATCTAATAAATTAAAGTTTTGAAAAATAAAACCAATATTTTCTTTTCGAAAATGAGCTCTTTCAGTTTCAGACATTTCATAAATATTTTTACCATAAATAAAAAGTTTACCTTTTGTTAAATCATCAATTGTTGATAAAATATTTAACAATGTTGTTTTCCCTGAACCGCTTTTCCCCATAATCGCAATAAATTCTCCTTCTTTAATATCTAAAGAAACTTGATCTAATGCTAATTTAGGATTTAAACTTAAAGGATTATAGATTTTTGTAAGTAATTCTGTTTTTATAATTGTTTCCATGTTAAAACACTTCTCCCTTCTTTATAATAAGCGCTTCCCCACATCATCACCATTGGCAAGATATAAACAAAACAGATAAATAATGCATTTGTTGATAAAACACCTTTAATGATCAAGGAAATTGTTAAAGTTAAAATATACAAACTCATACAAACAAAAAGTGTTATATAAAAGAGAGAAATTTCTTTTTGCGAATACTTTTTAATTGTTTGTACATCATATCCTAAGGTATATAACTTCTTATAAGTGTGTTTATTTTCTAAACGTTTGATATTCAATCTTTGATAAATAATATAATTTAAAATCATACTTGTAAAAATATACATGAATAGAAATTCTATAAAGAAACCTGCTTGATCAAGATAAATATAAATCATCAATGGCATCATGAGGTTGATCAAGATACTTAATAAAATCAACATACCCATTTGATTAATAATAAAGATATAGTTTTTTAACATGACCAATGTTTCTCCTTTAACATCTTTTTTTAAAAGTATGACTTGAATCATTCTAGGTAATGTATATTTAATAATTCCATTAACACCAAAAACACAAAGTGAAAGCGGAACGATTAGATCTATCTTTAAAACAGATGTTAAAATGATATATAAACCATATAAAAATAAAGCAACATACAAAAATTCTTTAAATAAACTCTTGGTTTTTATTTTATAAGAAATCGTTTCATCACCTTTTATTAAATGCGTCGTCGGTGTTTGAATAATATATCTAAACTCTACAAAAACAATAACTAAAATCGTTAAAAAGAAAAAAGCAAGTGTATCTAAATAACTTTTTCCAAAGAAAACAAAAACCATTTTTTCTTGTAAATAAAATGAAAGAAATTTAAATAAAATAGGTGTCATAAGCATACTGAATAAAGTAAACAAAACAAATGAAATAATTAAGATCATTGTCATTTGTATCATAAAAAAGAAAACGATTTCTTTTGTTGTATATCCAAAAATCTTTAATAGACCTAATATCTTAGAATGGATCTTATTATAATAATTCGTAGAATAAACAACCACATAGATACAAATCAACATAAAAATTAAAATCACTGTCAATCTAAAAAGTTCCATATAAAAGGCTGCTAAATCATCTGTCTTTAAAGGTGGATTAAGCATCGTATTATAAAACATACTTAAAATCAAACTCAATAACAACATTGCTCCTGTTATCACAGCAATCATACTGATATTCTTTTTGATTTCTTTAAAAAAGTATTTAAGTGTAAAATCAAACATATTTTTATCTCCTTTCCTTGATTTTCTTCTCTTTACACCTTCAATCTAGACTATAGAGTCCCTCTATACTCAAGTGTTTTTTTGTTTTTTATTAAAAAAAGCTGAGATTTTTCTCAGCTTAACTGTTTTATTGTTCTTTTCTTTTAATAAACCATAATAATATAATTCCTACGAATAAGCTAATCGCTATACCAATTGCCATCAATTGATAATTAAAATATGAATATGTTGATTGATCAATAATCTTTGTAACAGGATTCATACTTGCTATTAGCCAACTGAATACACATCCTATTAGTACAACAAATACTGGAACTTTTTTCATAGTAATCACTCCTCACTTGTTTTTAACATATTTCCTTCATTGTTTATTTTTATTAAAATGATAAATGTAACACATGGTACAAAAAGAATAATTAAATTCACAATCATCAAAACACTTAACGCTCTTTCTATAATTATACTTGCCAATGTATGGTATTGTAAGTAGAAAATACCCATTACTGAAACTTGCGCTAAAACAATAGATAGTAAACAATAGTTAATCCTTTCTTTTAAAATAAGTTTTAAACATTGCTTTTTATTGAACCCATTGACAAGCAACAATGCATATTGATAACGCCTTGTGACAACATCAAATATTCCTATAATAAAACATGAAAGTACAAAGAGTATAAATATGATCTTTGAAAAATTGTAAATCATTTCAAAGCCAAATGATGTTGTTTGACTTAGAATTGAAGAAGATACTGGATTGTAAACTTTAATTTGTTGATCGTGTTTTTTAATAAAATCTGTCACTGCCTGGATATTCTTATATGAATTTATTTTTAAGATATAGACATTTGATTGATATGAGGCATCAGGTATACATTGATTGATGATTTTTTGATAGAGATTTTGTGAAATATAAATGATATTTTCAGTTGATTTCGTATAGCGATTACCAATATCCTTATCAACAGTATCTGCATTTGAAAGTTCAAAAGGAATTTCAACAAATTCAAATTCATTATTTTTTAGTATCTGCATTGTTCCAGTCAAATGAATATGACCTTTTATTTTTTGATAAAGAGAATAAGAAATATAAATCTTGTCCGTATTTATTTTTTGTTTATCAATTAAAAATACAGGGTTGCTGTTTTTTTTGACTGTTTTCATTTTCTTATAATAGGGTTGTATGACCACTGTTTCTTTAAAAGATGAATCATTAACCGTCATATGAGCCACATTCCATTCAAAAAAGGGAGAAATATTTTGAATCATATTATTTTGTGATAAATCTTGTACAAGTGTTCTAGAAACAGGCGTTCCAGCCATATCATAAGCATTTCCACCATCCTTATAAGAAATTCTTAATTCATTATCAATTGCTTTATTAATCATTCTTTCTGTTTCTTTTTGATAATAGGCTTGAAAACACATCATATATGCCATAATGACCATCAAAAAGGAAATGATGATGTTTCTTTTATAATGTATTTTATTTGATTTTTGTGCATGTAAATAATAATTAAGCGGGAATGTTTGAATTGTTTTTCTTGCAATCAAATTCTTATTTTCTTTAATGATATTTTTCTTTAATAGAATTTGTCGACTTTCAATATGATAGTGTTTATCTGCAATCTCTAACATATCTAAATCATGAGACGCAATGACAACTGTCTTATGATATTTGTAGCATAAATCATAAATGATTTTTCTCATACGTCTTCTGTTTTCATCATCTAAATACGCTGTCGGTTCATCCAAAAAAATGATTTCAGGTTCTTTCATCATACAGCATAAAATCAATAATCTTTGTTTTTGCCCTCCTGATAAAACTTTTACTTCTCCATTTAAATCAATATTTAAATCAAGTTCATCTAACAAATTCATCATTTTATCTTTCTTAAATCCAACCTGACCAAGTTGACTAAAGAATTCAATATTTTGAATGACTGATAGATCATTAAAAAGTCGACAGTCTTGAAAAACAAATGCGATTTTTCTTCTAAATGATTCCTCATCTAAATCAGACATTTTTTCATTTTCATAAATATATTCCTTATCTGCATAATCTGTAAGTCGTGCAAGTTCAAATAATAGAGTCGATTTACCCGAACCACTCTCTCCTGTAATCAATGTAATTTTCCCTGAATCAATTTTAATTTCTTGATCAGTAAATAAAGCTTTATCTTTAAAAGATAAATTGATATGTTTCATTTCAATCATAGTTTCACCTTCTTAACAAAATACTTACTGTAGAATAAATACAAGATGTAAATGATGATAGAAACAGCTATTTGAATACTAAAGAAAAGTAATAAGCTGATGATTAAACTTTGATCATTGACTGCAAAAAATCCCATCTTTCTTGCGACAAAGAAGCCCGGTATACCTAATACAAGTGACAATAATAATTGAACAAGGCCATTTTCATTAATCAATGAATGAACATCCTTATCATTTAATCCATAAATTTTTAATAGTTTTATTTCATTTTCACGATCATCAAGTGCATTGATTTGTACCATTGCATAAAGTACAATGGCGACAAGAACCACCATAATCATATAGATATATCTTCCTTTTCTTTCTTCTTTATAGATATCAGTCATATCAATAACTGAATTATATTGATCATATGTTACAAGATTTTTAGAAATCTTTGTTATTTCTTTCTCTACTGTTTTTAAATTACTTATACGATCTACTTCTATAACATAGTTCTTACTATGATAAGGTGTAATTGTTGCGTTATATTCTTTTGCATATAACAGACTATCGGGTTTTTGATTATTGTATTGATTCAACAAACTATAAAATGAATTTTGAGGTATTAAAACAATATATCCTTCACTTAAAAACTCATTATAGTAATCATCAACAGAAATGATATGATCTATTTCTAAATCAAGTTTTACTTTTTTAGCAAGGACTTGCGACATCTCTGCCTTTAGCCCTGATTCATTCATTTTTCCTTGATAACTGTATTGTTGGACAGGTATATAGACCTCTACAGAAATCTTAAAATTCTTTTCATCTTTATCTATTCCTAACTTATTAGCCAATGACTGACTGATAGCATTTCCTTTAAGCTTTTTACCATTTGATTTGATATTTTGAAAAGAATAATAAGGAGCCACAAGTGGACTACCATCTTTAAAATAATCAAAATTTACCTTGTTTCCTTGAAAGTAAACACTCGTCGTTGTTACATTTTGCATCTGATTGATCGTATCAAAAACATCAAAAGGATAGACACCTTTAACATGCTTGATTGATTTAATTTGTGCAAGTTCATCATCACTAATATCAAGATTTTCTTCCTGATCCCCTATATAATATTTATTATTTTCCAAAAAAGCATCATTCATTTTTCCTGTATAGACTTCTGCTTTATTTGCTCTTTCTATACCGTTTGCAAGTTGATTTTCCTGTAAAATACTGTCACTTATATTGGTAGAAATAGAAACTGTCATAATAAATCCTAGTAACATTACCAATATAAATTGAAACCATTGTCTTTGATTTTTATAGAAAAAATATTTTTTGATTCTTTGATGTTTTGTATTTTCTATTTTTAAATCCTGTTGAACTTCTTTTATTTCCTGATGACAGTAAAGTTGCTTATTTTCTATTTCATAAATAATATCCAAATGTTCAATAAGGAAATCATCATGTGTCGTAATAATAATATATTTATTGTCTTTCTTTAGATTTTGTAAAATATTTAAAATAATTTCTTTATTTTCTTGATCTAAAGATGCAGTTGGTTCATCAATGATAATGATTGCAGCATCTTTAAACATCGCCAATGCTATTAAAAATCTTTTTCTTTGTCCTATAGATAAAGAAGAAGGAAAGTAGGATAGATCTATATTATCTAATCCTACTAAATGAAGCACTTCTAACATTTTATCTTGATCAAACTCTTGCTTTCTTAATTGACTTATAAATTCAAAATGTTCACGTATTTTCATATTTTCGAAGAATGTACCAAATTGATCAATATAGCTGACACAATGCAGTAAGTAATCTTCCTTATTTTTCTCAGTGATTACTTGCTTATCAATAGAAAGTATTTGATTCTTGTATTGATAAATCAATGCTTTTAAAAACGTCGTCTTTCCACAACCACTTTTTCCTATAATTCCTGTTATTTTCCCTGGACATGTTTTAAAATTAACATTTTTAAATATTATTTGTTTATCAAATTTAATGTCCAAATGTTTTATTTCAATCATAATCCTCACCTCTTTTCTAATTTTATTCTAACAAGCTTTAAAAAAAAGATAAGAGGTTGAGGACGTTTGACTTATTTTAAAGGATAATTAACAAAAAAATACCCATTATTGCATGGGTATAAGAAGTGAAAGAATTAAATTTTGATTTTCATGAATGATTTTAATACTACCCTGATATTTTTTTAGTAGTAATTTGAGAGTATCATACTTTACTGGATCAATATTTTCAATTCCTAAATGCATGGTCATTGTTATTTCAAAAACACATGTATCTTGAATAATTTTAACTTGTAACTCTTGATGATTGACACCAAGAGCTGCTAAATCAAAAAGATAATTAATAATGATATTTAAATGATCATCTTGGATAAAGGAAATATCTTGAATAGAAATAATCATCGTGGGAATGATTTTTTTTAATTGTAATTGTTCAAGTTTCATATTAATAAATGAATCCAGCAACTTATTTCCTGATGTAATCAACATATCTTCTTGATCAAGTAAGGCTATTTTTTGATCAACGATTTGATTTATTGTTTCAAACTCTTTTTCTTTGATTGCCTGTTTCATTTGTAGATAATCATATTTTAAATCATGTTTTAATTTATAAAGTTCATTATTCTTTTTTTCAAGATAAGCATAATTTTGTTGATCATTTTTAAAATAAGTAATAGCTTGATTCAATAATTGTTGTTCATGATAAAGTTTTGTATATCTAAAAAATAGATAATAAGAAATCATCATTGTAATCACTAATGTTGTAAGAATAATCAAATGTCGATTAACTCCTAAAATCTCAAGAAAATCATAATAAAGAATATGGTAAATACAAAGTGTACTTAAAGAAATCATCATTAATAAACTCCAATAAATATTTTGATTATCTATTGGATAACGTTGTTTTATATAAACAAGTAAAGCCATAACTGTCATATAAATTATGAATGATATAAGTGTATAAAATGGAAAAATAATAATAATATCTTTAACAACCAATAAAAAAGAAAGATAAAATAAAATTTCTGTTATTCTTCTTTTCAATGAATAAAACAAGAAAAAACATAAACTCTCTAGAAACAAAATATCCTGTAATAATAAAGAAGAACTGATCATCATCACTACGCCATTAACAAATAATGACATACCAATATATCTTTTAAACAGTTCTTTAGGAATATTTAACAGGTAAATTAAAGCAATTTCTATACAACTTAAATATAAAAAAGTCATTATTGAATATACCTCCTATAGGTATGATATTTTTCGATGAGATCTTTTGCTTTTCTAGAGACATTAAATGTTTGTTGATTTAAAAGAGTTACTGATTGATGATTAATTTTAGTCACATATTTAAAATTAATAATCGTATAGGAATTGATTTTATAGAAAGCAATATTTGAACAAAAATATTCCGTACATTTTTTTAAAGTCGTATATTGTTGAAATTCTTGATCTTTAGTATAAAATGTACAAACATTTCTATGAGATTGAATATAATAAATATCAACGCAGCGAATATATTGATGATTTTTTTCATCAAGCAAATACTGTTTATTACTTTCTGCCTCATCTTTTTCTATCTTCAAAAGCAATCTCTTAAAATCTTCTTCATAAAAAGCTTTTCTAATAAAAAAATAAAGATGAATATCAAAACAATCATAAACTAACGCCTCATTAGAAGATACAAAAATGATCTTTGTCTGTTTATTTTTAACTTTTTTAGCAAGTTCAATCCCACTTGCTTGTAATAACATAATATCTATAAATAAATATTCATGATCCATTAAATCTAATGTTTCAAATTTTTCATTAAAAACAACAATCTCTGCATCTTCAAAATATAAACTTGTTTTTATCTTATTTTTTAATTGTATGCTAAACCTAACATCATCATCTATAATTCCTATTTTCATATGTAACCTCTTTTCATTTATTATATAATAATTAGATTTATTTTTAAAAGAAAAAGATAAGAAAAACCTCTTATCCTCCTAACTTTACTGGATCTAATTTAAATAATCCCTCACCAATAAAATCATTGATATCAAAATAGCCCACAAAAATAATGGAAAGATTTATTTCACTAAAATGATAGTTAATTTCTATTGATGCAAACAGCCTTTAAACAACATCCCATTAACTGATACCTTTTAACAATTGTTTAAAAAAATCACCTTCATCTACTAATTGTTGATAGCTTCCTGCTTCTTTTAAAGAACCATCTTTTAAAACGAGAATTTCATCAAATTTACTTAAGAGTTCCTTATCTAATTTATGAGTAATCATAAAGCATGTTTTATCTATATTTAAAAGAATACTTTCAATTTCTTTTGCAGTTGTATGATCTAAATTAGATGTAGGTTCATCATAAATCAACAAATCTGCATCTTTAAGTAAAGCTCTAGCAATACTGATTCTTTGTTTTTCACCACCTGAAATATTATTTCCATTTTCATTAATAACTGTATTTAAATCCTCAGGTAAGGCATTGACAAAATCTTTTAAGCCTGCTTTTTCTATGACTTCTGTGATTTGATTATCTGAATACTCTTTAAAGTATGTGATATTATTTTTTAAAGTATCATTTAATATTGGCGCATTTTGATGAACGATTGATATATGTTGATAAATATTTTCAATATTTATTGTGTTGATATCTATATCATTAATATATAAAGTTCCTTTACTTACTTCATAATTGTTTAAAAGTAACTTGATGATCGTTGATTTACCAGAACCGCTGTTTCCAACAAGAACGTATTTTTTATTTTTATAAAAAACATGATTAAAATCATGAATAATTTCTTTACTTTGATCATAACTAAATGAAACATCTTTAAATGAGATATTTTCTATAGAATCAATTGAATTTATTCGATGTTCGTGGCTATTTTCAAAATATGTTTCTATTTTATTTTCAATTTGTTTTATACTTTTTAATAAAGGAATTTCATTTGATAATCTTCCTAAAGGATTAGCAATATTATTGACTAATTGTGTAATTGCTAGCATTTCACCTATAGTAATCCTATTTATAATTACAAAATAAAGAGAAATAAGTGTTGTCATTACACTTACTCCTAAAGAAGATAATGTTGAAAAACCTGAAATAATTCCTTCATCGTAGCGATAATTTTGCATACTTGTTTCATATTCATTTTCTACATAATCAAATTGATGAATGACATGGTGTGTGATTTGAAAACATTTGATAAGTTCAAAAGAATTGAAGAAATCTTTGATTTTGATATTTAATTGACTATATTTTTGCGTTGAAATCATTTGTTTTTTAGATAAGACTTTTCCAAATAAAATAGGAACAAATATGGCAATAACATTGATCACAATAACAATAATAGCTAAAGAAAATTGAAATGAAAAAACAGCTACTAAACAAATAATAAATTGTGAGAGATCTGCACTAATCGTTAATAAATTATCAAAATAGTTTCTTTCAATAATTTTTAAATCATTATTAAAAATACTTAAATAGGTTGATGAGTTTTCTTGATTGAACTCTTTGACTGTTTTAGAAAAGATTCCTTTAAATAAATCATGATTCAATGAAAACATCACATTTTTTAAATATTTAGCTCTAAAAAAACCTCTTAAAACATAGATTAAAAAATTAATGATAATAAACAAAACTGCTAAGATCATAACATGATAAAATTGGATGATATTTTTATCAACAGATGTATCTACCATTTTTTGAACAATGCTTGCTAAAAAAACAGACATGATTCCTGCTGTTGAAAATAAAAGAACACATATCATAAAATAAAATTTATTTCTTTTTAAATATTTTTTCATATTCATCTCACCCTTTTATCTATTGTAACATTTTTCATAAATAAAAAGCTATTGGTTGTCCAATAACTTAAAGTATCTTTTTAAAATACAAAACATCATCCATTGGATTATGATAATACGCCTCGCATTCAACAAAACCTACTTTTTTATAAAGATGAATAGCTACTTGTAAAGGAATAATCGTATCCAACACCATTTCTTTATACCCTGCTTTTTTAGCATGGTCTATAATTTCTAAAACAAGCTTTTTACCTAATTTATTTTCTCTATATTTTGGTTTTACATACAAACGTTTCATTTCACAACGACTCTTTGAATGGCGATGATAAGCAACCATTCCTACTACTTTTTCATCTTCTACAGCTACTAAAATTTCTCCTTCAGGAGCTGTATATTTTTTTGCTGGATTTCCTAATTCCTCATCAATATTTTGAAAAGATAAATCCCGTCCCAAATGTTTTGTACATTCTATAATTAATTCTTTTACTTGATCTAGATAATCAACACCATTACATATTTCCATAAAATCCTCTATGTACAAACTTATTTTTTTACATATATATTTTCTATAACCTTTGTATCATCCCATCCATTTGAACTTTCAAAAGCGATTACTTTTTCTTTTCCTTTTAAAATAAAATCATATTTTTGGACATCTACAAGGTCTTTATTTTGATAAAAGAAAACAATAGCTTCCCCATAACATTTCTTTTTATCATTTTTTGTTTTCTTAATGCATTCATTTAATTGTTGTAAAGAAATATCAGTTATACGATCGATATCAAAA
>JABLTO010147279.1_pt1 | contig 17951 bp, 19 predicted proteins | sample 7160091 | NCBI WGS metagenome assembly JABLTO01 (sample SAMN14651225, study PRJNA627086) | human gut metagenome | isolation source: feces | host: Homo sapiens
CGGGCACACGCCTGCTCATGACCTATTCTCTTCCTGACGACGTCAAATATGGCGAGGACTGTCAGGACGTCATTCTCCACGGACTGCAGACGATATACAATGCCACTGTCACTCCCCTCCCCTACTCTGACGCCGCGGCATGCAATTCTCCTGTCGGGCTGGTCACCATTTACCGCACCGGAGTTTTCATTAACTTCACCGCACTGATGCCTCAACTCCCCGGACGCCGATATATCCTCGCTGCGGACATCGCTTCCCTTGACACTCCCGAAGCCCATCTCTATCTCTCGACCGAGGTCGAGAAGGATGAACCGTCATACAATTCGACCCAGATCGGAAGCATCGACATCTCATCGGTCTGGAACCGCCCCGGAATAACATCGGTCTGCGTCCATGTCAATAATCCCCGCAATCCCAACATGACCGAATTCATTTTCTTTAAGTGAAAAAATTCTCATAATATATTGAATCATTTATTAACTCTCCATTTAAACAAACACAGACAATCATGAAAGTATTTAAAATTCTCTCAGTTCTCAGTTTTGCTTTTCTGGCAATGACATTCACCTCTTGTCTTGGCGGCGATAACGAATATAACGGTCAGGCTACCGGTCAGGATTTCGTAACCGTTGCCACCTACAGCCCCCAGAGCATAACTTTTTCTCTGACGAACCAGAACGGCGGTATCATTTCCCTCTACAGCAACCAGGCCGCCAAGGTCGATGAGACGCAATATCCTGTCGGTTCCCGCGCCTTCATCACTTATTCCTATCAGGTTGGTCAGGATGTATCCAAAGCGGTCAAGATCGACCTTATGTCTATCAATCCCGTGACAACCATTCCCCTCTACTCAGTCACTCAAGTTCCCGGAATTTCCTACGGACGCATATCCACAAGCCGCATCTATTATCTGGCAAATTACGTGAATATGATCCTTTCCGTACAGAAATCCAACAACCGTACCTGGAACTGCTACTTTGATTCGGCAAGCAGCAACGGAGACGTAGCCGAGCTTTATCTCGACACCAAGGCTACTGACGAGACTCCCGATCTGATCGGCGTCGCCCTTTCTGTCGATGTAAGCTCGATAACCTCAGGCAACCGCTTCAAGACCATCCGTTTCCACATCAATGACCAGAACGGAACGGACCACACCTATGATCTTGCCCTGACAACCAACACCCCCGTCTGAGCCGGCTTTCCCTCTCTCCTCCCCTCCCCTGCCACGGTCTCACGGACACAAATTCGTAATCTGTTAAATCAATTCATAAAAATGGAAAACAACAACGGTTCCGCCAACGAAATCAAAATAGAACTCTCTCCCGAAGTTGCCAAAGGCATCTATTCGAATCTTGCAATAATCTCCCACGGTCCCTCTGAATTCTTCATGGATTTCATCACGATGGCGCCCAACATGCCTCAGGCCAAGGTCCAGGCACGCGTTGTCATGACCCCCGAGAACGCCAAGAATCTTCTGATGGCCCTCAATGACAACATCAGGAAATATGAGGCCACGTTCGGCGAGATCGAGCGCAAGCTTCCCAAAGCCGTGCCCCAGCAGGGCAATCCCGGCGATCTGCCCAATCCTTTCATCATGGGCGGCAATGCCTGACAAAGCATAGAATCTGTTTACAAATCCGAGGATTATGAAAGCCAACAATCTGACAGTCTATAATTCGCTCTCCCGCTGCAAAGAGCTGTTCCGTCCGGTCCATGAGGGGCGCGTGGGCATGTATGTCTGCGGCCCTACGGTCTATGGCGACGGCCATCTCGGACATGCCCGTCCGGCCATCACGTTCGACGTGGTGTTCCGCTATCTGACCCATCTCGGCTACAAGGTGCGCTATGTGCGCAACATCACCGACGTGGGTCATCTCGAGCATGACGCCGACGAGGGCGAGGACAAGATTGCGAAAAAAGCCCGCATAGAGCAGCTTGAGCCAATGGAAGTGGTGCAGTATTATCTCAACCGCTACCACGCCGCCATGGAGCGCCTCAATGTGCTTCCTCCCTCGATTGAGCCTCATGCGTCGGGCCACATCATCGAGCAGATCGAGTATATCAAGTCTATTATCGACGCCGGCTATGCCTACGTCAGCGACGGCTCGGTCTATTTCGATGTGCCCAAATACAACCGCGACTATCACTACGGAAAGCTTTCCGGACGTAATATCGACGAGCTCCTCTCAGCCACGCGTTCGCTCGACGGTCAGCAGGAGAAGCATAATCCGGCCGATTTCGCCCTGTGGAAGAAAGCTTCTCCGGAGCATATCATGCGCTGGCCTTCTCCCTGGAGCGACGGCTTCCCGGGGTGGCATCTCGAATGCTCCACGATGGGCGAGAAATATCTCGGTACTCCATTCGACATCCACGGCGGCGGCATGGATCTGAAGTTTCCCCACCACGAATGCGAGATAGCGCAGTCCGTGGCCCACAACGGCCATGACACTGTCCGTTACTGGATGCACAACAACATGATCACCATCAACGGCCAGAAAATGGGCAAGTCGCTCGGCAATTTCATCACCCTCGACGAGTTCTTCACCGGCTCACATCCTCTGCTGTCACAGGCCTATTCGCCGATGACAATCCGCTTCTTCATCCTGCAGGCCCACTACCGTGGCACAGTCGATTTCAGCAACGAGGCTCTTCAGGGTGCCGAAAAGGCCCTTCAGCGCATGCTGGAAGGCTTCAAACGTCTCCAGATACTGAAACCTTCGTCGGAGGCCGATAACGTCGATATAGCGGCTCTGGAGGCCAAATGCTACGAAGCGCTCGACGATGACTTCAACACTCCCGTTCTCCTGGCTCATCTTTTCGAGGCTTGCTCCATAGTGAACCGCATCAACGACGGTTCGCTCAAAGCTTCGCAGAACGACATCGACGGCCTCAGACGACTCTTCAACACATTCCTCGTTGACATTCTCGGAATAAAGGTCGATTCCGCCGCAGGTGAGACCGCCGACGGAGGCGCCTCGATGAAACCCTTCGAACAGGCCGTGGATCTCCTCCTTGAGATGCGCTCCGAGGCTAAGGCACGGAAGGACTGGACCACAAGCGACCTCATCCGCGACCGTCTCGCCGCCATTGGCTTCGACGTCAAGGACACCAAAAACGGCTTCGAATGGTCCCTTAAAAGCTGATCCTCAGGAAAACAAAACAACCGATACTGTATGTAAGAAGTCTCAGATTCCATCTGGGACTTTTTCTATTAATATTATCCACTGAACCGAATAACAATCTGCAATGTTTAAAAAACATTATAAATATTTTAAAACCCTGATTTATGAAAATTGAAAAAAATTTAACTGCAGCAATTGTTTTTGTGTTTGGTATGATTTGTTTTTCAGGATGTAATTCTGAAGAAATGGGTGTTTCTGACGAGAACATTGAAAATGATCAGAACATTGAAATTTATGAGCAAGCTAAAGCCAACGCAGAAAAGCAGAATGCCGATTTTATGAAAAAGATTGCAAACACAGGTTCTCGAAGTGAAGATGGAGGCAATCTCAAATTAGTGAACTATCTAATGACTCTTCCGTCTGCTGATATAGATTCGTTATATAATTTATATTTGCCCTTTGTTGATCAAATTGATTCGTTGCAGGACATAGGAACTGATAAATTCATTGAGACTTATGGACTTGACGAGTATAGAAAATATATTGATTTCTTCGGAGATGGATATGTACCCGGTGCTGTTCAATTGGTTATATCAAAAGTTAGGGGTATGGAGTCAAATTTATCGGCGCTGTATTTAAAGACAGCTGGTCGAATTGACGGAGGTTTCGATAATCCATTAATGTCTCGTTCTTTTATGTTTAACAAAGATCAATTTGACTATTGTATTGGACAGTTAGCCTATTCTTATGGAGAGGGAGTTGCGCGTAATGTGGCTTTTGTTGCAGCATCAGAAATATCACTATATTTTGGTCAACTGGAATTAAGCGCAGTTTTAGACTTAGTTGATGAGGGTATTGATTTTTATGACGCAGTTAATGCAGTGAAGGATTTTAATAGGTGTATGAGGTGAAAATAGATCTCCAACATCAATTGTATGGAAAGAAATGATATAAATGTATTTTATAATAGATTGCTTTTGTATTTACTGAAACCAGTTAATTTCTAAATAATTCTTGTTTTTTAGTTGTTTCCCGAAGGATTGTAGTAAATCAAATTTTTTATTGCGTATGAATCTCAAGGATCGGTTTAGTAGTAAGGAAATCAGACAGGTACCTTTGTTTAAATTCTTGGGTCTCGTGATGATATTGGCTCTTGCCGCATTTCTGGTTTGTAGAATTTTTCTGCGTCAATTAGTCTCAGGTATGAACCTGCTGATATGGTTGGCAGTCTTCATTGCACTTTCAGTGATAGGAACTGTTTCACTATGGAAAATAGGAAATAGAAGGAGTGCGATTGTCAGTGGCCTTACAACCGGTATCTTGCTTCTAATAAGTGTTGTATATTATATTCTATTTATGCTTCACCAATGAAAAATACTCATGAAAATATCTTTGCTCTGCAAATAATGTTACTTATTCAGCTTGTTTGGCAGATTGTGATGCTGATTGACGGGGTGAAATATGATTTGTTCCCCAACTGGCTGACCGCTGTGGATTTGAGCATCGGTATCGGTCTGTTCATTTCCGGGATTATTATGGCTATAGTCAAGAAAGCACGCTGGAGAGGATGGCTTTTCGCATTGTTGCCGGCCGGGTCATTGGCGATGGTCAGCGTACTCTTGGTCCTCAAACTGATGTATTACAACTGATCCAGCATAATGTAAACAAAAGAGAGGCTGCGTTTTGCGCAGCCTCTTTTTCGTCTGAACCCTCAATCAATCCCGCTTGTTCAGATTGGAAAAGCAATTACGAAAAACGAAATAAACACCACTGAAGCGTTGCGAAATAAGCCGTTTATGAAAATATGCATGATTGCCGCATGTGTTATCTTCTGTCTGTATATTATAAGTTCGTTTGTTTTCGGCATGGCAAAAATCCGTCCTTATTTGCCTTTGTGCCTCGTCATTATGGGATGTTTTTTGCGGCCGCAGGCATTTATTGTCTCTGGATAGAAGCCAGAAGGTGCGGCTTGAAAATTCTGCTGACCTCAATAATTTTGTTCGGATCGGCTGTAGTGGTGTATGTCTGGCGCCAATATTTGCTTCAGCTATAAAAACAATTGTGTCATTCCGCACATACCGACCTCGCTATATGATTTAAAGGTACATAAAATCTCAAATATATAATTTGACATGTCCTGTCTTGCATGTAAGACGAAAATATGCTATTTTTGTCCTGTAAACAAGACATTCTCCATGATAAACAAAAAAATACTAATGGAAGTGATGCTGGAGAACCGAGAAGAGGTAATGCGTCACAATGTTATTTCTCGAAATATTTCGCTTGACAATTTTGATCGTCAGGTGCTTGTCGGCGTTCGTCGAGCAGGTAAATCATATATTCTTTACGGGCATATACAGAAACTAATAGCATCCGGACACTCCTGGGATGAAATTGTATATCTGAATTTTGAAGATGAACGCCTTGCGGGAATGGATGTCTATGATTTGAATGCGATTCTTGAGGTACATGCACGATTGAGCGAAAAGCGTCCTATGCTATTCCTTGACGAGATCCAGAATGTTGAAAGATGGGAAAAATTCGCGCGTCGTGTTGCTGACAGCAAATATAAAGTCATTATTACGGGAAGTAACGCAAGAATGCTTTCAGTCGATGTGGCTGCCACTCTCGGAGGTCGTTATCTTACACGTGAAGTGTTTCCTTTCTCGTTCAGTGAATATCTGAAAATAAACGGTTTTGATGTAGAAAATGAATTATTGACGTTTACAACAAGCGGTCGCGGAGCGATTATGCGTCATTTTGAAGAATATTTTCAATTCGGAGGCTTTCCCGAATGTGCCACTCTGCCGGTGAAGCGAGATTATCTGACAAGTCTTTATCAAAAGATTTTTTTAGGTGATATTGCAGCACGAAACAGGGTAGAGAATATTTTTGCGTTACGTCTTCTGTTTCGTAAAATGGCCGAAAGTGTGAAGCAGCCTATTTCTTTTACGAGGGCTACTAATATAGTAGCTTCGACAGGAACAAAAATCGGCAAAAGTACGGTCATAAATTATCTTGGCTATGCCGGCGACGCATATCTTCTGCTTGTTGTCCCAAATATTGCCGATAATATAACCGAGAGAACCACTAATCCGAAATATTATTTTATAGACAACGGAATCATTTCTCTTCTGGCTTTGGATATACGTACATCACTTTTGGAAAACCTTGTCGCATTGGAGCTTATACGCAGATTCGGATCGAAAGATGCTGTATATCACTATAATCATGGCATAGAAGTGGATTTTTATATTCCGGAAACTGAAACGGCCATTCAGGTATGCTATTCAATTTCAGATTCTGACAAAACACTGAGCCGTGAAATCAACGGACTTGTCAGGATCGGCGAGAAACTTCCTTGTTGTCATAGGATTATCGTGACTTTTGACGAAGAAGACATAATAGAGCATAATGGAATAGATATCGAGGTCATTCCGGCATGGAAATATCTTCTGAATCTACCGCAATTAACAGATTATTAGTCTAATAAGTCTAATTGGACTAATCGGGGAATTACTTCGAGACGAATTTGTAGGTGATGGTTCCCGACTGGCGGGGGGCCGCGTCGAGTTTCACGGAGAACTGCGAGCGCTTCGCAGCTGCTATGCATGCCTGGCGCACGGCCTCGTTTGCGGCCGCTCCCACGCTTCGGCTTACGGTGGCTTCAATCACCTTTCCCTGCTGATTGACGACGACACGCACCGTCACAGAGCCGTTTGGCGCCGTTTTGACCGGCAGCGTCCAGTGCTCGAGCGAACGGCCTGTCAGGCTATAGCCCGGGGCTCCTGAGAGCGCTCCCGTCGTGGAGTTGCCTTCGGGCGATCCGCTCTTTCCTTTACCGGTTCCGGCCGAAGAGTTGGAGCCGAATTTCATCTGTCCGGCTATTTTCTGCTGAGTCTCACGTTCGGCCTTCTCTTTGGCTTTCTGGGCGGCTATTTCTGCTTTTGAAGGACCTGTTTTGGGCGCTTCCTTGGGCGGAGTGACTTTCATGGGCGATTCGCGCTCCGAGGTGACAACGGGTGTCGGCACGGGCGCAGGCTCGCCTTCGTTTGTCAGGTCGGTCCCCTCCGTCGCGGGTTCTTCTATGGCGGCTGCCTGCGCGGGTTCCGTAGCAGTTGCTTCGGGCTGAGCTATGTCGCCTGTCATCACGTATTCGCCCTCGAACAGAAGTTCCGATGAATCGGCCGGAGGCCAAGTCTGCTGCGCTCCGGGAATGTATGTGAGCTTGAGCACGAAGATGAGTACGCCGACAACGATGGTTATCAGCAGGGTTATCAGCGCCGCGAGAAGCTCGTTGCGCCGCTCGGGCGTGAGGGCCGATATGTTTGCTGTTTCGCTCATTTAGGGAGGGCTGATGAGGGTGCGGGTTTGGTTGCGAGAACCATTTTCAGGCCGTTGCGGGCTCCGATGTCGAGGATTTCCACGAGGGTGCCGTAGGTCACTTCCTCGTCGGCGTAGATAGCTATGAAATCTTCGGCGTTGCCGCGCTGGCGCATGACCTGGACGAAGCTTATGAGCTGGTCGATGCTCATGGGCTGCGGCTCGGTCTTATCTTCTGCGAACGAGGCGTAGATCGTCTCGTTTTTATCGACATAGACCCTCGTGGAAGGCTTTATTGCTGTCTGTTCCGAACTTTGCGGCAGGTTCACCTCCAGCGCAGTGGGAAACACGAATGTGCTTGTCACCATGAAGAAGATGAGCAGCAGGAAGATGACGTCGGTCATCGAAGCCATCGAAAACAGCGAGGTCATGTCGAATTGACGTTTCAGTGCCATTTCTTATCCGGGATGCTAAAGGATTGTCATACTGGCTCGTTGAGAAGGTCCATGAACTCCATGGTCTTAGATTCGAGCGAGTTCATAACGCCGTTGATGCGGGCCACGAGATAGTTGTAGGCGAAGAGCGCCACGATTCCAACAACGAGACCGGCAACCGTTGTCACGAGCGCCTGGTAGATACCTCCGGCGAGCACGTCGATGTTGGCGCTTGTGCCCGCTTTGGCCAGATTGTAGAAGGCCTGGACCATACCCCAGACTGTTCCGAGAAATCCGAGCATCGGGGCGCCGGCGGCTGTGGTGGCAAGCCAGGGAAGGCGTTTGCCGAGGTTGGCCACCTCGATGTTGCCGGTGTTCTCTATGGTGACGAGCACGTCGTTCATCGGGCGTCCGAGGCGCGAGATGCCTTTGGCGATCAGGCGCGAGTAGGGGGTATTGGTGCGGTCGCAGAGGGTCTGGGCCGACTCCGGATCGCCGTCGAGAATATAGTCTTTGATGCGTATCATGAACGTGTTGTCATCCTTGTCGGCACGGCGTATGGCGAGCCAGCGTTCGATAAAGACATAGATCGACACGATCAGGAGAAGCGCGAGGGGAATCATGATGAAACCGCCCTTGACGCACAGTTCCCAGAACGAGAGCGATTCAGCTGCCGGGGCTGCTTGTGCGACGGGTTGGGCCAGGGTGCCTGCAACGGCGGTGACTGAGTCGGTCACTTCCATTGTCTGGGTCTGCAGGGTGGCGAAAAGAGAAATCATGGTGATAATGGATGGTTGTTATGATTTTATTTTGTTGTTTTGAGACATTCCTTGTAGCGTCTGATGGTTTCCGCGAGCCCCAGATAGAGGGCGTCGGAAATGAGCGAATGGCCTATTGAAACCTCGTTGAGATAGGGGAGCGATTTGTGGAAATACTCCAGATTCTCGAGGTTGAGGTCATGGCCCGCGTTGACTCCGAGTCCGGCGCGGTGGGCGGCGCGGCTCGCCTCCACGAAAGGCGCCACGGCCTCTTCGGGGTTGCGTGCGTAGTTATCGACGTAGGGTTTCGTGTAGAGTTCTATGCGGTCGGTGCCGGTCGCGGCTGCCGCCTTTATGTTATCGGTGTCGGTCCCGACGAAAATCGAGGTGCGTATTCCGGCCTCGCGGAGCGTATCGACGATGCCTGTCAGAAACTCCATGTTGGCTCTGACGTCCCATCCCTCGTGGCTTGTGAGATCTTCCGGCGAGTCAGGCACCAGAGTGACCTGCTCCGGCTTCACCTTCAGCACGAGGTCCATGAATTCGGGCGACGGGTAGCCCTCTATGTTGAATTCGGTCTTCACGAGCGGCCGCAGCAGAAAGACGTCGCTGTGGCGTATGTGGCGTTCATCGGGACGCGGATGGACCGTGATGCCGTTGGCGCCCAGCAGCTCACACTCCGTGGCGAAACGCTGCACGTCGGGCATGTTCTCGCCGCGGGCGTTGCGCAAGGTGGCTACTTTATTGATGTTTACACTTAACTGGGTCATTTTGGGCGATTTTCTTTTGTTAAATAAACTTGTTGCAGCGGGTGGACGTTGGTTAGAGAGAACCTTATTACAAATAATTTTGCTAAATTTGCACTCCGCTACGTTTCAGAGTACAAATTTAGTCAGAAAATCACAATTAAAAAAGATTGAATTCAAAAGATAACATATTGCTTGAAAAAAAATCTCCGGAATCTCCGGTCGCGAACCCTCCGCTCCATTCGGAAGAGCGCCTTTTCCCGCCTCTCGAGGAGTGCAGCGAGCTTTCGGTCGCATGCATGAGGGCCGATTACAGCGCTTCCCGCATCAGTCGCGCCGTGGAGGACGCCGACGCCCATCTGCTGAATCTCAATGTGACTTCCGAAGTCCTCCCTTCGGGCGAGGCGGTCGTTGACCTGCGTGTCTCTCACCGCGATGCCGGGGCCGTGTGCCGCTCGCTCGAGCGCTACGGATATATGACCCTGAACATCAGCAGCGGTTATGACCGCATGCAGGAGCTCGCCGCTGAGCGGATAGCCGAACTCATGGCCCACATCCAGGTCTGACAGAATCATCTTTTTTCCCTTTCATCTCATTATCACACATACCGATGCCCCGCATTGACATTTACGGCAATTCCAGACAATCTACCAAACTCAACGAGCTCCGTCGTTTTTTCGAGGCGCTGATCGTGAGCGGTTCGCTGGAGAATCTGCATGTCGATAACGAATATCTGCTTTTTCTCCGCGAGGTGATCCCCGACATTGCCGCGCTGCTGAAGCCTATCGATGCCGCTTCAGATCCCGCTCCATCTCTCGCCCTGAGTATCGGCGGCGACGGCACGTTCCTGACAACGGCCAACCGCATAGGCGGTTCCGGCACTCCGATCATGGGTATAAACTCGGGCCACCTCGGATATCTCTCGGCCGCCGACATCGCCCAGGCCGATGCGCTGGCCGGACGAATAGTCAGCGGTGAGTTCACCGTCGAGCCTCGCACTCTCCTGCAGGTCTGCTCCGAGTCTCCCCTCCTTCCTCCGCGCCCGTTTGCTCTCAACGAAGTTGCCATCCTCAAGCAGGCTACAGCCTCGATGCTAACTGTCGAGACGCGACTCAACGGCCATCTTCTCGCCTCTGTGGGAGGCGACGGGCTCATAGTCTCGACTCCCACCGGATCTACGGGCTACAATCTTTCCGTCGGAGGTCCCGTCGTGTCTCCTAATTCAACGGAGTGGATTCTCTCTCCAGTAGCGCCCCACTCGCTTTATATGCGTCCCCTCGTGGTCGATGACTCGTCGGTCTTATCCGTCCGTGTTCGTTCGCGCTCCGGATTTTTCATGCTCGCCATCGACGGCCGATCCACCTCCCTGCCCGAAGATACCGAGCTTGTGCTCAGAAAAGCTCCGTTCCGCATAAATGTGGCCCATCTTCCCGGTCAGAATTTCATCGACACTCTCCGTTACAAGCTTCACTGGGGAATCGACAAATAGCGATGAGGCTCACCCGAAGTCTGACAGAAAATATCCCTCCCTACGGCGATGTGATGATTGTGCCTCGCCGCAACTGCCGCAGGCTGATCCTTCGCCCCGGCAAGAACGGCGGTTACCTCCTTTCAGTTCCGTTCGGCTACGGTTATACCTCTGCAATGGCGGCTCTTAAGCGCATGCTTCCCGAGCTGGCCGCTGTTCCGCCCCGCTTCGCCTCTCCCGACTATAGCATAGGGCGCGTCATCCCCTTTGAAGAGGGATGCGTCAGGATCGACCGAAGCACCCGGCGCCCCGACCGCGTGGCGGCCTCCGTGAAGGGCCATGATATTCTGATCGGAGTCGGTTCGGAACTTGATGCGGCTGCCCCTGAAACCCTCCGCGCCGTCAGCTCCCTCATAAAGAAATCAGCCCTCTATCTTGCGCCCGGGCTGCTTCTCCCTCGTGCCGCGGCGGTTGCGGCGCGCATCGGCATCGCCCCTTCAGGCTGGAAAATCGGCAGGGGAGCCTCCGTCCTCGGAACATACCATCCCTCCGACGGCCATATTTCTCTCTCCGGACTGCTCGTCCTTCTCCCTTACGAACTCCGCGATTACATAGTCTGCCACGAGCTCGCCCACATAACCCATTGCGATCATTCGCCGGCCTTCCATCGTCTCTGCGACGCCTATTGCGGAGGCCGCGAGAAAGAGCTGATCAGGCGCCTGAAGGACTGGCAATGGCCTATTTTACGATAAATTAAAGCGCTTGTTTGCATTGATACGCTCAAAAAACATTATCTTTGCGCACTAAATTGTAACACAATCTGACCTTCTTGCATTTCAACGCATGAAAAGATACAACATTCTAAACAATTCACTCGGCTGGCTCTGTTTTGTCATTGCCGCGGTCACCTATCTCATGACCCTCGAGCCGACAGCAAGTTTCTGGGACTGTCCGGAATTCATTCTGCAAGGTTACAAACTGGAAATCGGACACCCGCCGGGCAACCCTATCTTCATGCTTGCGGCGCGTTTCTTCACTGACTTCGCTTTCGGCGATGTGACGAAAGTGGCCCTGATGGTCAACGCCATGTCGGGGCTTCTGAGCGCCGGAACGATTCTGCTGCTTTTCTGGACCATAACCCATCTGGTCAAGCGCCTCGTCGTGAAGGATGACGCTACGGAGGTCTCCCCCCTGAAGATGCTCGTCATTTTCGGCTCAGGTCTCTGCGGCGCCCTGATGTATGCCTGGAGCGATACTTTCTGGTTCTCGGCTGTCGAGGGTGAGGTGTATGCCTTCTCCTCATTCTGCACCGCCCTCGTCTTCTGGCTGATATTGAAATGGGAAAACCGCGCCGACGCTCCCCACAGCGACAAATATCTGGTGTTCATAGCCTACATCATCGGAATCTCGATCGCGGTCCATCTGCTGAACCTCCTCTGCATTCCGGCCATTGTCCTCGTGGTATATTATAAGAAATTCGCTAACCCGACCGGCAAGGGATCGCTCATAGCGCTTCTTGTCTCGTTCGTGATCGTCGGCCTGATTCTCTACGGTCTTGTTCCGGGATTCATAAAGATGGCCCAGCGTTTCGAGCTGATGTTTGTCAACGGAATGGGCTTCTCATTCAATGTCGGTACTCTCGTCTATGCTCTCGTTCTGGTAGCCTCTTTCTGCTGGACCATTTTCGAGCTTTACCGCCAGAAGAATGTGGTCATGATGAAGGTCTCGTTCCTCATCAGCGTTTTCTTCTCCGGAATCTTCTGGATCGGCCACGGAGTTCTCATCATGATTCTGCTCCTTATAGCGCTCGGCGTCTATCTCTTCACCGTCAAGCGTCTGCCGGTACGCATACTCAATGTGGCCGCGATAAGCATTCTCGTTATATTCGTGGGCTATTCGAGCTACGCGTTGCTGCTTATACGTTCGTCGGCCCACACCCCCATGAACCAGAACGCGCCTGACAACGTGTTCGCTCTCGCCTCTTACCTCAACCGCGAGCAGTATGGCGACCGTCCGCTGATTTTCGGCGAGACATTCGATTCTCAGCCCGTGCGCGATGAGTCGGGAGCGCCGATCGTCAAGGAAGGGGAGGAGCAGTATGCCCGCAAGGTCAAGACTTCGCCCGACGACAAGGACGAATACATAATGTATGGCGAAAGCCGCAAATATGTGATGAGCCCCGAGCTCGACATGCTTTTCCCCCGAATCTACAGCAGTGACCCTGACCACAAGCAGGCCTACAGCGACTGGATCGGCGGTCTCGAGGGAAATCCGGTGCAGGCCACTACATATCAGGACGCCGACGGGAACTCTCTTTCCACCGAAACCCGCATCAAGCCTACATTCGGCGAGAATTTCCGCTACTTCATGAATTATCAGATGAACCACATGTACTGGCGTTATTTCATGTGGAATTTCGCCGGACGCCAGAACGATATCCAGGGCAACGGCGAAGTCAACCACGGCAACTGGATTTCAGGCATCCCGTTCATCGACAATCCGCGTCTGGGCGACCAGTCGCTTCTGCCCTACGATGAAGGCGAAGGCAACGCCGGACACAACGCTTTCTTCCTCCTGCCACTCATTATGGGTATCATCGGTCTCGGCTGGCAGGCATTCACTTCCAAGCGAGGCATCGAGCAGTTCTGGGTCGTTTTCTTCCTCTTCTTCATGACCGGCATCGCCATCGTGATATATCTTAACCAGACTCCCGGACAGCCGCGTGAACGCGACTATGCGTTTGCCGGATCCTTCTATGCCTACGCCATCTGGGTCGGTATGGGTGTCGCCGGACTCTGGCGTCTTTTCTGCGCCGCCCTGCGTGACAAGAAAGCGCCCCGCTCCGAAGCCTATGAGGAACCCGCTCCCGCCATGGCCCGCAAGTCAATGACCGCAGCCGTCATAGCCGCAGTCATCGGTCTCATAGTCCCGCTTCAGGTCGTATCGCAGACATGGGATGACCATGACCGCTCCGACCGTTATGCGGCCCGTGATTTCGGCATGAACTATCTGAACAGTCTCGACAAGAACGCCATCATCTTCACCTACGGCGACAACGATACATTCCCCCTCTGGTATGCTCAGGAGGTTGAGGGCGTCAGAACTGACGTGAAGGTGGTCAACACCTCATATCTCACCACTGACTGGTATATCAACCAGATCCGCCGCCCCTCCTACGACTCTCCGGGCATAGCGCTGCAGGCAACTCCTTCCGATTATGCCTACGGGGAACTCGGCTTCGCCTATATCATTCCGCAGCTGGCTGCCAGCGACACCGTGCCCGCTCTGCAGGCCGTGAAGGAAATATACAGTCCCGAAGCGAAAAACAATGAGTTCGGCGTAACGATGATGCGTCACCCTGTGTCATATATTCCCACTGATCTCGCGCAGCTGCAGAAAGCAGGCATCTTATCGCCGTCTGATCTGAAAAATCCTCTTTTCATGCCTCTTCAGGCGATTCCGCTTGATTTCGCTTCCAATCCAAGCACGCGCAACGGTCTTTATCTTAACAATATCATGGCTCTTGACATGATAGCCACTTCGGCCGCCAACGGATGGAACAGACCGATATATTATGCGATGACTGTTCCCGAACGCGTCTATATGGGACTGACGCCGTTTATGCGAAGCACCGGTCTCGCCCTCGAGGTAACGCCGCTCATGAGCCGCGTGAAGGGCATGGCGCCTGTCAACACTGACAAGGCGTATCGCAACGTGACCGAGAAATTCCGCTGGGGAGGTCTTGACAAAGTCACCGCTCCCGGTCAGATCTATCTCGACGAGACTGTGCGCCGCATGGTGACAACACATCGTTCGGCTATGCTGGATCTCGCGACAGCGCTTGCCAACGAAGGGCAGCTTGCCGATTCCATCGCCGGACCCGACGCAAAGGCTGTCGAAGCTTTCCGTGCCGACCGTTACGCAAAAGCCCATGAGGTGCTGAAGCTCATCCGCGAGAAGCTTCCGGTTTCCGCGATGCCCTACACTCCTCAGGTCGGATTGCAGATTGCCGAACTCTACACTTCTCTCGGAAACGTGACAGGCAACGCGGAGGACAAGAAGATCGCGCGCGATATGCTTCGCAGCGAGATCGACCGCTACACCCGCAGCGTCCTCTACTATCAGAGTCTCAGCCCGAGCCAGTATGAATCTCTCCAGAACCTCGACCGATACATTGACATGGTTCACTTCCTTGACCTCATAAACGCATATTCCGCCGCGGGAGGCGACACTGACAAGCTTACCCGCGAACTCTCCGACAAGGGTGTGCGTCTTGACCGTCAGCTCAATTATCATGAGCAGATGGAAAGGGCCGAACAGGCCCGAAAGGCTCAGGAACTGGAGCAGGAGCAGGCGGTCGAGGGATTGGCGGAAGACTGAACCGCCTATGTTCATAGAGCAGCCTCCCCTCGCCTACCGTCTTCTTTTCCCTGAAGCGATCTGGCGCATAAAACACAATAGACGAAAGGTCGTCTATCTGACTTTCGACGACGGTCCGGTACCCGAGGTAACTCCTTGGGTGCTGGACGTTCTTGATTCCTACGGTGTAAAAGCTACTTTCTTTCTGGTCGGTGACAACGTGCGCCGCAATCCGGCCCTTTTCGAAGAGATAAAACGCCGTGGCCACGCCTGGGGCAATCACACCATGCACCATCTGCAGGGAATGAAAGTGAAATCCCACAGGTATATGCGTGACCTGACCGAAGCCGATTTCCTGCTTGATACTCCCCTCTTCCGCCCTCCCCACGGGTTGTTGCGCTGGAGTCAGGCGGCCGCTATCAAGACACATTACAACATAGTGATGTATGATCTCGTCACTCGCGATTATTCGAAAAAACTGACCGGTGAGGAGGTGCTTGACAATGTGCGCCGCTATGCGCGTAACGGCTCCATCATAGTGTTTCACGATTCGCTCAAGGCCGAGAAAAACATGCGTTACGCCATGCCTCGGGCGATCGAGTGGCTGAAAGCGGCTGGATATGAGTTTGAAGTCATCCCAATGCATTGATCTCGAGAGCTGTTTCGAGGGATCGGGAGTGTCACGTTTTGCCGTGGCCGAAGCCTGTCCGGTCGATGATGAGGAGCGCTTGCGTTTTGCCTCATGGATAAAGGAGGGCTGTCATGGCGAAATGGGCTATCTCGAGCGGCATCTGTCTTTGCGTGCCGATCCTTCCTCAGTGCTTGAGGGCGTCAGATCGGTGGTCAGCTGCGCCGTCCCCTACCCTTCTCCTCTCGGTCTGCCTCCGGGGCGTTCGGCTATAGCGGCCTACGCTCTCGGCGATGACTATCATGAAGTGGTCAGGGATATTCTTTCGGATGTCGCGTTGCGGATACGGGAAAAGTTCGGAGGCGCCACTCGCGTATGTGTCGATACGGCTCCGTTACCCGAACGCTACTGGGCCGTCAGGTCGGGACTGGGTTTTACCGGATTGAACGGCCATCTTATCATACCCGGTCTCGGATCATTTTTCTTCCTCGGGGAAATACTCTCGACCGCCCGGCTTCCGATGACCGAAAAGACTGAGGATCCTCGGCGCGAATGCCGGCGATGTCTCCGATGCGTGAAGTCATGTCCGGCCGGAGCTTTGCGTGGCGACGGATCGGTCGATGCGCGCCGTTGCCTGTCGTATCTGACCATAGAATATCGGGGAGAGTTTCCGCCGCATACCGATCTTCACGGACATCTTTACGGCTGCGATGTGTGCGGCGCAGTGTGTCCCTACAACCGTGAAGCGCCCTTTCAGCCTGTTTCGCCGCGTCTTTTGCCGAGAGAGTCCGTTCTCCGTCTGAGCGTCGAAGAGGCCGCAGAGATGGATCAGAAGCGTTTTTCGGCCATATTTTCCCGTTCCGCGGTCAAACGCACCAAGGTCGCGGGCCTCAACCGCAATGCAAGGGCTTTGCTCGGTAGCTTCCGGTCAGATGATGCGCCGGGTGACGGCGGCGTCTGTGGCAAGGACGGCGGCAAGTGATTCAAGAGATGGATAGCGGCGTTCATCGCGCAATCGCGCGGCGAATTCGACCGACAGCGTGTGACCGTACAGATCTCCTTTGAAGTCCAGCAGATGGGCTTCGACGGTTATGTCATGGCCTGTGTTGACTGTGGGGCGGCGCCCTATGTTGAGCATAGCCTTGTGACGAACTGCCGGATTGGCTGAATCAGTGACAAATGCCGCATAGACGCCTGATGCGGGAATCAGCGACAGCCCGGATTCAGGTTCGATGTTCGCTGTAGGGAAACCGATCTGTCGGCCAAGCCGTTTCCCTCCCACGACCTTCCCTTCGAGACGATAACAACGTCCAAGGGCCTCGGCCGCTTTTTCCACTTCACCTTTTTCGAGCAGACGGCGCACTATTGAGGAACTCACTTTAACGTCAGGGGTTTCCGTGGCGCCTATCACTTCAACTCCCTCCGCGCGTCCGAACCTGACATAGTCGTCGAGATTATGCTCGCGGTCGCAGCCGAAGCGGTTGTTGAACCCTACGATGAGGCAATCTATGTTGTAGCGTTCATGAAGCATTCTGATAAACTCGGCTGATGTCATGTTGCGCAGATGCGAATCGAAGTCAAGGACGATGACCTCCTCCATTCCGGCGTCCAGCAGCAATCGTTTCCGCTCCTCGGCCGTTGTCAGCTGTTTTACGGTGTTTTCAGGGGTCAGGACCAGTGACGGATGGGCGCGGAAAGTGACGGCGGCGGGATGAAGATCGCGACTGCGGGCCGCCTCCGACACGGTTGAAAGCAGATGGCGGTGTCCTCGATGAACCCCGTCAAACATTCCTATGGCTGCGGCCAGTCGTTGTGACATCTCTATGGGCGTTAGCGGATATCCAGGCCGGGGTAGTTGCGGAGGAGTTCCATGAATTCAGTTCCGGGAGCGACATGGATTGTTTTGAATCCCAAAGCTTCGGCGGCCGCGCAGTTGGTTTTTGAATCGTCGAGGAAAATAGTTTCCGACGGCTTTATGCCGAAACGGTGTTCGGCTTCCAGGAAGATTTTTGCGTCAGGTTTCATCACTTTTGCCTCGTAGCTGCGCACAATGCCTTTGAAATAATGATCCACATCGTGGCCCTGCTGCCGGAAATTTAAGAAAAGTTTTATA
>JABLTO010063805.1_pt1 | contig 17937 bp, 13 predicted proteins | sample 7160091 | NCBI WGS metagenome assembly JABLTO01 (sample SAMN14651225, study PRJNA627086) | human gut metagenome | isolation source: feces | host: Homo sapiens
TACTGCATAAAAACACAACTCCATTCTTTCTAATAATCTTTCATCTGGTTCTATTATAGCGAAAGGAGGGCGTAAAGGCAAAGAGTTTTCTGTTATTATAGGAACAATCCTGAGAAAAAATATGGTATAATAAATTAATTTATCGAATGAATGAGAACAGATAACGAGGAGGAGCGCATATGGGCGGATTTGTACATCTGCATGTCCACAGTGAATATAGTCTGTTGGATGGAGCAGCTCGTATTGGAGATATTATCAACAAGGCCAAAGCGTTAGGGCAGCCGGCGATTGCCATCACGGACCATGGCGCGATGTATGGTGTAGTAGATTTTTATAATGCGGCAAAAAAGCAGGGTGTAAAGCCAATCTTAGGTTTTGAGGCATATGTAACAGCAGATTTGCATGAAAAAACCAGCAAAAATCGGGAATATGCGCATCTGTTGCTGTTAGCTAAAAATCAACAGGGATATCAGAATCTGATGAGCCTTTGCTCTATCGGCTTTTTGGAGGGATATTATTATAAGCCGCGTATTGATTATGATACGCTGGCACAATATGCCGAAGGTGTGATTTGCACTTCTGCCTGTATTGGCGGAGACATTCCGCAGATGTTATTGACCGGCAGACAGAAGGAAGCAAGGGAACTGGCACTGCGCCTTAAGGAGATATTTGGGCCGGATTTTTATATTGAATTGCAGGATCATGGTCTGCAGGAAGAAAAGTTGGTAAACCCATTGCTGATTGCCATGGCTCGGGAACTGGATATTCCGCTGATAGCGACCAACGACAGCCATTATGTGGAAAAAGAAGATGCCAGAGCGCAGGATATTTTAATGTGCCTGCAGATGGGGCGTACGCTGGCAGACGGCGGCGGATTGTTTCAAACAGATGAGTTCTATATCAAAAGCGAAGCGGAAATGCAGGAACTTTTCGGCTATATTCCCGAGGCTTTGGAGAATACCCTGCGCATTGCGGAGGCATGCAATGTGGAGATTGAACAGGGCGTCTTTCATATGCCTACCTATGAAGTGCCTGAGGGCTATACAGATCGAGAGTATCTGGAAACATTGGTGCGGGAAGGTATGGTACGCCGCTATGGAAAGGATTATTCGGCTCATGAAGAGCGGATGACTTATGAGTTGGGTGTAATCAACTCCATGGGCTTTACCGATTATTTTCTCATAGTTTGGGACTATGTGAATTTTGCGCGTGAGCAGCATATTATGGTGGGACCGGGCAGAGGCAGTGCGGCAGGAAGCATAGTGGCCTATGCGCTTGGCATTACGGATATTGATCCCATTGAATACAATTTGCTTTTTGAGCGCTTTCTGAATCCGGCTCGAGTCAGCATGCCGGATATTGATATTGATTTCTGTATTGAACGTCGGCAGGAAGTGATTGAATATGTGGCACAAAAGTATGGAAAAGATCATGTGGCACAGTTGATCACATTTGGAACGCTGGGCGCCAAACAAGTGGTGCGGGATGTGGCTCGCGTGATGGGGATCAGCGTACAGGAAGCGGATCGGGTGGCAAAAATGATTCCTTTTGCCGTAAAAATGACGATTTCGCAGGCTTTGGAAGAATCACCGCGCCTGCGGGAAGAATATGATTCCGACGAGAAAATACACGAATGGCTGGATATGGCTATGAAAATCGAGGGGATGCCCCGGCAAAGTTCGACGCATGCCGCAGCGGTGGTCATTTCCGCCAGCCCAATAACAGATTATTCACCGCTGGTACTCAATAAGAAAGATGAGAGCATAACGACTCAGTACAATATGCATAATATTGAGGCACTGGGATTGTTGAAGATGGACTTTCTCGGATTGCGCACGCTGACCGTAATCCGTGATGCAGTAAATCTGATCCGCAAAAACCGCGGGATAGAAATTGATATCGATCATCTGGATTTTCAGGATAAAGAAGTTTATGCGTTGATTTCTTCCGGGGAAACAGATGGCATTTTCCAATTGGAAAGTGATGGCATGCGCTCGCTGATGAGCAGGCTGCAGCCGGAAAACTTGGGAGATATCATGGTGGGAATTTCTCTGTTCCGCCCCGGCCCTATGGCCAAAATTCCGGATTATATTGAATATAAGCGACATCCGGATCAGGTAAAATACGATCACCCGATGCTGGAAAAAATTCTGAAAGACACTTATGGGTGTATGGTATATCAGGAGCAGGTGATGGAGATTGTCCGTGATATGGCAGGATATTCTTTGGCACGCAGCGATGAAGTGCGCCGGGCAATGGCCAAAAAGAAAAAGGATGTCATGGAACGCGAACGGCAGATTTTTGTCTATGGCGGAGATGGCATTGAAGGAGCGGTACATCGCGGTGTGGATGAAAGGACTGCGCAGAAAGTATTTGACCAGATGATGGACTTTGCACAGTATGCTTTTAATAAATCCCACGCCTGTGCTTATGCTGTGGTCGCTTATCAGACTGCCTATCTTAAATGCCATTATACGGCGGAGTTTATGACGGCGTTGATCAACAGCTTCATTTCCAGTGCGGATAAAGTGGCGCATTATATGCGTTATCTCAAACAGTGCGGAATCAAGATCCTTCCGCCCAGTATTAATCATTCGGAAAAATACTTTGATGTACAGGATGGAGCAATTCGCTTTGGATTGGCTGCTTTAATCAACGTAGGTGATTCTATTGAAGCAGTTTTTGAAGAGAGGAGAAAGAACGGGCTATATCAGGATTTTGTGGATTTTGTCAAACGCAATGTGAGCAGCCTCAATAAGACTCAAATTGAGTCGTTAATTCTTTCGGGTGCTTTTGATGAGATGGGGGTGAAGCGCTCTCAGCTGATGGAAGTATACGATCGGATTTTTAAAAATGCCCAGACAGATGAAAAGCGGGCGCTTTCCGGACAGATGAGTTTGTTTGATTTGAGCGGGCAGGCGACGCTGCCTGCAGTGGAATTGCCGGATATTCCGGAATATGATGATAAATTGAAATTGACTTTGGAAAAACAAAAGGTCGGTATGTATCTTTCGGGGCATCCATTGCAGAAATATGCGGAACAACTGATGCAGGAAGCCTGGAGCGTGGAGAAAATATTGGCAAGAGCGGAAAATCCCGAAACCGTGCGGGATATGGAGGGATTGACGGTGGAACTGGCCGGCATTTTTTCGCAGCTTAAAGCACGGACTACACGCCGTTCAAAGCAGATGATGGCCAACGCAACTTTTGAAGATTTGACAGGCAGCATTGGGGTGTTGATATTTCCTGCCGCATATGAGCAATATAAAGATGAAATACAAATGGACGAGATCTGCCGGCTGCGTGCCCGTGTAGCAGTAGGGGAAGAGACGGAGCTGTTGTTGGAAGCAGTACAACCCTATACCGGGCCTGGGCAAAAGCCTGCCTGGAGTTTTAAGAAACAGGAATATAAAAAAGAGAAAACGCCAAAGCCGGCAATGGTGCGTGAATTGCGATTGACCTTGGAGGAGGAAGATATCAATAAAATACGCGCTATCAAAAATGCCCTGGAAGGTTGTTATGAAGTATGGGGTGCTTCTGTCAAAGTATTGGTGCGCAGTACGGGAAAACGTTACACATTGAAATCTGTGAAATATTCAGCAGAACTGCGTGAAAAACTGGAAAATATACTGGGAATGCATAATATAGAAGTTATTTGACGAATTTTATGTTGTATGCACTTGGAAAATATGATAAAATATGCGTTGTGCTGTGCAGAGTTTGGGCAAATTCACATAAAAAAGCATAGTACGCGTTTTGTTGGCCTGTATGAAAAATGCAGGAATTGTAAACAGATGATTCATATTGGTAAGTGTTGGTGAGTATTGGTGAGAGAGGATTCTGAGTTCGTTGTATCATAACATTTATTTCATTTATAGAATACCCGTTGCAGGGTGTGTTGGAGAATTTATATGAAGAAGATTGCGGTACTTACAAGCGGCGGCGATACGCCGGTCATGAATGCGGCTATTTATTCGGTTGTGCGCATGGCTAAAAGCAAGGGAATGGATGTCATGGGTGTGCTCAGAGGTTATTCCGGATTAATCAACGGCGATCTGACGGAACTTCTGCCGGAACAGGTAGAATATATTTCCAATCAGGGCGGTACAATCCTCAAAAGCGCACGGTGCCTGGAAATGCTGACGGATGAGGGCAAACAAAAAGCGGTACAGACCCTCAAGGATTTTGGCATAGAGGGATTGATTGTCATCGGAGGAGATGGCAGTTTTAAGGGTGCGCGCGCATTAACACATATGGGTGTGTCGGCCATCGGTTTGCCCGGAACGATCGATAATGATATTGCCTATACCGATTATACTCTTGGCTTTGATACGGCAGTAAATACTGCTGCGCAGGAGATTGCCAAAATCCGTACGACGATGGTTTCTCATGACCGTATTTGCGTTGTGGAAATCATGGGCCGTCATTGCGGAGATATGGCGCTGCATACCGGCGTAGCGGCGGAAGCCGATTTCATTATTGTGCCTGAAGTTGAATTCGATTTGGATGCCATTTGCGAAGAAATTATGGCAAGAACTGCGCGTGGCCGGGAGACCAGCATTATTGCACTTTCTGAAGGCGCTGGGGACAGCAAAGAAGTGGCAGATTATATTCGTGAGAAGACCGGAAGGGATATGAAGCACGTTGTGCTTGGATATACGCAGCGCGGCGGTGAGCCTACCGTTTTTGACCGTATTTTGGCGATGAAAACGGGAGCGCGGGCTGTAGAATTGCTGGAACAGGGAATTGGCGGCAGAGTTGTCGGTGTCCGCAATAATGAAATTGTGGATGACGATATTGATGAAGCTTTGGCTATGGAACTGAAATTCAACTATAAGTTGTATGAACAATACCTGGCCATGACAAATTATTGAGCAGAAAAAGCGCCTTTCAGGCGCTTTTTTCATTCAAAACAGGAGGAAGATTGCTATGAAAAAAGCTCTGTTTCGAGTAATGGCGCTGTGTTTATCTGTGATGTTGTGCATGTTGGCGGCTTGTCATAGAGAACAGACGGATCGGTTACCTCAGGAATTGCTCTGGCAATCTTCACAGCTGCAGGAAGAAGTGGCGCAGGGCGAACAGCAGCAATATGCAAGATTGTTGGAAAGCACGGTAGTGCTGCAGCCGGGGATTCAGCGTACGCAACTGATACAGGAAGCGGAAAAAATGCTGTTGGAAGCAGGCCGGGTGATTCCGCTGCTCAATGAAACAAACAGTTATCTTCTGCGGGAATCCGTACAGGGTTATTACAGGACGGCTTCAGGCATCAGTTATTTTCAGGAGAGTAAAACATCGGATAATACTTTGCACGCCTGCCTTGACGGCGCATTGGAGAGTATGGATCCTGCTTTATCCAGCAGCTCTTTGGAAAAGGGACTGGCTGCTAATTGTTTTTCCGGATTATACCGGGAAAATGAACAAGGAGAGATACAGCCGGAGTTGGTACAGAGTTGTGAAAGCTCGGCGGATGGGATGACTTATCGCTTCCAATTGCGTAAGGGCTTGAAATGGTCGGATGGGACAGCGCTGACCGCAAAAGACGTGGCTTATTCCTGGAACTGTGCCATTGCTGCAGGGAAAGTGCCGGGGATTGAATTTGTGCAGAAAGCACAAGCCGAGGATGAGAATACGCTGGAGATTACACTGAAACAACCGTATGCTTATTTCCTTCAGCTTTGCGCTTCGCCGATGCTGGGAACTGTGCGACAGTATGCTTCCTATACAATAGGGGCATATGCGGTAAGCGGCGCATACATACCGGTAGAGTGGCAGGGCGACACGCTGATATGTCGGAAAAACACAGCTTATTGGAATGCAGAAAATGTGTCCTGTGAAAGTTTGGAGCTGATGGTAGGTGCCAAAGAGAAAGAGGCATATGAAGCATTCGAGGCCGGACGGTTGGAATATACGGAAGTTATGCCGGTTGAACAGCGTTGTATTGCATCTCGTGAAAACCCGAATTATAATTGCACGGAAAATCTACAGACCATTTGTGTGGGAGTCAGCGCGCAAAGTGCGCTGTTTTCCGCAATGACAGAAGCAGAGGTGCGCCGTTTCTGTAAAGCGCTATCTTTGCTGATCGATCGGGAATATATGGCATATATGAGTGGCCGACCGGAAGCAGGAATGGCAGAAGAAAAGTTAATTGCCAGGCAGGTAGGCGGAGAGGCGACGCGTGGACAGGAAGATGTCGTAGAGCGCTACCATCAGGCGTTGCAGTTGCTGGTTTCTTTGGGATGGGAACTGGATGCAGATCAATGCCTGAAACAGCCGGTGACATTGCATTACGGCATTTGGGCAGGAGCGGATTCTGAGCAGCGCCTGATAGCCCAGTGCTTACAGGAAGATTTCGGCATTGCCGGAATATGTATGGAGATTACAGAATATGAGGATGCAGCACAGGCGGAGGAATGGATGCGGCAGGGAAAGCTGGATTTGTATGGATTGACTTTGAGCGCTGATTATGGAGACGGCTGTCAGGTGCTGCTGCCCTGGACGAGTAAAAATCAACCGGGATGGTTTGCGTGGTCGGAAATTACGGAAACCATCGCAACTGAAGATGTGGCGGAGTGAACGGGAGAAGGAAAGGCGTTGGCAATGGGAAGGACATATTTATAGTAAAAACACTGCAGTATACATGTATACTGCAGTGTTTTTTTTGATGAAACTCAGGCGGCACGCACTGTTTTATAGTAGGCTTTTGCAGTCATCCTATAAATGAAGCCATAGAAAAGTGCGAACAGCAGAAGGGTCAGTAATGTGCAAAGTGCAAAGAGATGGATGTTTACCAGGCCAAGAACGGATAACAGGCGGGTAAGCATGGGAAAGGCTGCGGCAATATGGAGGCCTGCTGTGGCCAAAGGCAGGAAAAAGACGGTCATTACTTGCGAAGAGATGACGCGCTTGACTTCTTCCTGGCTCATGCCGACTTTCTGCATGATGAAAAAGCGCTGTTGATCCTCATATCCTTCGGAAATTTGTTTGTAATACATAATCAGTACCGTAGTCAACAGGAAGAGCAGCCCCAGAAAGATACCCAGGAAAAACAAACCGCCGTAAAGAGATAAAAAGGTTGTCTTTGCTTCGACTGCACTGGAAGCGGATAAAGCAGAAATCTGTGGATGATACTCACGGAACTGATTTACAATTTCGCAGAGAAACTCGGAGAGAGTGCGCTGCAGTTTTTCATTGCCTGCTACATCAATGCCATAATACTGAGAAAACGCAGGAGCAGTATCCCCAGACAGAGAAACATATATATTGGAAATGGCCTGTTCATCGGGCATGATCAGATAATATACTCCATAGGGCTGGAAAGAAACATAGCCTTCCGCATCCAGATTCAGCGAGGGCAATACTTGCCGGATTTGATATTGCAGGTCATGAAAAGAAAGCGTGGAGCCAGTCTGCAGAGGATCTCCCTGGACGGTAAAGGCTAAAACTTCATCTGCGGCCAATTGCAGCGTGGTATCCTGCTGCCGATTGTATTCTTCCAGCGGAATCATGTATATGAGGCAATACTCAGAATCGGCTGGGGCATCTTGCCGTGTGAAAAAAGTATTTTCCTGTTTTTTCAGGCCAATGGAGAGATATCGGTAGAATACGAGATTTTCCGTTGGGATTCCACTGCTTTTTACTGCGCGATCCAGCGTTTGCAGGAGCTGCTGCGACTCTTCCTGCGTCATCTTGCTGCCGCGCACTTCTATATTTCTGGGAAACTGATTGCGAAGTGCGTCATCCATCCCAAAAAAGAGGGAAGTTGTAAAAGAAATCATAACCAGAACCATTGTGGAAAGAATACAGATATTGGCAAGGCCTACTGCATTCTGACGCATGCGGTACAGCATACCGGAGACACTGGTAAAATGCTTGGGCTGATAGTAGTAGCGTTTATTGCGCCGCATCAGCTTGAGTACGGTAATGCTGCCCGCAGTAAACAGGCAGTAGGTGCCGATGATGACCAGTATGACTGCTACAAAGAACAGCGATAATGCCTCCAAAGGATTTTTGGTAAAAATGGCAATGGCGTAGCCTGCGCTCAGACAGATAAAGCCGACAATGGCCAAAGGCCATTTGGTTTTTGGCTCCTGTTCGCCAGTATTACTGCCATGCAGCAGTTCGATGGGTTGTGCGATATGTACTTGCCGCAGATTTTTAAGCAGTGTCAGCAGAAAGATGCTTCCGAACAGAATCACGGTTGCACTCAAAGCAGAAGGGGAAATCTGAAATCCAAAAGGAATCGGGAAATTGACCAGATTCAGCAGCAACATAAGCACTAACTTGGAAAAGAGGATTCCTGCCCCAAGACCAAACGACAGAGAAATTATGGTTACATAGAAATTCTCAGTCAGCAAAATGCGGGCAATATGCTTTTTTTCCATACCTAAAATATTATATAGCCCTAATTCCCTTTTTCGCTGTTTCATAAGGAAACCATTGGTATAGAAAATGAGAATGATTGAGAAAATTCCGATGACAATGCTTCCCAACCGCAGGATTACGATGAGCGAATCGGCACCGGCCATTTCCGCCAGACCATGGTTGGTGGAAACGAACAACATGATATAGAACATGGCGACTGTACAGATGCAGGCCAACAGGTAGGGAAAATAAAGTTTTGAATTTTTACGGATGTTGGAAGCTGCCAGTTTGACATAGAAAAAAGAAGGTTTACGCATGATCATTCTGCGGCTGCATCTGCTGCCGTCCTCCGGTAGTGAGAATGGTAAGCGTATCTGAAATGCGCTCATACATTTGCTCGTTGGTCATAGCTGCCTTATAAAGCTGATGGAATACTTCGCCGTCTTTAATGAATAATACGCGTTTTGCATGACTTGCTGCCTTTACCGAATGCGTTACCATAAGTATGGTCTGTCCACCGGCATTGATATCGGCGAACAATTGCAGTAATTCATCGGAGGCTCTGGAATCCAGTGCTCCGGTAGGTTCGTCGGCCAGCACCAGCTGTGGCGAGGTGATAAGCGCACGTGCGACAGCAGCGCGCTGTTTCTGCCCACCGGAAATTTCATAGGGAAACTTGGCCAGAATATCTGAAATGCCCAATTGCCGGGCTATGGGCTGCAGACGGGTGTCCATCTCGGTAAAGTTTTTCCCTGCCAGTACCAGTGGGAGAAAAATGTTATCCTGTACGGAAAAAGTATCCAACAGATTAAAATCCTGAAAAACGAATCCCAAATTTTCACGGCGGAAAGCGGCTAGTTCGCGTTCACAGATTGAGAGAGTGTTTTTCCCGTTTAAAAAAACCTCTCCGCTGGTCGGGCGATCCAGGGTAGCCAGAATATTGAGCAGAGTGGTTTTTCCGGAACCGGATTCTCCCATGATGGCGACATATTCACCGTTTTCTACCGAAAAGGAGACGTTGGAAAGCGCCTGGATTTGATTGCCTCCAAAACGTGTAGTATATATTTTCTTTAAATTTCTTACTTCCAATAATGGCATAGCATTTGCCTCCTCTTTACAAAAATTCCTGTTTTGATTATGGCAAAAGAATAGAATGCAAGCCATGGAATTGTCTTACATTCTATCCGTAAATCTTACTTTTATGTAAGGTTTTACTCTGCTTGCAGCGGTTGGGTATCCAGATAGAGGAAAATGGTGGTTCCCTTGCCTATTTCCGAAGAAATTTCCATCCGCAAAGAAAGGTGCGAAAGAATCGAACGGCAGAGATATAATCCGAGTCCGGTAGATTTTTGATTCTCCCGCCCATTATAGCCGGTAAATCCCCGTTCTCCCAGACGCGGCAAATCTTCAGGGGCGATGCCGATGCCGGTATCGCGGATGATCAGGATTTTCTGCGAACCGGGCTGCGCATGGATAGAGATGCTGCCTTTGGCTGTATATTTGAGTGCGTTGGAAAGAAGTTGTTCTATGACAAAACAAAACCATTTTTCATCCGTGAGTATGGAGAATTCTGTCGGTGTATAATTCAACGTAATTCGTTTGCGGATAAAAAGCGGAGCAAATTTCTTAATGCTTTGCCGCAAAAGTGCATCCAAAGAAACAGTTCGCAGAACCATGTCGTTGGATATTGATTGAGTACGCAGATATCCAAGTGCCATTTCCACATATTGCTCAATGGAAAAAAGTTGTTCATAAAGCAGCGAAGTGTTGGCATTTTCTTCACTTTGCAAAATCAGGCGCATAGCGGAAATTGGCGTTTTGATCTGATGTGCCCATAGAGAATAGTATTCACTCAGTTCGGTAAGCGCATGGTCTTTTTGAGAGATGGCCTGCGCACGGCTTTCATCCAATTGTTTGAGTAATATCTGGTAATCCTTTTCAATACAGGTTGCTGCCGGAGGCAATTTGGGCAGCAACGAGGCGATACTGTTTTGCATCTGCTGCAATGTCAAATGCCGGCGCCGGTAAGAGAGAAAGTCCAGAGCCCCCAGCAGAAGCAGAAAAAAGAGGCAAAGCGATAAGGCATAAAGCAACGGCTCTAACGGAGCCTGATAGAGAGAAAAAACACAAAAAAAGATAGCCGAACAGCCGGCAAATGCCAGCAGCAGGCGAAAATGCTGTTTTAAATAAGAGAAAAAAGAATGTACCATTTTATAACAACAGCTGATAGCCGATTCCCTTTCTTGTTCGGATTGCGTTTTGCAATCCCAATTCTTCCAGTTTTTTGCGCAAACGTGTCATATTGACGGTGAGTGTATTATCGTCAATAAAGGTATCGTCGTCCCATAGAGCCTGCATGATTCGCTCTCGGGAGAGAATTTCACCCGGATGTTCCAAAAAAAGCTGCATGATGCGAAACTCATTGCGGGTAAGCTCTATGCGGGAAGATCCGTAAGAAAGAGTAGCTTCTCCAAGATTGAGGGAAAGACCGGCATGTTCCAGCAGATTGACTGCTCCGTGAAAAGAATAGGAGCGACGGAGTAACGCCTGGATTTTGGCGGTTAACACATCCAGGTCAAAAGGTTTGGCGATAAAATCGTCACCTCCCATATGCATGGCCATAACGATATTCATGTTATCTGCGGCAGAGGAAAGAAACATGATAGGTGCCTTGGAAAAACGGCGAATTTCACTGCACCAGTGGAAACCGTTATAAAAGGGCAAAATAATATCCAACAAAATTAAGTGAGGCTCAAATTGCTGAGCTTGTGCGGAAATATTGGAAAAATCTTCCGCACAAGAGACAGAATACCCCCATTTTTGCAAATGGGTACACAATAGGGAAGCGATGGTAGGATCGTCCTCCACAATCAGTATTTTCTGCATAAGGGCTCCTTTCCTAAAGAAGATACTTTAATTATGACATGATGAACGTTTTTTTGCAATTGGATGTTTCTTTTAAGAAATTTTATCGGTGAAAATATTGCTTTAAAGAAATACGTGTACTATAATAAAATAAAAGAGCACTATGGGAGGAAATAGGGATGCAATCGCTGAACGAATTGATTGAGATGGCAGTCGGTAATGGTTCGCGCAATGAATTTTGCCGCCGGGCAGGGATTAGTGCGGGAAATTTCTCAAGGATTTTAAAGGGGCAAAAGGCTTCGCCTGAAATTCTGCGGAAAATTGCCGATGCTTCTGCAACGGTTTCTTACAGTCAGCTGATGCAGGCTGCCGGTTATGTAGAAGATCAAGTCGGAGCACAGGCGGAAATACAGGCAATTCCCGTTTATGGCAGTATTGCTGCCGGGAGCCCTATTGAAGCAGAAGAGAATTTTTCCGGATATATTCGTTTGGAATATGCGCAAAAACATTTCGGAGCAGATTGTTTTGCTTTAAAAGTAGTGGGAGACTCCATGGATCTTGCAAACATGCCGGATGGCAGTACCGTTATTGTGAAGCGGCAGAGCGAGGTGCGGGATGGAGAAATCGGTGCCGTGATGATTGCAGGGCAAGCTACAGTGAAACGCATTTATCATCAGGGGGAACATCTGGTGCTGGCACCTGTGAGCAAAAGTGCTCTTTATGGGCCTCAAGTCTATTCCGGGGAAGATGAAGTACGAATATTGGGAAAAGTAGTTCTGGCACTGGTGGATATTATATGAAGGAAAGAGTCGTATTGCATGCCGACTGTAATTCTTTCTTTGCTTCGGTGGAATGTAAAAAACGCCCCGAACTGAAAGAGGTGCCTATGGCGGTAGCGGGAGATCCGGAGAGTCGGCATGGCATTATTCTGGCAAAGAATGAAAAAGCAAAAAAATTTGGGGTGAAAACAGCGGAAACAATCTGGCAGGCGCGGCAGAAATGTCCGGAACTGGTGCTGGTCCCCCCCTGTTATGAGGACTATACCGCTTGCTCCAAGCAGGTCAATGCGATTTATCAGCAATATACAGATCTTTGCGAGCCATTTGGCATTGATGAAACATTTCTGGACGTTACGGGCAGTATGCATTTATTTGACAAAGATGGCGAAGGTATTGCGCAGGAACTGCGGGAGAGAGTTAAAAAAGAGGTGGGAATTACCATTTCGGTAGGGGTCTCTTTTAATAAAGTGTTTGCAAAGCTGGGCAGCGATTATAAAAAACCGGATGCAGTGACAGTGATTTCCCGGCAGAATTTCAGAGAGATTGTCTACCCTCTGGCAGCGGGAGATATGCTGAATGTTGGCCCCAAAGCAGAAGCAAGGTTGAATGCTTTCGGAATCTATACCATCGGGCAATTGGCTGCTGCCCGCAAAGATTTTCTGCAGTCATTGTTTGGAAAAGCAGGAGAATCCATGTGGCGGGCAGCGAATGGCTTGGATGACGATCCGGTACATAGCATTGCTGAAGAGAGTATTGCCAAATCGGTAGGGCAGGGAGTAACATTTCCGCGCAATCTGATGGGTGCGCACGAGATCTCGCTGGGCATCTCCATGCTTGCGGAAAAGGTAGCAGAGCGGCTGCGTAATCGCGAACTGGTATGTACGGGTGTGCAAATCTCCATTCGTGATCCGCAGTTTAAAAATATTTCACGGCAAAAGGCGTTGAGAGAGCCATCCTGTTTGTATGCGGAAATTTATGCACTGGCCTGGGAATTGGCTCAGGCTAACTGGAATATGAATCAACCGGTGCGTGCGATCAGTGTGACGGCTCTGGGAATTGGCCGCAAAGGAGAAATCCCTGTACAAGGTTCTCTGTTTGCAGATGAAAAAGAACATGCCCGTGCGGAACAGCTGGAGCAGGCTGTCTTTACGCTGCGCAAAAAATACGGCAGGCAGAGTATCGGCCGGGCGGGCGTGATGAGTGCAGATTTCAGCCATGGGAAAGGAAATAATCGGAATGATAAGGGAAGTTATATCCCTTTTCATGGAATAGAGGAATGAAAATGGAAGTATTTGAAAAACTGACAATTCTGGCCGATGCCGCAAAATATGATGTGGCCTGTACTTCCAGTGGCGCCGATCGCCGGGGAAAGGCGGGAAGGTTGGGGAACACGACTTCTGTCGGTTGCTGCCATAGTTTTACGGCAGATGGGCGTTGTATTTCATTGTTGAAAGTGTTATTGAGCAATGTATGCGCCTATGATTGCAGCTATTGTCTTAACCGAAAGAGCAACGACATTCCACGCGCTTCCTTTAAGCCGCGGGAATTAGCAGATCTGACCATTGCTTTTTACCGGCGTAATTATATTGAGGGATTATTTTTGAGCTCGGCCGTAGTGAAAAACCCGGACCATACTTGCGAACTGATGCTGCAAACACTGAAGATTTTGCGGGAGGAGTATGGATTCCGCGGATATATTCACGCCAAAGCAATTCCGGGAGCAGATTCGCAGCTGATTCGACAAATCGGGTTATTGGCGGATCGAATGAGCGTCAATATTGAGCTGCCTTCCGAAAACAGCCTGAAATTGCTGGCTCCGGATAAAAAGAAGCAAGCCATTCTGCAGCCGATGGAGCAGATTCGCAACGGCATTACCGCATATAAACAGGAAATCGTGCAATACCGGCATGCGCCGCGTTTTGTGCCTGCCGGGCAAAGTACGCAATTGATTATCGGAGCCACTCCGGAAAGCGATTACCAGATATTGAAATTGACATCAGCGATGTATCGCAAATATGCACTGAAGCGAGTCTTCTTTTCTGCATATGTGCCGTTGGTGCAGAGCAGCAAATTACCATCTTTGGATACCAAACCGCCGCTTTTGCGGGAGCATCGCCTGTATCAGGCAGATTGGCTGCTGAGGTTTTATGGATTTCAGGCGGAAGAGATATTGGATGAGAAACATCCTTATTTTAATCCGTATCTGGATCCAAAATGCAATTGGGCACTGCAGCATATGGAGCAGTTTCCGGTTGAAATCAATCGGGCGCCTTATGAAATGCTGTTGCGTGTGCCGGGGATTGGTGTCAATGGGGCGCGGCGGATTACCATTGCCCGGAGGGCAGCAAAGCTGGATTTTGCAGATTTAAAGAAGTTGCGTATTGTGCTCAAACGGGCAAAATATTTTATCACCTGCAAAGGCAAAATGATGCCTGGCATTGGCTGTGATACGGCGCAAGCGCTGAATGGCCTGCTGCTGAATGAAGGCAGAAAGCAGGCATTTACTTTAGGAGCTCAACAGTTGAGCCTGTTGGAGCCAACAGTGGAGGATGCTTATCAATGCCTGAGCGGACAGCTGTAGTATATTATTATGATGGGACTTTTTCTGGTCTGCTGGCCTGTATTTATGAAAGCTATTATGCCAGAGAAATGCCGATAGATATTATCGATTTGCATACTGCACAGATGCAGCTTTTTTCAGGGAAGAGAATTTACGCGCATCATGAAAAAAGTGACCGGGTGAAAAAAGGTTTGTTGAAAAAGGCTGGCTCACGGGCCTATGCATTTCTGCGGCAGGCTTTTCTCACTTGCCTTCCGAAAAAAGAATTGGCATTACTGCGTTTTGCCCGGCTGGCATTTACCCGTGGAGCAGAGGCAATGGTTTTGCTTACGCATCCGGCTATGGTGCCGCTGGCAAATGCGGTAACACATATGAGGAAGGAAGCCGAGCTGCTGTTGGGATTTATTCGCTTTACGGAATATGAAGGCATTTTAATCAGCATGATCGAGCCCAAAAATCAGGTGCTGCCGCTGATAGCCCGGCATTTTTGTGACCGTTTTAACGGTGAAGCATTTTTGATTTTTGATAAAACACACCATCAGGCACTTCTGCATTATGGAAATCACAGTAAACTACGCCATATGGAGCAGCTGAACCTCCCCAGACTTAGCGAGGAAGAGGAATGCTTGCGGGCTCTGTGGAAACAATTTTATGATACAATAGGTATTCGTGCACGTTATAACCCGACTTGCAGGAGGAGCCATATGCCAAAGCGCTATTGGCGCAATATGACGGAATTTCAGCATCCGGAATTAAAAGAGATCAAAGGTGATTTTCTGCTGCAGCAAAGAACTTTGCAAAAGGAAGCAGCCGGTTTGAAGCAGCCAGCTGGGCAAAAAATGGGAAGAGAGCTTCCCGTTCAGGAGGATGAGAAGCAGCATGGAAGAAAAACAATGGAATATATTAACGCTGTCGGAACAGCCAGAGCGGATAGAAGCGGCTGCTGCCTGGTTTCACGAAAAGTGGAATATTCCCCAACAGGTTTATCGGGAGAGCATGGAGCAAAGCAAAGAGTATCCGAAGAAGATTCCCCAATGGTATATTGCAGTAGGACAGGACGGCAGGATTTTGGGAGGGCTGGGTGTCATTGAAAATGATTTTCATAAACGACAGGATCTGAGGCCAAATATCTGTGCCGTATATGTGGAGAAAGCCTGGCGAGGGCAGGGGATGGCACGCGCTTTGCTGGCATATGCATGTACGGCATTGGCAGAGATGGGAGAGAAGGAAGTCTTTTTGTTGACGGATCATGTCGGTTTTTACGAAGCTTGTGGTTGGGAATTCTGGTGTATGGCGGAGGAGTTAAATGGCGGGAGGGCCCGTGTCTATCGAAAAGCACTGAAATAGAAGAAATGCAATATAAGAGCAGCCTGTTGAAAACAGACTGCTTTTATATTGCACTGAATACAGATTACTGGGCAGAGTATTCCAACTTGCCGCGAATATAAGTCTGGAGCAACTGCAAATCCTGGGAAAGCAGGACGAAATCCGCTTTTTTACCAACCTGGATACTGCCAATAGAGGTATCTCCGATTGCCTTGGCAGGGTTACAGGTACCCATTTTGAGCGCATGCTCTAAAGAGACATCGGTTGCTTGCAGCAGATTACGCACACCCATCAACGGAGAAATGATAGAACCGGCCAGTCGTCCGTCATCGGCCATATGAGCCGCACCATCTTTTACATAAATTTCCTGACCGGCCAACTGATAGGTGCCTTCTCCCTGATGGGCAGGCTCCAATGCATCCGAACAAATGAAGGTTTTTTCAAAGCCTTTTGCCTTCATAATCAATTTGGCAGCGTATTTGTTGATGTGATGCAGATCCGGGATAAATTCACAGGTAACGCGATCGTCAGTCAAAGTCACGCTGATAGCACCTTCTTTTCTGTGATGGAAAGCATACATGCCGTTAAAAGTATGCGTGACCATGGTAACGCCTTTTGCGATGGCTTCTTCCATTTCAGCTGCATTAGCATCGGTGTGGGCAGCCGAAACGACAACCCCCTTTTGAGCCAGATAGCCGATCAATTCCATACCGCCTTTCTTTTCGGGCGCAAGAGAAACACGCACGATAACATCCTCGTATTCTCCGGCCATCTTGCGATAATTCTCCAGCGTGGGATCCTGCAACATGGGGGTTGCATGTGCGCCGCGGTTGTCGACATTGAAGAAAGGACCTTCGATATGGGCTCCCAAAATACGAGTGCCTTGGTGATTGTGAGCCATTTCCTGCTTTACTTCACCTAAAAAGCGATGGATTGTTTCAAAAGAATCGGTCGCATTGGTAGGGCAAAAAGAAGTGGTGCCCACGCTGGGCAGATGTTTGACCAGATGTGCAGTGCCGCCAGGTGCCAAGACATCTTTGCCAAAACTGCCGTGAATATGCAGATCGACGAATCCGGGTGCCAGAATTGCACCCTGTGCGTCGATGGCGTCGGGCGCATCATATTGGGCATACAATTCCTGAATGATGCCGTCTTCAAAACGGACAGCTGTAAGAGGAATGAAAACTTCGCCGTTAAAAATACGGGCGTTTTTAATGATTGCCATGGGGATAACCCTCCTAATTAAACTCTGTTTTTAATTATAGGAGTTTTTTGTCAAAGAAAAAAGAGCAGAAACAGAAAATTTTCAAATTCCGAACGAAAATCCGGAATTCAAAAAAGTTTTTGAGAAATGCATTGACAAAGATTTTGTGAATGTGCTATTATTCTTATAATTTCATAGGCAATGACGAAGAGGGCTGAAATGGAAGCTTTTAGAGAGCCTGCGGGTGGTGCAAGTAGGTAGTGGAAATTTTGAATTGCCTGTCACTTCCGAGCCGGAGTGCAGAACGCCTTTGGGCAAGTAGAGCCTCCCGTGAAGCTGCGTTAAGGCGATGGGCTTGTTAGAGTCCTTTGAGTGGTGCGAAAGCGCAATTTGAGTGGTACCGCGGGTATGTTTATTCTCGTCTCAAAGATTTTCTTTGAGACGATTTTTTATTTTACTTAAAAGGAGAAACGAGAGCAATGAACCAGTCCAACGAATTATTCTCTAAGCTGCATGAAGTGGCTGCCCGAATTCGCGAATTGCGGGAGATAGCTGGCTATACGCCAGAATTCATGGCAGAGCAGACTGGCGTATCAGTTGGTGAATACCAAGAATGCGAAAGTGGCGAACAAGACCTCAACTTCGCTTTTATCTATCGCTGCGCCCAGGCTTTGAGCGTTGATGTTACTGATATCATCGAAGGCGCTAGCCCTAAACTTACATCATACACCCTGACCAGAAAAGGCGAAGGCCAGCGCATCGAAAAAGCACATGGGATGATCTATTATAATCTGGCGGCAATGTTCAAAAACAGGATCGCTGAGCCACTGCTGGTCACAGCA
>JABLTO010153390.1_pt1 | contig 17930 bp, 16 predicted proteins | sample 7160091 | NCBI WGS metagenome assembly JABLTO01 (sample SAMN14651225, study PRJNA627086) | human gut metagenome | isolation source: feces | host: Homo sapiens
CGAAAATGCTCGCGAATACATCCAGTATTCACTCCGCTTTTTGTTTCATCTGACGAAAAATTTGACGACGCATCTGTCGCACAATCTTTGTGCGGTATTGCCTAAAGTATAACAAAAGTGTCATGTATCACGGCCGCTTTCCCATATCAGGGAGAGCGGCCGTTTTTTGTGTCAGAGCCAGCAAGTGTCTATGCGTCCGGCCGATCCTCCGGTGCCTTGCCTCTGCGGGTCAGCTCGAAGTCTGTGTGCAGAATCTCTTCTTCACAGGCGCACTGCAATGTTTTCAGCCGGCAAAGCTCCTCCTCCAGCGTCTGAATGGTGCGTGTCACATGGCGCTGTACCGTGTAGTACATCGCTTCATAATCAACAGAGGACATTCTGAACGCTCCTTTCCCCATAGAGCCAGAGGCGGCTCACAGCACAAAGATAATTTTGAATTATTCTTTTCTAATATTTTATAATTTCATACAGATCTAGCATTTCTTTTGTAAAGTCCCTTGCAAAGGCAAAAAGAATATGCTATAATCAAGAAGAATACAAGGGGACATGAAATCGTTTTCGTACTACGCGGCAGATTGCAAAAGCCGGGATGCACAGCAGAAACCACAGCCCGGTAAACGGCAGACAAATCTGACCGTACAGGTTGCAGGGCATATTGCTGTAATCCCAGACGTTCCAGCCCAGATACAGGTTATCCAGAACGCCTACGGAGAATTCAATTGCCGTGATGATCAGTGCGCCGCACAGACATTGGAGCAGGAGCGTGTGGGGCGGTGCTTTCAGATGGAACTGATACAGGATGACGCTCACGGTGCCGCCGGTAAGCATCATCGTCCAATGGGTATAGCCTCTGGCCAGGATTTCCAGCAGACTGTAAAAAAAGCAGCCCAGCAGAAACATCCACCACAGTGCACAGCCTTTATAGTACATGAGAGTCACCTCGTTTCTGATGTATGCTGCTTCTCTATCCTATGCAAAGTTTTAAAAAATATACAAGATGGAAACCGGCACGTGTCTGCCGATTTCCACAAGGAGGAATTTCTATGCGAAAAAGTGGAATTATTTTACACATTTCCAGCCTTCCGTCCAATTATGGTATCGGAAAAATGGGAGATGCCGCCTATGTTTTTGCCAATTTTTTGGCAGACAGCGGCGTGCAGGTCTGGCAGATTCTGCCCCTGTCTCCCACCAGCTACGGCGACTCGCCGTATCAGTCCTTTTCCGTCCATGCCGGAAATCCGTATTTCATCGATTTTGAACGACTGGAGACGGCCGGCTATCTGACCCGGAATGACTATGCCAATATCGTGTGGGGTGAAGATCCCAGACGGGTGGACTATGCCCGGATTTATACCTACTGTTTCCATGTGCTCCGCACGGCCTTTTCCCGGTTTGACAAGTCCAATGAGGAGTATCAGGCGTTCTGCGAAAAAAATGCAGACTGGCTGAAGGACTATGCGCTGTTCATGGCACTGAAAGACGCACACCACGGAGACCCCTGGAATAAGTGGGAAAAGCCTCTGGCTATGCGAAATGCCAAGGCGCTGGAACAGGCATTTGTTCGCTATGCAGAGGACGTGGAATTCTACAGCGTGCTGCAATACTGGTTCTATCAGCAGTGGGGACAGCTGAAGGCATACTGCAACAGCAAGGGCATTTCCATTGTGGGAGATATTCCCATTTATGTGGCCTATGACAGCGCGGATGTATGGGTGCATCCGGAACTGTTCCAGCTGGACGAAGCACAGGTGCCGACTGCCGTGGCCGGATGTCCGCCGGATGTCTTTTCTCCTACCGGCCAGCTGTGGGGCAATCCGCTGTATGACTGGGATTATCACAAAAAGACCGGCTACGCCTGGTGGATTCACCGCCTTGCTTCTGCAACAGAATTGTATGACACCGTGCGGATTGACCACTTCCGCGGATTTGAAAGCTACTACACCGTACCCTATGGCCGCCCCACTGCCGAAAACGGCAAATGGTGCAAAGGACCGGGCATTTCCCTTTTCGAAGCCGCTAAAAAAGAACTGGGCGAAATCTCCATCATTGCAGAAGATCTGGGCTTTGTCACACCGGAGGTGCGCCAGCTGCTGGATGACTGCGGCTATCCGGGGATGAAGGTGCTCCAGTTTGCATTTGATGCCGGGGCAAAAAATGAGTACCTGCCGCAGAATTTCAAGACGCCGAACTGTGTGGCATATACCGGTACGCATGATAATATGACACTCCGGGGCTGGCTTCATGCCTCTCCGGGAAAGAACATTTCTTTTGCCAAGCGGTATCTGCACTGCCGGAATACCGCTGACCTGCCGGCAGAGATTCTGCGGAGCACCTGGCAGAGCATTGCCGATCTGGCAGTGGCACAGATGCAGGACTTTTTGGATGCCGGCCCGGAAGGACGGATGAACACCCCTTCTACCACTGGAAACAACTGGCAGTATCGTACCTTGACCAGTGATTTTACGCCCCGTCTGGCAAAGCGGATTTATCGGATGAATGAACTGTATAACCGCCTGCCGGAACAGCCGGAAAAAAAGTCCCGGAAGCAGGAGAAAAAGGAAAGAACACGGAACACAGCAGAACAGGAGGCATAAACAGCATGGAACATTGGGATGCAGCGCAGTATCTGAAATTCAAACAGCAGCGGACGCGGCCGGCCATTGATCTGGCGGCGCGGATTCCGCTGGAGCATCCGGAAAAGATTGCAGACATCGGATGCGGCCCGGGCAACAGCACCGCGGTTTTAAAGCAGCGCTTTCCCGGTGCAAAAATTGTCGGCGCAGACTCTTCTGCGGACATGATTGCTGCGGCAGAGCAGGCACATCCGGAAATGCAGTTTATCCAGTGTGATGCGCAGACAGAACTGGAAAAGCTGGGGCGGGATTATGATGTTGTATTTTCCAACGCCTGCCTGCAATGGATTCCGGATCATCCGGTTATGATTCCGAAAATGCTGCAAATGCTGCGGCCGGGCGGTGTTCTGGCCGTACAGATTCCGGTGAATTATGAGGAACCCATTCATAAGATCATTTCCCGTCTGATACAGTCTCCCCAGTGGAAGGGCTATTTCCACCGCCCCCAAGCCATGTATCATCTGACACCGGCGACCTACTATGACCTGCTTTCAGAATCCGCTGCCGAATTCCACATGTGGCAGACCACGTATTTCCACCACATGCCGTCCCATGCGGCCATTCTGGAATGGTACCGGGGAACAGGACTGCGGCCCTATCTGGAGGTGCTGCCGCCGGAGAAACAGGATGCTTTTTCAGAGGCAGTGCTCCGGGAAGTACAGCGGGCATATCCGCTGCAAAAGGACGGCAGTTTGATCTTCCGGTTCCCGCGTCTGTTTTTCCTGGCGTTTGCCAAAGAGCGGTAACCGGCACAGCAGGAGGAGAAGAAAATGGAAGCAATCATTGCAACGGTAGTATTTGCAGTCCTGAGTGTGGTTTGCTTTTCTGTCAGCATGCTTATGCGCCAGGAAAAGTATGCGTCAATATTTGCAAAGGCCAATCCGGTTATGCCGGACGGCCGCCTGCGGTATGATCCCCAAAAGCGGCTGCGTTCCGGCAGTATATTGCTGCTGATTTATGGCATTGTTTTTCTGATAACGGCGGCAGCTGTGTTTCTGACAAAGGTGTGGATGGTTTTGCCAAATGCATGTTTAGTGGTTGTGCTTTATTTTCATGGAGCCTTCCTGATTCTGGGGATGATTTCCAGGATGGTGTACCTGGATACCAATGCGCAGCTGCATGTAGAAACGGAAAACGAGTCAGACTGACGCAGAATTATGGGATGAAAAGGGGCGAAATTACGGATGTTTTGTAAAAAATGCGGCGCGCAGCTGTCAGATCGGGCGGCATTCTGTCCCCGGTGCGGTACGCCATGCAGAATGAAGCAGCAGCAGGTTGTGACAGCGCCGGCGGAGCGCTGGCCGATGGTGGACAAGGTAAAGCATTTGCCGTAAAACGAACGTATTTTCCCGTTTGACCCCCAAAAAGAGGTGCTTCTTGATGAAACAATATCGCTGGGCAACGCTGGGATGCGGCGTGATTGCCCATGAGCTGGCACAGGCAATGGCAGAGCGCGGCCAGATGCTGTACGCTGTGGCAAACCGTACCCCGGAAAAGGCAGCTGCCTTTGCGGCACAGTACGGGATTCCAAAGGTGCATGCGCACCTGGAAGAAGTGTTTGCAGATCCGGAGGTGGATATCCTCTATATTTCCACGCCCCATAATACGCATATCTCGTTTCTGCGGCAGGCGCTTGCCGCCGGAAAGCACGTGCTCTGTGAAAAGTCGATTACACTCAACAGCGCCGAACTGGAAGAGGCGATGGCACTGGCGCAGGAGCATCACGTGGTACTGGCAGAGGCCATGACGATTTATCATATGCCCCTGTACCGGAAATTGCAGGCGGTCATACAGTCCGGCGCGCTGGGAAAGCTGCGGCTGGTGCAGATGAACTTCGGCAGCGATAAGGAATACGATATGACCAACCGCTTTTTCAACCGCAGTCTGGCCGGAGGCGCGCTGCTGGATATCGGTGTGTATGCGCTGTCCTTTGTGCGGTGGTTTTTCTCTTCTTCGCCCACTGAGGTGTTGTCCCAGGTGAAATTTGCTCCTACCGGTGTGGATGAAAGCGCAGGCATTCTCCTGAAAAATAAAGAGGAGGAAATGGCAACGGTACTGCTCTCCCTCCACGCAAAGCAGCCGAAACGGGGGACGATCTCCTTTGAAAAGGGATATGTAGAAATCTTTGATTACCCCCGGGGAGAAGAAGCTGTGATCACCTATAACCAGGACGGCCGGAAGGAAGTCCTCTCGGCCGGGAGCACTGCACAGGCGCTGCGGTATGAGGTAGAGGACATGGAACGCACCGTTTCCGGTGAAGGAGACGAAATGTACATGTCCTACACCCGGGATGTCATGGAACTGATGACGAAAATCCGCAGAGACTGGGGCATGCGCTATCCGGAAGAGGAAATCTGAAGCCATTCTGCCGCTGTGCGCCGATTTTTGCCGTCCTCTTGCCAATCCTGCCGAAATATGCTATAATGAGATCAGAAGTGATTCCGTCAACGGATTCCAAAAGAAAGAGGTACAAAAAAGATGCGTAATACCACAAGTTATGAAAGTCCGTTCTGCACCCGTTATGCCAGCGAAGAAATGCAGCATGTTTTCTCCGCCGACAAGAAGTTTTCCACCTGGCGCCGCCTGTGGGTGGCACTGGCACGGGCAGAAATGGAACTGGGTCTGCCGGTAACACAGGAGCAGGTAGACGAACTGGAAGCCAACATCAACAACATTGACTATGATGTGGCAGAGGCAGAGGAAAAGCGCCGCCGTCACGATGTCATGTCCCACGTGTACGCCTATGGCCAGGTCTGCCCGAAGGCTGCCGGCATCATTCACCTGGGTGCGACTTCCTGCTATGTCGGCGACAACACCGATATCATCATTATGCGGGACGCTCTGGAAATCGTTCGCCGGAAGATGATCAACGTTCTGGCAAACCTGTCCCGTTTTGCACTGGAATACAAGGCACTGCCGGCGCTGGCATATACTCACCTCCAGCCGGCACAGCTGACCACAGTGGGCAAGCGCGCAACACTGTGGATGAACGAACTGCTCATGGACTTCAACGAACTGGAATACCGGATTGCAAACCTGAAGCTGCTTGGCTCCAAGGGTACCACCGGTACACAGGCTTCCTTTATGGAACTGTTTGAAGGGGATACCGCAAAGGTAAAGGAACTGGAAGCAAAGATCGCAAAGGAAATGGGCTTTGACGGTGTGGTTCCGGTTTCCGGCCAGACCTATTCCAGAAAGATTGACTCTCAGATTCTGTCAACTCTCAGCGGCATTGCGCAGTCCTGCAGTAAGTTCTCCAACGATATGCGTCTGCTCCAGAGCTTTAAGGAAATGGAAGAGCCGTTTGAAAAGACACAGATCGGTTCTTCTGCAATGGCATATAAGCGGAACCCCATGCGCTGCGAGCGGATTACCTCTCTGTCCCGTTATGTCATGATCGACAGCCTGAACCCGGCCTTTACCGCAGGTACCCAGTGGTTTGAACGGACTCTGGATGACTCGGCAAACAAGCGCGTTTCTGTACCGGAAGCATTCCTGGCAGTAGATGCCATCCTGAACATTATGCTGAATGTAACAGACGGCCTGGTTGTATACCCGAAGATGATCCGGCAGCGGATTATGCGGGAACTGCCCTTTATGGCAACGGAAAATATCATGATGGATGCTGTAAAGAAGGGCGGAAACCGGCAGGCACTGCACGAAAAGATCCGGGAATACTCCATGGTTGCCGGCAAGCACGTGAAGGAAGAGGGCCTGGAAAACGATCTGTGCGATATGATTCTGGCAGATCCGATGTTCATGATTACCAAGGAAGAGCTGGACAAGATTCTCCAGCCGGAAAACTTTACCGGCCGCAGCGAACAGCAGACCGAAGAGTTTGTAGCAGAGTGCATTCAGCCGATTCTGGACGCAAACAAGGACATCCTGGGCGAGCACTTTGAAATGAAGAACTAAGGCGTGTCTTATACACCCTGAATAAGCGAAAAGCAGTCTCCGGCGGCGTAAAACCGCTGGGTGACTGCTTTTTTTGTGTTTCCTTAGTGCTTGATGCCGCTTTTAAAATGCCTGAATTGCATCAATCAGCACCTGTTCCGGAACGGAAACGGTCTGTGCGTTCCGGTTTTGAAAGGTGTAGGTATAGCCGTTTTCCGTCCGGCTGAATGTCTCCGGAATCTCGGTTACTTCTGCGCCGGACAGGGTTTTCAGATCATCGGCCAGCAGCTCTTTGCCGTATCCCAGCGCCAGATTGCTGTACTTGCCGTCCTGCAACAGGAACATGCCCTGATAGTCATTGACTTCCCAGTAGTTGTCATCCCGGAGCGTACCGAAGAACAGCAGGATGTTCCCTTCCTGGGGGAGGTAATTGCCGGCGTGATCGTAGTAATACATGGCGGTGTCATCCCCATACTCCCGGCAGTCTGTGTTTTTGTAGGCAGGGGTGTCCGGATAGGGGAGAACACAGTCCGTGAGGCACAGTGTCTGTCCGGCATAGTCGCCCCGATAGGTTTCCAGTACCTTCGGGGTAATCCGGGTGTATGTGCTGCTCGGCGCGGCAGAGACAGACTGCACCTGTACCTTTGCAATCCAGTCGGCGCTTTCGGTCAGTGCCTGCAGGGTGTTTGCCAGCTGGACATATTCCACTTCGGCACAGTCTAAAACTACTTTGCCTTCCGGCATGTCCGTCTGGGCGGTGCTGCTGTTTGCGTTTTCTCCTGCGGCACAGCCGGACAGGATCGCAATGCAGAGCACGGCGGCGGTGAGAATATAGTTCCATTGTTTCATAGGATCCCCTCCTTCCAAAGGGTGTGTTTCCGCGGTACGGAAACAAAAAACCAGATCTTCTGTAAAAAGAATAACATAGTAATAAAGTTTTGTCAACACATAGGGAGATAATTATATATTTTGCATAGAAAAATTTGCCGCAGTCTGCCGAATCACCGGGAATCCCACCCGTTTTCTTGACAATTCTGGGAAAAAGGTGTACCCTAAAAGCAAATCAAATCTGTTTGAGAGGAATTATCATGTCTATTTTGATTCGTCCGGCATCTCCGGCAGATGCACAGGCACTGCTTGCCATTTATACACCCTATGTGGTGCAAACCGCCATTACATTCGAGTATGATGTCCCCACACCGGCGGAATTTACAGCGCGCATTGCGGCAACTCTGGAAAAGTATCCCTATCTGGTGGCAGAGCAGGACGGCGTGCCGGTGGGGTATGCCTACGCCGGCGCATTTCACGAACGGGCGGCCTATGACTGGTCAGTGGAGACCTCGATTTATGTGGAACAGCACCAGAAGCGAAAGGGAATCGGCCGGCTGCTTCACAATGCTCTGGAGCAGGAATTGCAGCGGCGGCATTTTCTCAACATGAATGCCTGTATTGCCTGCCCGGCGGAAGAACCCGACCCGTACCTCACCAGAGACAGCATCCGGTTTCATGAAGCGCTGGGGTATCGCATGGTGGGAAAATTCCACCAGTGCGGCTATAAATTCGGGCGGTGGTACCATATGGTGTGGATGGAAAAGCAAATCGGCAGTCATGACGGCGCGCCGCTGCCCATTCTTCGGCAGTGATTCCGGGGAAAAAATTTCTGCTGCCTATTGACTAATCTGTGGTTTTCGGGTATCATAAGAGGTAGGAAATTTTTTGCAGTCTCCCCTGCAATGGAATACGGAGGATATACAGATTATGAAGAAGCGAGGACGGCTCATGGCAATTTTATTGAGCGGCGCACTGCTTTGCGGAATCGGAACCGGCTGCACGGGCAGCAATACCACAGAATCCGCAAAGGCAGACTATACCTGGAGCAATGTTGCCATTGGCGGCGGCGGTTATGTAACCGGCATGGAGTACAACCCCAAGGAAGAGGGACTGGTCTATGCCCGTACCGATATCGGCGGCCTGTACCGGCGCAAAAAGGACACGGACTGGGTGCCGCTGACAGATTTTCTTGGCTCTGATGACTGGGGCTATATCGGCATAGAAAGTGTTGCCACAGATCCGGTGGAACCCAACCGGGTTTACTTTGCCGGCGGTACTTATATGAACAATCCGGCGGCGCTGTTTGCATCGGACGATTACGGCGACACCTGGACACGCTATGACGTGCCGTTCCACTGCGGCGGCAACCAGTCTGGCCGGGGCTGCGGCGAGCGGATGCGTGTCAACCCCAACAACAATAAGGAAGTCTGGTTCGGCAGCCGTGACAGCGGCCTGTGGAAAACCGAAGATTACGGAAAAAACTGGGAAGAGGTCACCTCGTTCCCGGTAACCGGCAACTATAAGCAGGAGAGCAACAACATCGGCATTTTGTGGGTGGAGTTTGACCCGGCCTCTACAGATCTGTATGTGGGCGTGGCCATGACAGACGGCCAGTGCATTTACAAGAGCGCGGATGGCGGCGAAAGCTGGACGGCGCTTCCGGCAAATGCAAAGGGCATGTACCCTCTGCATGCCTCCTTTTCTACAGAAGGAAAGCTGTACCTGGCGTACTCGGACAACTGCGGCCCGAATCTCTCACCGACAGACGGCGCAGTCTGCGTCTATGATCCCAAGACAGACAGCTTTACGGACATCACCCCGGATTTAAAGGACGGCAGACAGGGCGGTTTTGGCGGCATTTCTGTGGATGCGCAAAATCCGGATACCCTGGTGGTTTCCACATTGGGCTGGTGGTCGGATAATGGTGATAACCTCTACTATTCCAAGGACGGCGGCAAGAGCTGGAGCGGTCTGTTTAATCTGAGCACAAAGGAAACCAATTATCAGATGGATACCTCCGAAGCACAGTGGCTGGACTGGGGCAGAGGAGAAAACCAGGCGAAAACCGGCTGGTGGGTAGCGGATGTGAACATCAATCCCTTCAATTCAGATGAGGTGATGTACGGCACCGGTGCCACGATCTATTCCACCCAGAATATCACAAAGATAGACGAAGAGCCGGTGACCATTGCGTTTGATGCCTACGGCCTGGAGGAAACCGCAGTCTTTAAGATGATTGCGCCGCCCAGCAAGGACGATTCGCCGCAGCTGTACTCCATTATGGGCGATCTCACAGGCTTTGCCCACATGGATGTGACAAAGTGCCCGGATGATGCACACTTTATGAAGAATGGCAAGCCTAATGACGTGGACTGTGCGTTCTTAGATCCCAATATTGCCGTTTATACCAGCGAGGAAAAGACCTCTGCCCTGAACTTTACCCAGGACGGCGGCAAGACCTGGCAGACCGTTGCCCATAAGCCGGATCCGGCGGCAGGCGGTCAGGTGGCAATGGCAGCAGACGGCAGCACCTGCGTCTGGATTCCCGGCAGCGTCTCCGGAAAGCCTTATGTCACCAACGACAACGGCAAGACCTGGTTTTATGTAGAAGGTCTGGGCTATAACGCCAAGATTGCCGCAGACCGGGTAAACCCGAAGCTGTTCTATGCTGCCTGTGACGGCCTGTTCTATGTCTCCAAGGACGGCGGCTATACCTTTACTTCCACCGGACAGATGGTGGCAGACTCCGCAGAGCCGATCGCGGTATTCGGCCAGGAGGGAAATGTGTGGATGTCCAGCAGTACGCTGCTCATGTACTCCGAGGACGGCGGCGAAAGCTTTGAAACGGTAAAGACGCTGCCTACAGTAGACAGCATCGGCTTCGGGAAAGCCAAGACAGACGACAGCTATCCGGTAATCTATGCAGAGGGAAATGACGGCGAAAACGGCTACGGCATCTACCGCTCTGAGGACAAGGGAAAGAGCTGGCTTCGGATCAATGATGAGCAACATCTGTTCGGCAACTTAAACCCCAAGTATATTACCGGGGACAGCAATGTTTATGGCAGAGTGTATTTCTGCACAGACGGACGTGGAATCGTCATGGGTGATGTAGCACAGTGAGAAAAAAATCATTTGGAAAAATGCTGTGGCACTGGCTGCTGACGCTGCTGGTGCTGGCAGGACTGGTGACTGCGTGTATCTGGTGCCCCCGGCTGCTGCACATTTACCGTACCAGCACCGGACGGCAGGAACCGGATGTGCCAAGCGAGACAGAATATCCGGTTCGGGGCGTAGACCTGTCCTATTATCAGGGAAACATTGACTGGGATTTGCTGGCGCAGCAGGGTGTAAGCTTCTGCTTTATCAAGGCCACAGAGGGGGTAGACCACAATGACAGCCAGTTTGCGCAGAACTGGGAAACTGCCAAGTCTGCCAAGGTGTATGTGGGTGCCTATCACTTTTTCCGGTTCGAAAACAGCGGAAAGGAGCAGGCGGAAAACTTTATCCAGACCGTTCCTGTGACGGAAAATACCCTGCCGCCGGTGATCGATGTGGAATTCTATGAGTCCCTGGGCGGAAGTACGCCGGATACCGCAAAGGCAAAGCAGAATCTCCAGGAAATGCTGGATCTGCTGGAGGCGCACTATGGCGTAAAGCCCATTCTCTATGCGGCACCCAACACATACCGCACCTATGTGAGCAGCTTTCAGAAGGACTATCCCATCTGGATCAGCAATTATTACTATAAGCCCTATTTTGACTGGACCTTCTGGCAGTATACCGATTCCGGCGAATTGTCCGGCTATGACGGCTATCAGACCCATATTGATCTGAATGTATACGCCGGGAGCATGGAATCGTTTCGGGAACAGTTCGGGCTGAAGGCGTTTTCCTGAGCCTTCTGGAAACGCTTTTGGGGAAAGGAACAGAAAGATATGACAGAACCAATTTTTTTGCAGGGAATCTGCAAGGATTATCTCTGGGGCGGCAACCGGCTCCGGGAAGAATATGGAAAGCAGAGTGATGCTGACAAAATCGCAGAGAGCTGGGAGCTGGCCTGCCATAAGGACGGCAGCAGCATCTTAAAGAGCGGCCCGGATGCCGGAAAGACGCTGCGGGAATATCTGGATGCCCACGGCCCGGCGTTTCTGGGGACAAACTGTGCCGGCTGTACCACCGTGCCAGTTTTGATTAAGCTCATTGATGCTAAGCAGGATCTCTCCATCCAGGTGCACCCGGATGATGCCTATGCCATGCGCACAGAGGGCGAGCCGGGAAAAACGGAGATGTGGTACATTGTCGATGCTGCACCGGGTGCGGCGCTGTATTACGGCCTGAACCGCACCGTCACCAAGGAAGAATTCGCACAGCGGATTGAGGCGCAGACACTGCCGGAAATCCTCAATCGGGTGGAGGTAAAGCCGGGGGAACTGTACTTTATTCCGTCCGGTACGCTCCACGCCATTGGCGCCGGCATTTTGCTGGCGGAGATTCAGCAGAATTCCAACACCACCTATCGGGTGTATGACTACGGCAGACGGGGCGCAGACGGAAAGCTGCGGCCGCTGCATATTGAAAAGGCGCTGGATGTGACAAATCTGAGCCCCGTTCCGCCGACAACCCAGTATCCGGCGGTGCAGGTGCCCGGCGGCAGTGTGCGAAAGCTGGAGTCCTGCCAGTACTTTGCTTCGGATGTGGTAACGGTGTCGGAAGAGGTGCACTTTACAGCAGAGCCGGACTCGTTCCATCATCTGCTGGTGCTGGAAGGTGAGGGCACACTGGAAACCCCGTCCGGCAGCGCTCCCCTGAAAAAAGGGGACAGCGTGCTGCTCCCGGCAGGACTGGGACAGTACAGCGTCAGGGGCAGCGGCTGCCGGTATGTGCTGACCTATGCAGCGCAGCCGCTGTCAGAATAACAGTAAAACAGGAATCCAATTCCATGCAAATGGAGTTGAAATAACAGGAGGAAATGAAATGAAGTACTATATTGGAATCGATCTGGGCGGCACAAATATTGTTGCCGGCGTTGTCAACGAGAATTATGAGATTCTGGAAAAGGCAAGCGTAAAGACCAATCTGCCCCGCCCGTCAGAAGAAATTGCCGCAGATATGGCAAAGGTGACAAAGGAGGCCGTAGAAAAGGCCGGCCTTACCATGGAGGATATCCAGTGGATTGGCGTAGGCACACCGGGTGTTGCAAACAGCGCTACCGGAATCATCGAATATTCCAACAACCTGGGCTTTAAAAACACCCCTATGGTGCAGTATCTGGAAGCTGCCCTGGGCAAGCCTACCTTTATTGAAAATGATGCCAACGCTGCCGCTTACGGCGAATATGTAGCCGGCGCAGCAAAGGGCGCTAAGAATGCAGTCTGCATCACCCTGGGAACAGGCGTAGGTGCCGGTATTGTCATTGACGGCAAAATCTACAGCGGCTCCAACTTCGGCGGCGCAGAAGTCGGCCATACGGTTATTTCTGTGGACGGCCCCCAGTGTACCTGCGGCAGAAAGGGCTGCTTTGAGGTATACTCTTCTGCAACCGGTCTGGTGCGCATGACAAAGGAAGCACTGGCAGCACATCCGGAGAGCGCCATGAAGGACGAGGAACGCATTTCCGCCCGGACAGCCTTCAATTACATGCGTGCCGGTGACGCAACTGCAAAGCAGGTAGTAGATGACTACATCAAGTACCTGGCAGCCGGCATCACCAATACCATCAACATCTTCCAGCCGGATATTCTGTGCATCGGCGGCGGTGTCTGCAACGAGGGCGATCCGCTTCTGGTTCCGATGAAGGAAATTGTAAAGCGGGAGGTTTATACCCGGGATTCTGCCAAGAATACAGAAATCGTGATTGCAAAGCTGGGAAATGATGCCGGTATTATCGGTGCTGCATTCCTGGGCAACGCACACGAATAAGTCAGGGCTACAGGCGGCAGCCTGAACCCCCGCTCCCATGATAGAAAAGTCCTGCGGCGCCGGATGTGCTTCGCAGGGCTTTTTTCTGTGAAAATGTGCAGCCGGATATGCCGAAACATGCCTAAACATCCTGTACAATTTCCGGAAACATGATTTGTGCATTTTGACGTTTTACGCTAAAAATCATAGGGGGATTGGGCAAAATCTCTTGACAGCTTGCACAAGAGATGGTAGAATAGTGGTAATATTGATATGAAGGAGTTCGATACCCATGAAGTTTATGAAGAAGCTGCTGAGCACAGTGACAGCTGCGGCAATCGGCGCGTCTATGACCACTGCATTGTCTGCCGGCATCCCTGTGGCAAATGCGGCAGGCATGACCGCGGTTGAGCAGGTCGAAGATATGGGCCTGGGCTGGAACCTGGGCAATGCGCTGGACAGCACCAATACCTGGACCAGCAATCCTTCCCCGACAGACATTGAAACTGCCTGGGGCAATGTTGTCACAACCGAAAGCATGATCAAGGAAGTCAAGAAGGCCGGCTTCAATACCGTTCGTATTCCTGTCACCTGGTGGGATATGACTGGTGCTTCCGGCACGGCAAATATGGCATCCTTTGACGGCACGGTCGGAGACGCATATCTGGCAAGAGTCAAGGAAGTTGTAGACTACTGCGTAGACAATGGCATGTATGCCGTAATCAACACCCACCACGATGAAGATTGGGAAAAGGATACCTCCAAGATCGGTACCTTTGAAAAGCTGTGGGGACAGATTGCAACCTATTTCAAGGACTATGACGAGCATCTGGTATTTGAGGGCATGAACGAAGTCAACTTCTCTACCAGTGATGCCATGACCTATAACCAGGCGTTTGTAGACACCGTTCGTGCAACCGGCGGCAACAATACAGACCGTCTGCTGATCTGCCCGGCTGACAACAACAATACTTCCAAGGCACTGTCCGGCAATTTCTCTATGCCGACAGACCCGTCCAACAAGCTGGCTGTATCGGTACACTACTATGAACCGCCCACATTCTGCGTAGCAGATGCAAATGCTTCCTGGGGTCACCGGGAAACCTGGGGCACCGCGCAGGATTACAGCAAGCTGGAAAACGATTTTAATGACCTGAAGGCAAAGTTCACCGACAAGGGCGTTGGCGTATTCATCGGCGAATATGGTGTCTGCAATGCTGACAAGTACGGCGTAAACACCACCGCTTACAACAAGGATCAGGAATCCATTGAAAAGTTCCTGAAGGCTGTAGCTTCTACGGCTTATGATATGAACGGCTTCTGTCCGGTTGTATGGGATGACTCCAACTCCGGTACCATCTGTCTGTTTAACCGGAAGACCCTGAGCTGGTTTGATGACAACGTAAAGCAGATTTATTCTGATATCGTAAACGGCGGCCCTTCCGACCCGGGAAAGAAAAAGACAGACCGTGTTACATTCCAGGGCAGTGATATCACAGAACTGGATGAGGATGGAAAGCCGTTCCTGAATGTAGATCTGAAGCCCTATAAGGATCTGAACGTAAATCTTTCTTCCGTTGTTGTAGATTACACCATGACTTCTGCCAAGAAGTCCTCACAGTGCAGCGGTGACATTAACATGAGCTTCAATGTCAATGACGCTGCCGGCGAGAGCAACTGGGTTTATTTCGATAACCCCATCGGGCCGAATGATACGATTTCCACCTTTGAATTCCCCATCGGCCAGGGCGATTATCCTTCTGCAAGAGATGATGACGGCAATATCACAGAAACCATTTCTGCAACACTGGATATGGATTATCTGAAAATTCAGAACTGGTGGACCTGGTCTGCGGCTTCCGGTGATACCGTAACCGTAGATCTGAACAGCGTAACCCTGATCTTCGACAAGGAATTCTATGTGGATGATCCGGTAACTCCGGGCACCACAACAGAGGAACCGGTTGTTACCACAACCACAACCACAACCACAAAACCGGTTGTAACCACAACCACTGCTGCGGTAGACCCCAGCAAGGTAATCGGCAACATCTGGCTGGCTGGCCAGGCTGGCTCCTATTCCTTCTGGAAGTCAACTGACGAAGGCGTGACACCGGTTGCAATCACCGGAAACGGCACCTATACTGCACAGTATGACATCCTGGACGGTGACGGTACCGGTTCTATCGAGTGTCTGCTGCTGGATTCCGACATCAACCTCTATCAGTTCCTGCCGGAAGAGTACAAGGGTGACGATCCGGTTGGTGACTGCGGCGTTACCTTTAATGTAGAAAAGGTAACTCTGGACGGCGTAGATCTGGAATACACCGGCCCGACCGATGGTTCTATGTGCTACGGTAATGACGGAAAGGCGCTCCGCCGGAACATCCTGAACACCTGGACATCTCCGAAAATCAAGGACATCAATGGCAAGGGAATCTCCCTGACCAGAACACTGAAGGTTACCTTTACCATTTCTGGTCTGCCGGGCGGTGATGCACCCACCACTACTACCACAGAAGAACCGATTGTTACCACAACCACAACAACAACTACAACTGAACCTGTAACAGAATCGGTTCCTGCCACTACCACCACTACCACCACAACAGAAACCGCTACCACAACTTCTACCACAACGACAACCACCACAACCACTACCACACAGACTGAGCCGGCAACAACAACAACAACTACTACCACAACCGCACCCGTAACAGAGCCGGCAACTACCACCACGACAGCAACTACGACAACAACTGCTACCACAACGACAACCACCACCACCACAACTACTACTACCACAACCACCACAACAACAACTACGACAACTACGACAACTACCACAACCACAATTGTAACCGTAAATGACGCAGAGATTCTGTTCGGTGATATCAACCTGGATGGAAAGGTAGATCTGATTGACGGCGTACTGCTGCAAAAGCTGGTTGCGGATCAGATGCAGGGAAATGCACAGCAGCTGAAAAACGCAGATACCAACTACGATCAGGCCGTAGACGGCAATGACGCACTGGTTCTGCTGCGCTTCCTGACACACCTGATTGACACCCTGCCGGAAAAGGCATAACCTGCTGAAATCCGGGTGACAACTCTTACAAAATCATTTTAAAATTGCATCAAAATGCCGGGCTGAAACCAATGTCAGTCCGGCATTTTCTGTTTTTGTGCGAAAAACCATTTTTTCGGGGATAAAGTTTGTAGGAAACGCTAAATCTGAAGTGCTGCAACGGTTTTTCGGTGATTTTTTTGCCTTTTATTTTGGAAAATTAACTGAATCCAGCGATTACTTGTCATTTTTCGGTGAACTGTTGTTTTCTTGTGAAAAACGCAAAAAACGGCTCAATTTCGGAAACAGAAATCGTGCGGAAATGTCATTGACTTTTTGAAGTGGCTGAATTATAATAAGAATGAAGCAGACAGGGCGCAGCTACAGGGAAAAGGCTGATCTTGAAAAATGTCGCTTTTTTCGTGCAATAACCGTTCTGCTCAGAGTTAGTGCCGCCGTTAGCGGCATAAGGAAAAGGTGGTGGATGCAATGGGTGAAGAACTACAGGAATCGCTGCAAAACCGAATCCTCTGGACCAGTCCGTTTGATGTGCCGCTTCTGGGGCCGATTCATATTAGTGAATCGGTTGTCATGACGTGGTTTCTGATGGCGATTATTATGGTGCTGGTGCTGGTTTTGACACGAAACCTGAAGCTGGTTCCCGGAAAACGTCAGGCATTTCTGGAGATGGCTGTCACATGGCTCACAAACTTCTTTGTGGGCAATATGGGAAAAGCCGGAAAACGCTATGTGCCGTATTTGAGCACAGTCATCATCTACCTGGGACTTGCCAATATGATCGGTATGTTCGGCTTTGGCATGAAGCCGCCCACAAAGGATATCAATGTCACAGTGGCGCTGGCCGTAATGAGCATTGTCCTGATTGAAGCGGCAACCTTCCGGGCACAGGGCGGCATCAAGGGCTTCTTGAAATCCTTTACGAAGCCAATGGCGCTGCTGACGCCGCTGAATGTGATGGAGCTTGCCATCCGGCCGCTGTCGCTTTGCATGCGACTGTTTGGTAATGTCCTGGGTGCATTCGTTGTCATGAAGCTGATTGAACATGTCTGCGGCCTGATTGTGCCGATGGTGTTCAGCATGTACTTTGATGTCTTTGATGGACTGATTCAGGCGTATGTATTTGTATTCCTGACCTCGCTGTTTATGGCAGAAGGCATGGAAGTCGAGGAGGAAAAGAAGCCGGAGTTACAGCAGGTATAGCCCGCTTGAAAAATCCGGCATCTACAGAAAGGAAGGAATTAAAATGGGAGCAGGTATTGGTGCAGGTATTGCAGTATTGACAGGTATCGGTGCAGGTTTTGGTATCGGTATCGCAACATCCAAGGCAGCAGAAGCCATCGCAAGACAGCCGGAAGCAGCCGGCGCAATTAACAAGGCACTGCTGCTGGGCTGTGCCCTGGCAGAAGCAACCGCGATTTATGGTTTCGTTGTTGCATTGCTGATGGTAATTATGAAGTAAATATTATCCGGAAATATCGGATTGAAAGGTAGGAACTGAAAATGATGATTGGAGCAGGTATTGCTGTATTAACAGGCATCGGAGCCGGTTTTGGTATCGGTATCGCAACATCCAAGGCAGCAGA
>JABLTO010040165.1_pt1 | contig 17918 bp, 13 predicted proteins | sample 7160091 | NCBI WGS metagenome assembly JABLTO01 (sample SAMN14651225, study PRJNA627086) | human gut metagenome | isolation source: feces | host: Homo sapiens
GTTATGGTATCGACTTTCATAATTTTGTTTTTGTTAATCATATTATGAATCGTAATCCACGTTTTGGCAACTAGGAGGTCACTTCATATTATCTCTGTACTTCCATTTTACTTATATAAAGAAAAACAAACTATACATTGGCAATTAAATTTATGTAAAGATTATCCTAAGGCCACATCTAAGATCATCATTACTACAAAGCCAATTGCAAAACCAATAGTTGCAATATTACTATGTCGTCCCTGTGAAGCTTCAGGAATCAATTCCTCAACTACAACATAAACCATTGCTCCAGCTGCAAAAGCTAAAAGATAAGGTAAAACCGGCATGACAAATGATGCCATTAATATGGTAATTCCAGCACCAATTGGTTCTACTATTCCTGAAAGCATCCCATAAATAAATGATTTTGTTTTAGATAATCCTGAACTTTTTAACGGCATTGATATAATTGCTCCTTCAGGAAAGTTTTGAATCGCAATTCCAATCGCTAAAGCTAAAGCTCCTGCACTAGTCACTCCATAACTATTAGATACTACTCCAGCAAAAATAACACCAACCGCCATTCCTTCAGGAATATTATGCATAGTTACTGCTAATACCAGCATTGTAGATTTTTTTAATTGGCTTTCTCGCCCTTCCTTTTCATTATCCAAATGCATATGCGGAATGTTTCGATCTAATAACAACAAAAATATTATTCCCAGTAAAAAACCAACTGTCGCAGGAACAAAAGCCAATTTTCCCATGTTCTCTGACATATCCATTGCGGGAATCAATAATGACCAAACAGAAGCTGCGACCATCACCCCAGATGCAAAACCTAATAATATTTTTTGAACCAAAAGATTAAGTTTATTTTTCATAAAATAGACACAAGCAGCTCCCGCTGTCGTCCCAATAAACGGAATTAAAATTCCAATTAATATTTCCATCTTAACGTTCCTTTCTTTCTAATAATTTATTCCACCCAGCCTGATAAAATTCCTGTAATTCACTTACAAACTTTTCAGCCTGCTTTTTTGACATTTGATGACGTACGATCTCAAATACTCCAAACAAATATGAATGATTTATGATATGACTTAAGTTATCATCAAACCCTTGCCCTTTTAGCTGCTTCACTTTATCATCAACTAAATGATCTAAGTATTTTTCATATTTTGTCTGCTTACTGCAACAAATAATAAGAGTAAAAATTTCAAAATTCTGATAAATGTAATCAATAGCTGTCTTATCTATTCCTTTAACTAAATAGTCATCTTTGAATTTTTTACCAACATCCTCAACTATACTATTAAAAAGTGCTTCTTTATTTTTATAGTAACCATACATTGCTCCAGTTGTTACTCTAGCTGCTTTAGCTATCTTTCTTAACGAAGCAGCCTGATATCCATTATTTAAAAACTCTTGAGTTGCAATATTAACGATCCTTTCTTGTGTTGTCATCTTTACCTCCCAAAATATAACACTGTTATATTTCGTTGATATTCTACAATATAAGACAACTTTAAGCAAATTATATGCGTAAAAATATTTATATCGAAATGTATTTTATACTTACATTATTTATCATCATAATTAAATCTTTAGAATATTAAAATGGGAACTAAATTAGTTCCCATTAATGACTTTATTTTTAAAAGTTAAAACTGATACTTTATAAATAACATAAAATATTACCAAAATTACAACTGCACTAATAACATTTATTATATATAATTCTGTTTTCATCACATTAGCAAGTGCATGAACTGAAAAATATGATGACACAGTCATTAAAACAAATGGACAATAGTAGGCAAAACGAATTTCATTTTTTATTGATTTGATTAATGTTCGATCATTTATCCCTATTTTTTTCAAAACAGCATAACGTTCTTTATCCCCAAACGCTTCATTACTCAACTTCATAAAAATAATACTTCCACTAGCTAAAATAAATACTAAAAATAGGAAAATACAAATCGAATACATTACTCTTACCCAAGCAATATCACTATCATTAGGATCATTGGCTAAATATCCAACATAATCTGAACTCTCTTGAGTTATACTTTCTAAATAATTTATAGAAGCTTGATAATTATTAGGATCCGTAATTTTATAATTATACATGTAGTATTCTTGACCAGCACTTTTTAATCTTTCATAAACATCATCATTTACTACATATGTGCTGATATTTTCTTGAATTAAACCTAGATATGATTCAGATACTTCTTCTACAATTCGATATGTATCTTCATTAATTTCAACAGTTGGGTTATTTTCAGAATCTGAAATATCTAATAGATATAATCTTGTTAAATTAATTACTTCATCATCTTTTAATGCCGGTAAATTAAATTTTATTTTAGCATCTTTTGCTGCTTGTTTTAATTGACTGTAAGAAACAAGACCATACTGATTATAAATAAATTTAGTTTTAACAGCATCTTTATTTAGTGCTAAATAATTGAAATTATTATGATAGTCGATAGCGTTAGTTTTACTAATTCCTTTCATAATTTCATCTGCGTTTAATGGTTTACTTGACATAATTGAATAAGAATATGTGCTCCTAAAATGTGTGATATTATCATAGCGCTGTTTCATAGCAAATGACGTTGCTAGAACTGTTACCGAACAAATCATTAAAATCGTAACCATTGCATAAGTACGGTAATTCTTTTTTAAACGAAACGCTAGATTGTTTATCCATAATACACGTTCTTTTTGATATAAATATTTCTTGTTTTTTGATAAATTTCTGATTATGAAAGGAATTATTCCATTATATAGAAAATAAATACCAACAATAACTAGAACAACTGCATAAAGAATATAAGTAAATGAAGACATATCTCCAACTTGTAAAGCACAATAATAACCACCCACAAGCAATAACAACCCTACAATTACTTTTAATAGAGAAACAATACCTTTTTCTTCCTTTAACTCATTTTGCTTGGCTGCTGACAACATTTCCAAAACACTGCTTCTTAAAATATTAATATATCCTTTAACAATCATGATAATAAAAATCCCCATAAACAACAATACTGTTATCAATATTGAAGTAATACTTAATGTAAATGATACATCAACACTAATATCTGATATTCTTAATAAAATCATCGTAAACAATTTTGAAAATAATATCCCACTACCAAGACCAATCAATAGCGATAAAACCCCAATCATACTTACTTCAATTACATACATCTTCGCTATATTAGCATTGTCTAATCCCATAAATGTAAAGATTCCAATATCTTTTTTTCGTTGTGATAAAAAAACATTTGTTGCATACCAAATAAAAAAGAAAACAAAAATTATAAGTACAATAGAAATCACTTCAATAATAATTGAAATATACTCATTATTTCGTTCTTTTAAAACATTCATTGCATCAGAAAAAGCAATATTTTGAAAATTAAAAAAAATAAAAATGGCAAATGATAATGAAATGATCAAAGCAATATAGTTCTTAACACTGCGCTTAAAATTTGAATACGCTAATTTAAACAAACTCATATTTGTTCACTTCCCATCGAAACTAGTAAACTTAAAATTTCATCATAGAATTTTTGCCGTGAACCACTATGATTTAAACGACATTTAATTTGCCCATCACTTAACATATATACTTGTTTTGCATAACTTGCACTAAAAGCATCATGTGTTACCATCAAAATGGTAGCATTTTCATTTTTATTAGCATATTTAAGTGATTCCAATAGATCTTTACTTGATTTAGAATCTAATGCTCCAGTTGGTTCATCAGCAAAAATAATTCGTGGTTTAGTAATCAATGCTCGAGCACTTGCACCACGCTGCTTTTGTCCCCCGGATAACTGATAGGGATACTTTTTTAGATGATTACTCAATTTAAATAATGCTGCTATCTGCTTTGTTCTTTCGATTACCTCATCACTTTTTATCCCGTTTAAACTTAATGGCAAAGCAATATTATCCTGCAATGTCATATTATCCAATAGATTATAATCCTGAAAAATAAAACCTATTTTTTCCTGTCTGATCTTTGACAAACGTTTATTATTTACTTTAGTAATATCTTCACCATCAATAAAAATTTGTCCTTGAGTAGGTTTATCTAAAGTAGATAACATATTTAATAATGTTGATTTACCTGCTCCTGAGGGCCCCATAATTGCAATAAAATCATTTTCATAAATATCTAAATTAATATTTTTTAAAACTTTAGTTTGATAATCTTTACCACCGTAGCTTTTAACAAGATTCTTTATTTCTACTACTTTAACCATTTTAATTCCTCCTTAGATTACAACTAAAGTTTATCAATTTTATTATTTAAAATCCTATCGTTTTCATTACAATTGTCTTATCAATCTAACATTTTAGTAATCTACCAAAAAATAATCCGCATTATCTACAAAACACAACTTAAATCGACATCCTTGCGTATAAGCTTCATCAAGTGTTACTTCAATTCCCAGCTTTAAAGCTATCTCTTTAACAAAATACAGTCCCATTCCTGTAGAACGATAATCACCGTCACGAAGATTATGACCAGTAAAACCTCGATCAAAAATATACGGCGCATCTTCCTTAGTAATACCTATTCCATTATCTTCTACCATTAAATACAGACCTCGATCATTTTGTACAACTGTAAAAATTAAACTTGGATTATCTTGACTATATTTTATTGAATTTGTAATAAACTGATCCAACATATATGTTAACCATCTACGATCACTATAAACATATTCATTTTTCACATTTATAACGATTGTAAAATGATCATTGATCAAGAAATATGAATGATGCTTTATCGCTTCTTTTATAACTTGCGATAACAAAATTTTTTCAATCTTAATATCATTTTCTGGATTTCTCAGTTTACTTGACATCAACATTGTATTTAATAATAATTGTAGGCGTTCTATAGTTAAACGCATTTCCTTTTTTAAAATCAAGTCATTAGTTCTCTCATTCATAAGTCGCATAGTTACGATTGGTAATTTAGCTTCATGTGACCAGCGCGAGATATAATCTACCAGTTCCTGCATTTGAATGTTCAAGTTATTAATATTACGTTGATAATAATTATTATTTTGTTCTATTATTTCTAGTACCTGATTTGATAAATATCTATCTAATTTATCAGTAGTAATAAAATCATTCATTTTCATCATTCTGTAAACCTGTCGATAGTTTAAATAGTTCCGAATCAACCAGCATCCACTTATAAAAATTAAGATCACATCAAGATAAATCAAATCATTGATATATAAACGGCTTCCACATAAATAAATAAAATAAATATTAATAAACAATAGTAACATAATCCCTATGATCAATGACCTTTTTTGTTCCTTTAAATATCTAATCAATATAATAACCCACTCCTTTTTTAGTCTTAATAATATCTTTGCCCTTAGTTAATTCATTTAATTTATTACGTAATCGTGAAATATGAACTGATAATGTTGCATCGGTGATGAATTCATCGGTATTCCATAACACCATCATCAACTGTTCTCTAGTCACCCAATTTCCACGCTGTTGTATAAGGGTACTCATTATTTTAGCCTCTGATTTAGTTAAATCTAAACCTTGATTTTGATAAATAAAACGTCCGCTAATAACATCATAATATGTATCTTTATCAAGATACTCTCTTTCCAAATAACGATATTCATAAGTCCGGCGTAACATTGCTTTGATTTTTACTAATAACAATTCTAAATCAAATGGCTTTTCAATATAATCATCGCCACCTGCCGATAAAGCCATGATTTTATCAGCATTTTGTTCACGACTAGAGATAAACAAAATTGGAACAGCTGAACTATTTCTAATCTTTTGACACCAATAAAAGCCATCATAAAATGGTAAATTAATATCTAATAAAATTAAATCGGGCTGATATTGATTACATGCTTTATTAACATGTTTAAAATCTTTAATACATTCAGCATCAAAATTCCATTTAAGACACAATAATTCTAATTCATGTGCTAAAGCCAGGTCATCTTCAACAATCATAATTTTCATTTCTACCAACTCCTCTATTTATTATACTACTATAAAAAATCCGTTTATAGTTAATTGACAAATCTTACAATTTTGTTATCTTCATCAAATCTATAAAAAAAGTAATAGTTAATCTATCACTTTTTTTACATACTTATAATCAATATCATCACATAACCAAACACCATTATTAGAATAATAAAATATATATCCATCTTTTACCATTGCTTTAGTATCGATTACCAATACTACAGGTAGCCCATGTCTTTTCCCAACACTCTTAGCTGTTTCAACATCTTTAGATAGATGAACATATAAACGTTCCATTTTCTTGATTCCGGACTTTTTTATTTTCTCTAAACTTTTCTTAGCTGTTCCATGATACAACAAGTTTGGCGGAGTTTTTTCTTGTAATTCAACATCCACATTAATTGAATGTCCCTGGTTTGCTCTAATCTTAGTTTGATTCACGTTATATTGATAACGTTTTTTATTATTTGTCTCAACAATTTTATCAAGAATCTCTTTATCAATATAACGACCTGTTTTATTGATTCCTTCAATTAATGCACTAACCTCTGCCCATCCATGATCATCAAGCTCTATACCAATTACTTCAGGCTTATGCCTTAAAATCAAACTTAGATACTTTCCCATTTTAGTTAAATCATTCATCTTTAAACTCTAATTTCATATCATACCAAACTGCTCCACCATGAACAGATTTTGAAACTCCATTATTTATATAACCAAATTTTTCATAAAAAGGGAGTAATTCTTTTTTACAGGTTAATATACATCCTTTTCGTCCTTGATCTCGTGCTTCTTTAATTAAAACTTCCATTAATTTTCCAGCAAAGCCTCTTTTTTGGTACTCTGGTAATGTATCTACCCCAAATATAGCCTGATAGTTTCCTTGGGGATTATGTAAATCAGCATTTTCAAACATTTCATCACTAATAGTAACATCATCAGTAACCATACCATTAATAAAACTTATTATTTTATCATCTTTTACTAAAAGCCAAAAATGTTCAGGATAAATTAATAGTCGATTTTTTAAAGATTCTTTTGATGCTGCTTCACTTTCAGGAAAACAAATTGTTTCTATTTTAGTTATCTCTTCTAAATCATTGATTGTTGCTTTACGTATCTTCATAATTACCTTCCTTTTAAAAAGTATAACATAAAAAAATAAATTTTCATATTCATACTAAAATCGTTATTTTTGTAACTTTTATAAAAATCAAAGTTTAACTAGACATTATAGAAAAAAAATGACATAATACAGTCGATTAAAAGGAGGAAAAAATGTCTAAAAAACGTATTATTCAAGTAGAAGAAAAAGTTCCTGGAAAACTGCTACTACCTTTATCATTACAACACATGTTTGCAATGTTTGGAGCTAGTGTTTTAGTGCCATTTTTATTTGGGATAAATCCAGCTATCGTTCTTTTTATGAACGGAATTGGAACATTATTATTTATCTTGATTACTAAAGGAAAGGCTCCAGCTTATTTAGGCTCTAGCTTTGCTTTTATTGCCCCAGCAAACATTGTAATAGCTAAATTTGGATATCCTTATGCTTTAGGAGGATTTGTAGTTGTCGGTTTTTGTGGGTGTGTATTAGCCTTTATAATTAAAAAATGTGGTACCAAATGGATCGACATTGTTTTACCACCAGCGGCTATGGGACCAGTTGTAGCTTTGATTGGTTTAGAGCTTAGTGCTACGGCAGCTAGCAATGCTGGTTTATTAGGTGATAGTATTCAAGCAGCTAACGTTTGGGTATTTTTAATTACTTTAGGTGTAGCTGTTTTGGGAAATATTTGTTTTAGAAAGTTTTTAAGTGTAATACCCATTTTAATTGCTATTATTTGTGGTTATATCTCTGCTATCTGTTTTGGTTTGGTAGATTTTTCAGCTGTCACTAGTGCAAAATTATTTGCTCTTCCTAATTTTACTACCCCAAAATTTGATATTAATGCAATTTTAATGATTTTACCTGTTATTCTTGTTATTACATCTGAACATATCGGTCATCAAGTCGTAACGGGTAAAATTGTAGGTCGTGATTTAATTAAAGAGCCTGGATTACATCGCTCTTTACTAGGTGATAACTTTTCAACAATGATTTCGGGATTAATTGGATCAGTTCCAACAACTACATATGGTGAAAATATTGGAGTAATGGCGATTACAGGTGTATACAGTGTTCAAGTTATTGCTGGTGCTGCAATCATCTCAATTATCTGTTCTTTTGTAGGTCCTCTATCGGCTTTGATTCAAACTATTCCTGGTCCCGTAATTGGTGGAATTAGTTTCCTGCTTTATGGAATGATTGGTACAAGCGGACTTAGAATTTTAGTTGATCAACATGTTGATTATTCAATAAACAAAAATCTTATTTTAACATCTGTAGTTTTCGTAACTGGATTAAGTAGTATTACTTTAAATTTTGGTGGAATTCAGTTAACTGGTATGGTATTAGCTTGTATTGTCGCTATGTTATTATCACTTATTTTCTATATTTTAGAGAAATTTAATTTAACCAATGATTAAAGGCAACGTTTTGTTGCCTTTTTTGTTAGTGAAAATTTTTAAGATAATATTAAAAGACAGAAAATTCTGTCTTTTAATTTAATTAATCTTTTTTCTTTTTAGATACAAATAAGTATCCTAAAGCTGTTAATGAAGCAGCTAAACTGGTTACACCAGCAAAGCTTGTTGCATCACCCGTTTTGATTGCACTATCTTTTACACTTGATTTTACTGAATCTGTATTTAAATCAACTGAATTATTTGAATTTGTAACTAAATTAGCTATTGCTGCCTCAATTGCTGATTGAGCATTAGTAACTTCTTCAACAGTTGCCTCCGGATTTTCAAAAACAGCTTTAACATCACTTAGAGTATTTTGTAAAGCATTCCATGATGCTATCGTATAATTAGCTGAATTTAAGCTTTCAGCTTTATTTATTAATTCATTTAATAAATCTTTATTTGGAATTAATTTTAACTGCAAGAATGCTTTTACTAATTTAGTATAAGTTTCATCTACCTCTTCCTGCATTGCATTTTCATCTGCTAATACCTCATTAGCATTATTTAATGCTGTTTCAAAAACTGTCCATGTTACTTTGCTATAATCCGTTTCATTTAAGTTACAGAATTGATCTATAAATGATTGTAATAATTCCTTATCTCCCTTAAAGAATTCTAATTTCCACATTGCATTAGCTAAACGTTCAAATGAAGCTGCTACTGTTTCCTGACTAGCGTTATCATCATTTAAAACAAATTTAGCCTCTTCTAAAGCTTCTTTAAATTCGTTTACTACTGCAGGCACTACATTTTCTAAATCAGCATCAGATACTGCTTCAGCTATTTGTACAGCGATAGATAATGCACTTTTATCAACTGTCTCGCCTGTTGATACTTTCTTTAAATTTGCAAAAGCTGTTTGTAAAGCTTGATAAGCAGCATCTACTTGTTGTTGTGTTGCTGATTCATTAGCTATTATTTCATTTGCACTATCATACGCCGCTTTAAACACTTGATATGTAGCTACGGTATATTTATCAGCTGCCCCGACAGCCATGGTAATATCTGGACTGGTTACATAATTTATTAACTCTTCTTTATTTACTACAGTCTTAACATATTTAATTTTATATGTTTCTGTAGTATTTCCATCTTCAGATCTAACAATAATTTTAACTTCATTATCATATACTGGTAAAACCGTAATTGCTTCATTATTATTGGCAAGAGCTTCAACACTTGGATAATCATTATTTTCTAGGTTAACTGTATAAGTTTTAGTTTCGGCATTATATCCTTCAAAACCATCAAAGTTTTCTATTACTGTACCATTTAATTTTAATTCATCAAGGTTAGCTGTTGAATTAGCTAGTGTTTTTTCAATATAATTATAAACTTCAACTTCTGTTAAACCGATACATTTACCTACTTGAGGTGCTTTTAACCAAATTCTCAACTTACTTGTTGTAATAGGGTTTATAAATCCATATGGTGTATCCCCAGAAAGATATGATACTTGAGTAATATGAGAAGATTCTATTTCCTTCCATTCATTTGTACTACTATCAAAATATTCAAAACGAACATTATCATCACCTGGTAAAACACTATATGCACTGTCTGTAAAATGCCATAGTTTTACATTTTGCATTTTATATTCATTTTGCCATTCTAATTGAACATATGTATCAACAGCTGGACTTTCATCTCTAATTGCCCAGTTAGTCCATCTAGCATTAGTATCGCTACTATTATTAGTAATACCATCATTTAATTTAAGTAATGAATCACTAATTGCTGCCGTTGAAGGTTCACTAGCTACACCATTTTGCATTCTACCATTGGTAAATACTGGAGCATCCACATTATTTACGGAAGCAATGTTAGTAGATTCCGCAACTCCTGGTTCAACTCTGATCGTTGCCTTAACATTTTGGACACTATCCAAAATATTTGCTGTACCATTGATCGTTACGATTCCTTCCGCTGCAAAAGCATTTTCAGGAATATCCCAGTTTACTGGAAATGCTTCACTATATTCACCGTTTTCATAAATACCACGTAATGTTTGTGGCATAGCTGGAGTAACTCCAACATTAGTTACTGTTGAATAACCTTCCATTGCTACAACTTCGCCAATCACATGAATATTTACAGATACAATTGCATCACTATCTTGTAATTTTCCTGTAATTATAAACTCACCAACGCTATTTATTAGCGCTTTATCATAGCTATCCCAATCAATTGTTAAATCTCTAGTTTCACCATTATTATAAGTACCTACTACTGTTTCTGGTAAAATTGGTTCTTGACCAACTGAAACATACATATTCTTAGAAATTTTATAACTTTGTAAATATATATCTCCTTCAATAGCTGTTTGCTTTGTATTTACTGTCACACTTGATGAAGCTAAACCATTAGAACTTGCTGTTAATGTAAATGATCCTTCATTTTTTGTAGACTGAACAATTACCAAAGCTTTACCGTGGAAAGCTTTTCTTGTATTACCTTTATAACTATCAGTATCTGAAGGATCTCCGTTATCAACACCAACTATTTTTCCTTCACCTTCTATGTCAAAAGTAATTCTATCGTTAGCACCAGCTACTACATTATTATTTGCATCTTTTACATCTACAGTTATATAAGATAAGCTGCTTCCATCAGCAGTTATTTCAGTTTTATCTGCATAAGCATCTAATTTAGTTGCATCACCATTGGTTGATACACTATCTCTACCTTCAGTATCACTAATTAAATTACCATCTTCATCATAAGCTTTAGCACTCAACTTTCCAGCTGCCCAGGCAACTTTAAAACTTGGATAAAATTCACCACTAGAAAATGTTTGATATGTGTATCCTAAAGCAGTTGTATGCTTAGTCGCTGTATCCTCAGCAATTTTTTCATCATTTAAATATAATTCTACTTTAGCAGCATTTGTAAATACATCTACTTTGATCTTACCACTTGAATCTTTAACTATTTCATTATTGTTCCAAGTTGACATTAAATGTAAAGTAGTACTATTTTCATCCCATAAACTCTTATATAAATAATATGTGTCTTTTGCAAATCCTGCAGTATCGACGATACCAAAATAAGATGAATTCGGTTTTGCTCCTTGACCACTTACACTACCAGTTCCTACTCCATTCCATGGTGTTGGTTCGCCAATATAATCGAATCCTGTCCAAACGAATTCACCGGCATTAAAATCATTTTGGATTACAAAACTCCACGCATCACTTGCTGAATGACCCCAACCTACCTTGGCTTCATCATTATCATATTCTGACATTTGAAGATTAGTGTTATCTCTACCAGTAACATTATAAACACCACGACTATGAATTGAACTTGCTGTTTCTGAACCATATAACGGCCAGTTAGGATAAGCGTTATGCATAGAAACAGTTTGACTATTACTAGCATAATTCATTCCCACAACACCACCTGATTCATAAATCAATTGATTGATTTGACTGATTATTGCACTAGGATTAGTATTTTTACGATTATCTCCATTAGTAATTGGGCGTGATGTATCTACTTCTTGAATCCAGTTAATAATATTTCTAGCTACATCTACATAATGAGTTGTGCTGCCAGAAACACCTTCATCAATTTCATTTCCAATTGACCACATAATTACACTAGGATCATTTTTTGCTCCATCTACCATAGCTTTAACATCAAATTCGCCCCACTGCATTCCCGCTTCACCGTTAATAATTTGATTATCTGCAGTAATCGTTTCTTCAAAATGGGCAGTATAGTCATTAACATTTCCATTTTTATATTCTGTCCAGCCATCAAAAGCTTCATTAATAACAAGAATTCCATATTCATTACAAATATCTAATAAAGCTGAAGCGGCAGGATTATGGGTAACACGAATTGCATTACATCCCATTTCTTTTAAAATTTTTACTTGTCGTTCAATAGCGTCTCGATTAGCAACTGCTCCTAAGGCTCCTTGATCATGGTGCATACATACACCTTTTAATTTCATGTTTTCACCATTCAATGAAAAACCAGTGTTATTATCAAAATTATAATAACGGAAGCCATAATCAGTTTCATATGTATCTAAAACTTCATTTCCATCTACTATTTCTGTCTTCAATGTATACATATTTGCATCATCAACTGACCACAATTCTGGTGATTCTATTTCGACGATCTGTTTTACATCTTGACTATCATCTGCTGCTATTTCAACTTGGCTAGAAGTTGTATTACTAGCTGCTTGACCAAATTCATCGAACAACGTATTTTTTACAGTCACTGTTTTATTAACGCTGCTATCATTTTCTACTGTTGTTGTTACATCAACTTCTACAGTTTTATCCTTATTTGTCTCTAAATCTTTAGCAACGATTTGTGTGCCGTTATATCCAACATGTACTTCATCAGTAACTGTTAAAGTTACATCTCGATAAATTCCACTTCCAGAATACCATCTACTGCTTGGAATTTTATTGTTTGTTTTTACAACTAAAACATTTTCTGTCTTACCATCAAAAACCAATTCATCCGTAAGATCGAAAGCAAATGCTGTATATCCATATGGATGTTCACCTAATTTCTTTCCATTTAAATAAACCTCCGCATTCATATAAGCACCATCAAATTCAACCATAAGCTGTTTGCCTTGATATTTTTCTGGTACAACAAAAGTCTTACGATACCATCCTATACCTCCTGGTAAAAATCCACTTTCAGCTTCTCCGCTTGTAGTAAATTCCTGATCAATACTATAATCATGAGGCAAATTAACATTTTCCCATGATGTATCATTGAAATCTACATTTTGTGCATTAGTGACATCACCGCGATGAAATTTCCAATTTTCATTGAATAAAGTAGAACGTTCACCTTCTCCAATGATGTCAACAAATACATCTTCAGGAGTAGACTGTGTAATGCTTGCATCGGGTTTAGCTAGAATGTTGACTGGAGCTACAGATAATAATAATGTAGCTGTTAGTGCTGCTGAAATCTTCTTGTCCCAACTTTTTTTCATTTTTTTCCTCCTTTTCCAATATCCCATAAATATCTTTTATTATTGCACACTTAAATCCTACCACGTAAAAGCTTTTTTAACAACAGTTTTAGTAATTTTTTACTTAAAACATCACTAAAATTTAGTAATTAAATACTATGTTACAATAAATTTTATATTTTTAGATTATCTCGTTGATATTGAGGATAGTTAGTTGTAAAATTTTAATATCTTAAAATATTTTTATTAGCTATATATTAACCACATGTAAATATTTAGTTAACTGCTTAATTTTTCTTGATAAATTTTTGGATAAATATTATTTTGATGTTATATAGAGGAGGATATAATAAAATGTATAAATGTAGAGAAAATAGAGAGCTGTCTTGGTTAAAATTCAATGATCGCGTTTTAATGCAGGCAAAGGATTCTAAAGTACCACTAGGAGAAAAACTTAGCTTTATTTCAATATTCCAATCAAATCTTGATGAATTTTTTATGGTTAGAATTGGTTCTTTATATGATCAAATGCTTTTTTATCCAGCATCAAAAGATAATAAAACAGGAATGACAGGAGAAGAACAGTTAAAAGCGTGTTTAAAAAGAATAACTTATTTAAATAAGAAAAAAGATCGTATTTACCATAATATCATGAGTGAATTAGAGAATTATGGCTGGGGAATTGTTAAATTTCGCCAATTGAAAAACAAAGAGGATCGTAAATATTTTGAAAATTATTTTAATCAAGAAATCTTACCTTTAATTTCACCGCAAGTAGTATCAAAAAGACAACCCTTTCCTTTTTTAAATAATCGTGAATTATATATTATCGTTCAATTAGAATCTAAAAAAGGTAAACGTAAAATGGGAATAATTTCCTGTGGTAATGCTATGGACAATCGAATACTGGCTGTTCCAAATATGCAAGGTAAGTTTATTTTGGTAGAAGATATAATTTTGCATTTTGTCTCTAAAATATTTGCTAAATATACTATTAAAAATAAAGCATTTATAAGAGTTACAAGAAGTGCGGATATAGATGAAGATGATCATTCATTAGAAGGACATGAAGATTATCGTGAAATGATGGAAACTTTAATTAAACAAAGAAGAAAATTATGTCCTATACGATTAGAAATGTCAGAAGGATTAGAAGAATTAGAAATTTTAATGTTGATGAATTTCTTAAATTTGAAAAAGAATCAAATATATATTTCTAGTGCACCACTTGATTTAAAATTCATCAGTGAATTAAGAGATCATTTGAAATTTATGCATCCCCAAATGTTTTATAAAAAACTAGAAGCTAAAAATAGTCCATCGGTAGAAAACCGGATTCCAATGATAAAACAAATATTAAAGAAAGATATTTTACTTGCATATCCATTTGAATCCATGTCACCATTTTTAAGATTATTAGATGAAGCTAGTCTAGATCCTAGTGTTGCTAGTATTAAGATGACATTATATCGAGTAGCCAAGAATTCTAAAATCGTTAAATCTTTAATTAAAGCTGCTGAAAATGGTAAAGAGGTAGTTGTTCTAGTAGAATTAAGAGCACGATTTGATGAAGAAAATAATATTGACTGGTCTAAGCGTCTAGAAGAATCTGGATGTCGTGTTATATATGGTCTAGATGGTTTAAAAGTTCATTCAAAATTATGTTTGATAACTTGCAAAAACAGTCATGGTATTCAATATGTATGCCAAATATGAACCGGTAATTATAATGAAAATACTGCTAAATTATATACCGATCTGTCTTTAATGACATCTAATCGCGAAATCGGCGAAGAAATTAATGCTATTTTTAATCATTTAAGTCTTGGAGAAACTGAAAATCAAGTTAACTACTTGATGGTTGCTCCTAACTGTATGATTACAAAAATATTTGAGTATATTGATGAACAAATTGCTTTAGCTAAAGCTGGTAAAGATAGTTATATCGGTTTTAAATGTAATTCAATTACTAGTAAACAAATGATCGACAAATTAATTGAGGCTAGCCAGGCTGGAGTTAAAATTGATATGATCGTTAGAGGAATTTGTTGTATTATTCCTGGAATAAAAGATTACACTGAAAACATTCGTATTATTTCAATTGTAGGACGATACTTAGAACATTCGCGAATTTATATTTTTGGTACTGGAGAAGACCAAAAAATATATATTTCTTCTGCTGATTTAATGACAAGAAATCTTTCTCGTAGAGTTGAAGTAGCAGCTCCTATTTTAGATGAAAAAATAAAAAAGAGAATTATTTTCATGTTTAATACGATGTTACAAGATAATGTTAAGGCATATGAGTTATTAGCAGACAGTACGTATAAACGTATTAAAAATAAATTGCCAGAACTTAATAGTCAGGAATATTTCTTTAAATAGACGTTAATATTAGTTTATACATTTTTTAAAAGGAGTGATTATATGCGCATAGGTATACTAACAAGTGGTGGTGATTGTCAATCTTTAAATGCTACAATGAGAGGTTTAGTTAAAACCTTATATCAAAATGTTAAAGATCTTGAAATCATTGGTTTTTTATCTGGATATAAAGGATTGATGTTTGGTGACTATAAAATTATGAAACCAAGTGACTTTTCCGGCATCATTAATATCGGTGGAACTATTTTAGGAACATCAAGATGTCCATTTAAGAAAATGCAAGTAATTGAAAATGGATTTAATAAAGTAGAGGCAATGATTCAAGCATACAAGAAACTTAAATTAGATTGTTTAGTTGTTTTAGGTGGGAATGGATCTTTAAAGTCGGCTAATTTATTGGCTCAAAATGGTTTGAATATTATTGCTCTTCCTAAAACTATCGATAATGATACTTGGGGAACTGATTATACTTTTGGCTATCAATCAGCCATTGATATTGCAACTAATTACCTTGATCAAATCCATACTACCGCAGCTAGTCATAATCGAATTTTTATCGTTGAAATTATGGGCCATAAAGTGGGGCATATCTGTCTTGCAGCAGGAATTGCTTCTGGAGCAGATGTAATCTTATTACCTGAAATTCCTTATGAAATTGAAAAAATAGCTGCAGCAATAAAACAACGTGAAATGACAGGAAAAAATTTCACTATTATCGCTTGTGCTGAAGGTGCTATTTCTAAAGCAGAAGCTGCCCTTACTAAGAAACAATATAAATTAAAAGTTGCTGCACGTGAAGGACATTCGGTTGTCTATGATATTGCCAAACAGCTAAGTCATTATACTGATAGCGAGATAAGGGTGTCTTGTGTGGGTCATGTACAACGCGGTGGTAACCCTTGTCCATATGATCGCTTAATGGCAACACGTTTTGGTATTGAAGGTGCTAGTTTGATTATGAATAACGACTTTGGTAAATTAGTAGTATATAAGGATAATTCTGTTACTGCTATTCCTTTAATTGAATCTGCAGGTAAATTAAAATATGTTGATGTTAATAGTGAAGAAGTTAATCAAGCTAGATTATTAGGTATTTCGTTTGGAGACTAAATATATTAATTAACTACGAAGATGATCGTAGTTAATTTTATTGACTCTTTGTATTATTTGTATTACAATAAATAATACAAAGAGGTGGTTTATATGTTACTTATAATTATAAGTATTGTGTTTATTAATATTGTTTTTTATTATTCTTCGAAAAGAGATGCAAAGTATAAAGAAGGACTATTATTTTTAGTTACTTTACCTGATTATGCTCTTGAATCTGTACCCGTACAACAAGTAATATCACGTTATAACAAACGTCTTAATTTAATGTTTATTTGCAGTTTTATATTACCAGTTATATTTATTTTATTAGCAAAATTACTTTCACCATTTTTATTTTTGTTGTTTCTTATAATTGTCATTTTTATAAATATTTTCATTCTTCAAATTCCTTTTAAAGAAGCTCGTAATAAATTATTAGAAATAAAAAAAGAAAATAATTGGCTTGTTTTAAGTGATAAATCATATAAAGTCGATTTACAGCTTTCTTCATCAATGGAAAAACATTCGTTTGGTTTACAACGTTATATAATCGTTCTTTTAATTGATCTTTTTACAACTATCTTAATGGTTAAATATGATGCTGATATAACGATGTATCCATATATGTTTTTACAAATACTAGTATTATTGATTGGTTTATTATTTATAAAAAAACAAGCCAATCAAACCTTTTGTGATAATTCTGAAGCTAACATAACAATTAATCTATTACGAAAAAATACTTTTTATGACTGCTTTTTCTTTTTGATTTTATGTGATTCGCGGGAGTGTAAAATAAAGTGTGTAAGTAAGTAATATGTGTTATATTACTGCTACACACTTTTCTTATTATCAAAATTAAAAATATGGAGGTTAA
>JABLTO010055317.1_pt1 | contig 17894 bp, 16 predicted proteins | sample 7160091 | NCBI WGS metagenome assembly JABLTO01 (sample SAMN14651225, study PRJNA627086) | human gut metagenome | isolation source: feces | host: Homo sapiens
ATCACACAAACAATAATCCCTAAAATTCCTGCCATTTTATATCCTAAAACAATCGCTCCATTAACAGCTATTGCTCCTGGAGCACTTTGTGCAATCGCTACTAAATCTAACATTTCTTTTTCATCAATATAATGAAGTTGATCTACAAATCTTTCTTTTAATAAAGAAACAATCACATAACCTCCACCAAAAGTAAATGCTGATAAATAAAGTGTAGAGGTAAATAACTCCATTAATAATTTTCTTTTTTCCTTCATTTTTATCACCTATTTCATCTTAATACACATTGATTCATCTGTAAAATATTATATAATTATATTATACATAGGTATTTACCTATATAAGGAGGTATTATGACATTTCGACATCTAGAAATCTTTATGAGTGTTTATCAAAATCAAAGTATTACTAAAGCATCCAAACAATTACACATTAGCCAACCTTCTGTTTCATTAGCTATTAAAGAATTAGAAGAAAAATATCAAACACCCTTATTTGATCGTATGAACCGTCAAATTTATCCTACAAAAAAAGCTCATCTTTTATATAATCATTCATTACAGATTCTTTCATCTCTTGAAAATATGGAAAATGAAATGTATGAAGATCATGTAGAAAATATTTCTTTTGGTTGTAGTGTCACTATGGCACAAGTTTTTTTACCTCAATTATTAAAAAAATTAAAAATGATTTATCCAACTATTCATTTTCATATTATCGTTAATAATCTTGAATATATAGAAAATTTACTTTTAAAAAATGAACTTGATTTTGCTTTAATTGAAACAACCCCGCTTCATCAATTAAAAAAGATGGCCTTCTATCAAGATGAACTTGTTATTGTTGTTCATCCAAAACATCCTTTATTAAAAGTAAAAGATTTAAAAGAACTAGAACATTATGATTATTATTCACGTGAAAAAGGAAGTTCTATTTATGAACTTGTTCATAGTTATTTTATAAGTCATGATTTAGAGATTGTGCCAACTATTGAATGTACAAATCCTCATGCTTTAATTGAACTTGTTAAACAAAATGATGGTTTTACGATACTTCCTTATTCTTTAGTTAAAGAAGCAAATGAAGTATCTTATTTAAAAAGTAATGATTTTCAAATACAAAGAACGTATCATATTGTCATGCACAAAGACAAAAAACTTCTTCCTCTTTATCAAGAAATATTTGAGCTTATTAAAAAGAAATAATGACCAAAAATCATTATTCCTTTTATTATTTAGCTTTAATTGCCCAACGCATTTTTGTTGATTTAGCTCTTGAATTTCGATGACATTCTTCTTTAGTAGGTCGTATTACATTTCGACATACATCTTCATAAACACCACTATTTTTCATTTCTTTAAAAGCCTTTTTAACAATACGATCTTCACCTGAATGGAAAGTTAAAATAGCTGCTCTTCCTCCTGGTTTTAAAATATGAGGTAGTTTTTCAACAAATTCATATAAAACTTCAAATTCTTGATTGACTTCTATTCTTAAAGCTTGAAAAACTCGAGCTGCTGTTTTATTAACAATATCTTTTCTATTTTTATCTTCTATAAAATTTAATGTCTTATCAATAATTTTATAAAGTTGACCTGTTGTTTCTACTTCCATTCCTGAACGAATAAATGAATAAATATTTCTAGCTAGAATATCTGCATAAGGTTCATCTGAATTTTCTACTAAAATATTTTCAAGTTCTTCTTTAGAGAGTCCTTTTAAGATTTCAGAAGCTGGTCTTCCAGCTTTGGGATTTAATCTTAAATCTAATGGCCCTTCTTTTTTATAAGAAAATCCTCTTTCAGGATTATCTATTTGCATGGATGAAACACCTAAATCAGCCAATACAAAATCAAACTTTCCATATTTTTCACTTACTTCATCGATATTTCTAAAATTCGTTAAGACCGATGTAAAAATATTTTCATCAAATCCTTTATTTCTTAATCTTTGTGTTGTTTTTTCAATTTCAATTGAATCAATATCTAATCCATAAACGTGACCTTGACCTTCTAATTTTTCTAACATTTTAGAAGTATGACCACCATAACCTAAGGTACAATCCAATCCAATTTGTCCAGGCTGAATATCTAAAAACTCTAATATTTCATCAACCATAATAGAAATATGCATTCCTGCTGGTGTACTTCCTTTAGAAATAACTTTTTCAATCGTTTCTGGATATTTTTCTGGATTTAATTCTTTATATTTATCTTCAAAACTTCTAGGATGTGTTCCTTTATATCTTTTTCTTCTTTTATGTATTTGTTCACTCATAATTATTCCTCATTCTTTGTACTATTATAATCTGACTACTCCCACGGGCAAGCCCGTGGGGTTCTTGCTACCAAGTTTAGCTTGTAATCGTACATCATTTTCAGACTTTGGAATACAAGTATAAATCTATTTGAGTAAGAACTTTTATTATCAAGCAGTCCTATGACCACATTAACGGTAAATTTCTATCTTACGATATGGAAGTATAGTCAATCTCCCTAATGTTTATTTTTTATGCTATTTTTATTTTGATTCCACTATTTAACACTTTGATTTTATTAGTCTTAATTCTTTTAATTAAATCTTTTTCTTTGCTGTAACACTTTTCAAATTTTGAAATACATCTGTCTCTATCTATTTTCTTACTCTTGTAATCATAGCAGTACAACAGAAATGATGAATACCAATCTCGTTGTACTAGAGTTCCGTCTGTTAAACGATACATCCTATCAGACAGTTTCTTTTTAATGTAATCATCTGCTGTATGGTCATACTGTGATGCTCTATAGTTATTAGGTACTTCTATATATGTACCGCACGTAATCTTGAATTTTTTCTCTATTGTACTCTGAAAACCAGAAGGGCATCTATTCCTTATAGATTTACCAAAACGCTTTTTCTTGTTAAACTTACCTTTACGATTAACAGTAGTTTCTTGGGCTTTTTTCATAAGTTTACTTGCATTTTGGGGTTCTGTAACAAATATATCCCCAAGACTTCGCAAATGGTTGGCATCTTCATTTATAGCAAGTTGTCTATTTACAGCATTGATACGGCATAATTCTTGATGTTTAGCTTTAAATTTTTTATAATGGTTAGAATATTTCCAAGTCTTGCAACCTTTTTTAATAGTTCCATCTTCATTATAATTTTGAGGATTAGTTGCCCGTCTGCTTCTATCCATAGCTCGATAATATAACCGTTCCAGTTTTTCTGATTTTTGAATGCGATTACCACGTTCTGCAAGATTTTTAAGTCCAACCTCTGTATCAGATGTATATGCCACTGTCTGTGTGCCTATATCAGCTCCAATAATGCCCTTGCCAAACTTATGTCTCAATTTACCTGATCTATCATATTTAGGTTTTGCTTTCCCCTCAATTGTAAGATGTAAATATACTCTATATTTGCCTCGGATAAGTTTTGGTACAAGAGTGGCGTAACAAGGTCTGTATGTATCAATACAGTATGCTTCATCTAAAAGTGTTCGTATTGCTTTATTATCTATAATTTCTAGATCAGTAAGATATTCTAAAACAGCATCAACTTCATCTGTCTGAAACCTGTCATTAACCTTTATTCCAAATATAGTCCTGCCAAGTTTAAATTGTAACTTATTATCATTAACGAATATAGGAATACCACGATTTATCTGTTTCGCTCTGATACAAGGTAAATCTCCATGTTTTGAAAAATGAAGTGTTTTCCCATTACCATAAAGACATTTTTCCATACCACACCAAATATCTTCGGCTTTAGTAAGCGCAAATATAGCATCAATACCGTATTTTTTACCTATAGGTATCATTGATGTTCTACAATAATTCCATGTGACATTATAAGATTTTTGCATCTCGTTAAGCTGAACAGCCAAGTCTTCACGTTTGGATTTTTTTTCAGTATTTCCATACAAAGAAAGCAATTTACGATATCTCTTTGTACGCATAAGTTGTTTATAGTTTTTTCTCATAAGTCCAACGAGTTCATTACCTGCCTTGCGGATTTTATCAGAAAGAGCTACAACTTTAAGCGCATCAGAATAAGGCATATCAGTTTCAACAACTAAAATATGCCTGTCAGAAAGTTTATGATATTTTTTCAGAATCTTCTTATATTCATCATCGATCATGTTTTTTCTGCTCCTCAATGTATTTGATTACCGTAACTTCGCTTATATGTCCTACTGTTGATACAAAATACCCTCTTGACCATAAAACTCCACATTTTGCGTAAAACTGTTTTAATTGCGGAAATGCTTTAAATAGCTCAACTGCGCTGATATTTTTGAGAGTTCTTACGACATCGCAAGGAGCGACAGTTTGTGGAACATCTATAAATATATGTATGTGATCAGGCATTACTTCAAGTGCTTTTATACGATAATTATAATCTTTACAAATTTTCTGCAATATATGTTTTAAAGTATCTTCAGCATTACCTTTTAAAACTGAAAACCTGAATTTAGGACACCATATAATATATACTGTATTAAGTATTTACAATGCGAAGCACTATGATATTGTTCATCACTCATTATTTTGCTTTCCTAATTGATATTTCTCTTGAATACCTCTACGCATAAGGTCAAGGAATGTAATAGTCTCACCTTCTTCAACAGAATAGATACGTGCAAGGTTTTCAAGCTCTATTTTCCACTTCACAGGAATAGATATGTTTATTTGTACATTATTTGATTTTGGTCTTCACATTAATTAAAAAGTCCTTTCTGTTTTTATACGTATATTATATATCTATTGTATGTAAAACCCAAGTAAAAACATGTGGCTTTCATCCCATAGGCAAGCCTATGGGTTTTTCGCCACTAATTTATAACGAATAATCGTTTAATAAACAATAAAGAAATAAGATATTATTTTTGAAGTGCATTTCTCTTTTTCATTTCATTACGATAAGATTTCATAAAAATAAATAATATCATAATACTTATTATCGAAAAAAATTATTAATAACATAGAAGGCATAACATATGTATTTGTATGACTTTGAACACTACCAATAATTAATGGAAAAAAAGCTGCCCATATTGCTTGTATACTTAATATTGAATAATTAAAAGAAAATGTACGATGTCCAAATAATTCTCTCATCACAGATGAAATAGACGTTGCATTGCATCCATATGAAATCAATAATAATGCTGCTCCAATAATGTAAATAATTATATTTTTTGAAGATAATCCTATAAAAATAAAAATCGTTGACATAAGGGTTCCTACAGATACAAGAATCAAACTTTTAATAACACCTAATTTATCAAAGAAAAATCCAAAAATAAATCTTGCAAAACCATTACAAAATGATACTAAAGAAACAACTGTTGCTGCTAAAGCAGCACTTATACCAATTGTTTCTGTCATCATTGGAGTATTATGATTTAATATACATAAACCAATTCCTGGAAGAATCACAATGATAAGATAATAGATCCAAAACATGGGCATTTTAACCATATCAGCTGTAATAACATTATAATCTTGTTTACCTTCGTCTCGATTTCTTTGAGGCAACAAATCTATTTCTTTTAAATTTGGGTTACCCACATAAAATCCAAGTAAAAATAAACCACATCCACAAACCATAGCGACCATTCTAAAGGCCATAACAATTCCATGATTTTCAATAATTGAACTAATCATTGGGCCAAAAATAGCAGTCGATAATGCATAGCCCATTAATAATAAACCGGTTACTGTTGCTGTTTTTTCTGGCATCCATAAAGGACAAGCCGAAATAACACAATTATATCCCATACCTACAGCTGTTCCTATAATGATTCCATAAGATGCATACAACATATAAATATTTGTAGAAATACTTGTTAAATAAAAACCAATTCCAATTAATATTCCTGATATTTTGATAATATGAGAAAATGATATTTTTTTACTCAAAATTCCTGTAAGAATACTACCTACAGAAAAAAATAAAGTATTGATCGTAAACGCGAATGATGTTTGACTTCTTGTCCATCCATTTAATGTTTCAATCGGTACCACAAATAAACTCCAGGCAAGAGTCACTCCTAAACATAAACAACATAAAAAACCTGCTATTAATTTTAATATTCTTTTTATTTTAATATTCATTTTATTTTTTCCTTTCAAGATGCATATACATCTTAAACAAAAAAAGAAATGTGAGCACTTTCAAAAATTTAAAAAAAAGATAAAGTCAAATGACTTTATCATTAAATATTTGCAGCTTGTTTATTTTGATACTTTTCATAAGAAATAAGAAAAGGTGTATAAATAACAATAGAAACCACAATTAAGATAGCTTGTGTAATTGCACCAAAAATACTTGCTCCTGTTGCTAGAAAACCAAAGATAATTGGTGGTGTTGTCCAAGGAACTGTTAAGCAAGCTACTGGACAGAATCCTATAATAGTCAGTATATATCCAATTACAATATTAATAAGTGGTGTTATTACAAAAGGAATACCTAAAATTGGATTTAATACAAGTGGAATACCAAAAATAACTGTTTCATTAATATTGAATAATCCTGGTACTAGTGATAAAGAAGCAATTGCTTTATTATCATCACGTTTTGAGAAAATCAATATCGCAATAACAAGTCCTAGTGTTGCTCCTGCACCACTGAATTCCCCACACATTTGTAAAAAATACATATTAATAACATTTTTAGGTGTTTGACCTTTACTAAAAGCTTCCACATTTTCAAGTGCTAAAGGCGTAAATAAAGATTCTTTAACAGCGGCCAACATATTAGCACCATGAATTCCTACTAGCCAAAATAAACCAAGTAATAAATAGATAACAAGAACACCAGGAATTGTTGCACCAATAGAACCAAGTGGTCCTTGAATACCATTTTTAATCACATCATTTAAGTAAAGTCCTGTTAAATGATAACAAGCAGATCCTATACATGATGTCACAATAAGTGTAAGTGTTGCTGGTATTAAAACTTCAAATGCACGTGCAACACCAGATGGTACTTGATCTGGCATTTTAATTTTTAAAGCATCTTGTTTTTCAAAGAAACAAAATAATTCGACAGATAAGATTCCAATAATCATTCCCGTAAATAAACCGGTTGCCCCTAGTTCATTACTCGCGATTCCCGTAAAAGCTTCTTTAGCGCCTTTAACTACATGAGAGGTATTTGTCACTGATAACCATGCTGCAAGTCCTACAAGTCCTGGAATATACCCTGCTTTTTCAGCTGTCATATTCCAAACACCTATTTCTTGAGCAATCCCTAAAGTGATTCCTACAGTAATACAACTAATTGTACAAAAGTTAATGGCTTGAAATGCTGGATTTAAAAAATCTAAAATCATAATTGGTTTAAAAAACATTCCAAGTCCTGTGTCTGCATTTACAAGAACATTACACCATAAGACACCTACAGCCCCCGCAATTGTAAGTGGCATAAAGTTTTGAAATGCATTTTTAATTGCAGATAAATATTTGTTTTGTCCACACCATGCCCCCACACGGCCTAGAACATCTGCCATTTTGTCCATAAATTTTCCTCCTTCATCCTTACTTCGACTTTTGTCCCCTAACAAAAATCTTGATAAAAATATATCACTGTGATAAATACTTGTCAACACAAAAAAACAAGGTTTCCCTTGTTAATCTTTAAAATAATAACCAACGCCTACTTCTGTGACAATAAAATGAGGATGATTCGTATCTTTTTCTATTTTTCGACGAAGAGTAGCCATAAATACTCTTAATGCATTTTGATTAGAATGATCTTGATAACCCCAGATTTCTTTTTGAATGTAATTATGTGTTAATACTTTACCACGATGTTCAATTAAAAGCTTTAAAAGATTAAATTCAATCGGTGTTAAATGAATTTCTTCTTGATCTATTAATACCTTTCTAGAAATAAAATCAACCTCTAAATAATCCTTTTGATATTTCTTTATTTCTTCATCTTCTTTTTTAGATAATCTTTTAGCTACTCTAATTCTAGCTAAAAGCTCTCCCATATAAAATGGTTTTACAACATAATCATTTGCTCCTAAATCAAGTGCTTTGATTTTTTCTTGTTCTTCTAATCGTGCAGAAACAACAATAATAGGTTTTGAAGAAATTTTCCTAATTTCTTGAATTACTTCAAGACCATCAATATCTGGTAAACCTAAATCTAAAATAACGATATCAGGTTGATGACTATAAAAAAGACTTAATGCTTCATGACCCTTTGTTGTCATTAATATACGATATCCTTCTTGTTCAAAAGACATTTGCAGAAAATGAGAAATATATGGATCATCTTCTACAATCATAATTAAATCATTCATTATACATTCAACTCCTTATCACTAGGAATAGTAAAAATAAAACATGCTCCATCTTTTTCATTCTTAGCCCAAATTTTTCCACCATGAGCTTGAATAATTGCTTTACAAATAGCTAATCCTAAACCAATTCCTTTTTGACTATCGTTAGAAACATTGGTATTTGTTACAAATTCTTCAAAAATATGATCTAAAATATTTTTAGAAATTCCAGCCCCTGTATCTTTAATCATAAACTGTACTTCATCTTCTAATTTCTTTACATGAATCGTAATTTGATCTTTTTCTTTTGTATACTTGATTGCATTATTTAAAATATTAATAAATACTTGAACCATTAATTTACCATCTACATTAATAAATAATAAGTCTTGAGGTACATCTACAACCACATTTCTTTTTTCTAATTCAGGTAAATGTTGTATTGCTTCATAAATCAAATCATCTACAACTTCTAAGTTTTTATGTAAAACTAAATTTCCACTTTCTATTTTAGACATATTTAAAATATTTTCAACGATTTGAGTAAGCCAATGTGCTTGATCATGTATGTCTTTTGCAAGTGAATAAACATCCTCATTTGTAAGATGATCTTGATTCATCATGAGTTGACTTGCTCCAACGATTCCCGTAAGTGGTGTTCTTAAATCATGTGAGATACTTCTTAACATACTGTTAAGCATATGTTCTCTTTCCATCGCTACCTTTATTTTTTCTTGTTCTAAATAAGTAAGTTCTCTTTCTAAAGCATTTCCTAATTGGTTAGCAGCTGCTTTAATGATAATCATTTGATCTTCATTGAGTCCTTGATGACTTAATATTTCAATACTTCCTAAAACTCGATTCATTCCTATAATAGGAATTACATTTTTACTTTCTTCTTTTATTTCCAAGGAAATATTTGTTTTTATTTGAATACTTTCTTCAATATATTGATTTCCTTTTAATAAAATATATTCGATCCCTGAAACATTCAATAATCTTTCTGATAAGCTATATAATTGTTTAGAAATACTTTCATTCTTTTTAGAAATAATAATTTGTTTTTGAAAACGATCCGTTAAACTACAAGCAATAACAGAAGTCATCAAAAAGAAAAGAATAAGCATAAAATCATTAGGATCACTAATATGAAAATCATAGTTAGGGTCAATATATAAAAAGTTAAAACATAATACACTAACAATAGATGCTAATAAACCATAAAAATATCCTTTAGTAAATGTAGCAATTAATAAAACTCCTACAATAAATACCATTAAAATATTTTCTTTCCTAATTCCCATTGAATTTAAAGTAAATGAACAAAATAATTCAATCGAAATAATAATACCAAAATAAACTAAATACCTTAATTTTTCTTTCATAAAATCACCAAGATCATCATGACATACATTTTAGAATCATATCAACATCTTTTTTCTTTCCTATAACTAAAAGATGATCTTCTACATTAAAAACATAATCTACCGAAGGTAAAAAATCTGTTTTATTATCTTTTTTGATTCCTATGATATAAATATGAAAAGCTGCTCGAATATTAATTTGTTTAATTGTTTTTCCTAACCATTGACGTAATGCAGGAATTTCATAAATAGAATATTCATTATCCAATTCAACATAATCATACAAATTATCATTACTTACACGCACTGCTAATTTTTCAGCACTGTCACGATTAGGATAAATAACCTCATCCGCCCCATTTTTTAATAAAAATTTAGCATGAATATCTCTTGTTGCTTGAGAAATAACATACTTGGCTCCTAATTCTTTGAGCAAACTTGTTATTTCCAAACTACTTTGGAAATTTGTTCCAATACAAACAAAACAAATATCAAAATTAGCGACACCAAAACTTTGCAAAACATCTTCATTTGTACAGTCACCTATTTTAATATTCGAAATCAATTTTGTTAGATCTTCTAAACGAGATTCATCTTTATCTACAATCATCACTTCATTTCCAAGTGAAATCATATTACTTGCTAGATGGTGACCAAAACGTCCCATTCCTATAATTAATACTGTTTTCATAACTCCTCCTACCCAATAGCTATTTTTTCTACTGGATTTTTACAATTTGAAATTTTCTTTTTTCTTGAAAGACTTAAAGCTAAAGTTAAACTTCCTACTCGACCACAATACATTAATAAAACAATCACAATTTTAGAAAGCATTGTCAGTTGTCTTGTAATCCCTGTTGAAATTCCTACTGTTCCAAGTGCTGAAAAGATTTCAAAAAAAACATCTTGCATTGGAAGTTGAGGTTGCATGTCAAAAAGTGCAATTGCACTTATAAAAATAAATATAAAATTTATTAAAAAAACGGAACATGCTTTTTTTATCGTTTTACTATCAAAACGACGATTAAAAGCATTGGCTTCACTTTTATTGGTCATTGTAGCGTATACAAAAATAGTCAAAACTGCAAAAGTCGTTGTCTTAATACCTCCAGCTGTTGATCCAGGACTACCACCAACAAACATTAAAAACATCATTAATAAACTTGTTGAAGGTTTTAAATGAGAAACATCAACTGTATTAAAACCAGCTGTACGACAAGTCACAGATTGAAAAAATGAAGCTAAAATCATTTCTTCTTGAGACAAGGAAGAAAGTGAATTTTGACATTCAAATAAATAAAATAATACGGCTCCGACAACAATTAAAATAATTGTCATTATTAAAACGATTTTTGTTTGTAAAAGATATTTTTTAAACTTAAACCCTTTTTCATAAATATCTTGCCAAACAATAAATCCTAGACCTCCTATAATAATCAATGCCATAATTGTTATATTAACAATTATATTAGAAGCATAAGGAGTTAATGAACCATAAGGTTCTATTGTTCCAAGTAAGTCAAATCCTGCATTACAAAAAGCAGAAATCGCATGAAAGATTCCTAAATAAATACCTTTTAATAAACCAAAATCTTCTATAAAAACAAGACTTAAAATAATTGCGCCAATTCCTTCAAATAAAAAAGTTCCTTTTATAATATGTTTAACAAGTTTGACCCCACCTGCTAATTTTAAAGAATTGACACTTTCTTCAATCAAACCTCTCTGTCTTAAACTAATTTTTTTCTTAAGATAAGTGGCTAGAAAAACCCCAATCGTAATAAAACCTAAACCACCTATTTGAATTAAAAGTAAAATCACGATTTGTCCAAACAATGTCCAATGTGTTGCCGTATCATAAACAACTAAACCTGTTACACAAGTGGCACTTGTCGCTGTAAAAAGCGCATCTAAAAAATCCGTATGATCACTAGAAACAGGTAACAAAAGTAAAAACGTTCCAACTAAAATAACAATTGCAAATCCTAATGCAATGATTTCAACATTTGTTCTTCTTTTGATCATATAAATGTTTTATTAACCTTTCTATGTCTTCTATTGTTTGTAATAATTCAATATTTTCTTGATATAATTCTTCATACTTTTGTTTGCCAATTAAAGAATAAACTTGGACATCTAACATATCTCTATGAATACGATAATTCATTAATAAGTTATAATAATCATCTTCACAGCATAAAATGACATATTGATAACTTTGTTCAAATTGATATATTTCTTGTTTTGGTATACATTTGATTGTTTCATTTTCATATTTTTTTACCATTTGATACGTTTCATCATAAATAATAAGCATCGTTGGATATTCTATAGTTTCTATAAGCTCATCAAAACAACTCATTTGTTTATATACCATAAACAAAACAATTATCAAAATAATCACTAATATAAAATCTACCATAATACTCCCCTCTTTACTTTTATTATAAAATGGGAGGTATTAAGATAGTGTTAAGATACCTAGTCTAACCATTAATAAAACATAAATAAAAAGGATCAAGATAATTCTTGACCCTACCAATAATCTCGTTGTTGATCGGTAACTTCTAATGTTTTTGTATTCACTAAATAAAAATCAACAAGACTTTGTGTGCTACTTTTTTTTATATACTTTTCTAAAACAATTTCATAATCTTCATCATTATTTTTATATTTATTAAATACAAGAGATAATGTATATTCATCATTTGTACTTACAACTGCATAAGGATAACCTTTAGCGTCATATTGATAATCAAAACAAGGATTGTCTAATTTATTTTGTGATTTTAATAATTCATAAACCTTTTCAAAATAAACTCTTTCTGGATCATTTTCTAAATCAGTCGTATCACTTTCTTGTTCTGTTGTTTCTTGATTTGCTTCCTCTGTTTGATTTTGTGACTCACTTTCATTTGTATCCTCATTACTTATTTGAGAGTTAGACATTTCAAAAGGGTCTGGAGCAAAGTAAAATTTTAAATCTCTATCATTAGAAAGCTCATAGACTCTGATATCTTTTTGTTTTTCTAAAATATAAATAAAGTAATAATCTTTTTTATATTTAAAATAAAGCATATGATTATTGATTTTATGCAATTTTACTATTTCAGATGAATTATTTTTTTCAAAATAAGCATTCCCATCGCCAACAATCAAAGTATAGTGTGTTGAAATATATGTTCCTAAATACATGTGATTATTGATTTTAGAAAAAAGTTTATCATTTTTAGCTTCATTTTCTAAAGAAATAACTTTCATTTTTTGATTTTCTAAAATATAGAGCACACTTTGATAATTTCCCACTTCTGCCTTATTTGAAACATTCGTTATTTGTCTTTCAAATTTTCCATAACCTTTTTTATAATGACTATAAAGTGTAAGCTTTTGATTTTGTCGTGTATAAGCCATGTCATTATCTAAACGATGAATATCATTACCCATAATAAAAGGTAAGGCAATATAAAGTACAATCAATAATAAACTCACATAAAGACCTATCCCTTTTTTAAACTTCTTCGCTACAAAAAAGATAAGAGCGATTCCTAGTATAATACTTGTTATTTGAATAATAGGTATAAGAATCGTTGAAAGTGAAATCATTTCAACATGATTTATATAACTATAAATACTCCCTAATACAAGATTACCTAAACTTAATGAAAAAAATACAAAAAGAAGTGCAAAACAGCTAACAAATAATCTCTGTTTTTTTCCATTAATTGGTTTTTTATTCTTCACAAATTGATTTAAATAATCATAAAGATTTTCATCTTTTTCTATCACAATAGAATAATCTATAAAATTCAAAGTTATTGTTTCTTTTGAAAGAACATAATTTTCTAGATCTTTCATTTCAATGAATAGATTGTTATAAAAGAAACGATTATTTTCATCAATATAAACCAGGTCATATCCTAAAATTTTTTTCTTTTTTCTAAAATTTAAATTAATAATTGCCATAGAAGCCACAAAAAGAATAATCCATACATAATCAAAACCATATAAAATACTTTCTAAAGCAAAAACTAATAATAAGACATATAAAGATAAAACAACTAATTGTTTATAAAATTGTTGTTTGATTATATTTTGATATTCAAATTCTCTAATATGTAATTCCAAGTAAATCGCCTCACTTTTACATACATTGATCACTTATTTTTATTTAAAAAGTTAACAATTGTTTGATAAACATCTTCATTATAAAAAATACTTCTTCCATGATCTGCATCATGAACTCTACCAAAGATTACATCATAGTGATATTCTTTAAGTTTTTCATATAGTTCTATACTTTGGGTAATAGGTACAACATGATCTTTATCTCCATGAAGAATGAGAAATGGTGGTAAAGACATATTTTCTTTTAAATAGGTCATTGGTGAAGCTTTCATTAAAAGTTCTATATCTAATGATCCTAAAAAATCAGTCACATTTCTTTCTTCATGCCAGTCATATTTACTATACCAATTATCAAATGTCATAAAATTTGTGACTCCATATAAATCAATGATTCCTTTAAAATTATACCTTTCTTGTAAAGCTACAAGTAAGGCAATATGTCCTCCTGAAGAATCCCCACTTAAAAATACATGTTTAAAATCAATAGGATAATTTTGATAGTTTTCTTTTAAATATTCAATCGCTTTTATAACATCATCTACTTGCGTTGGATATTTATATTCAGGAGCACCATGGTATTCAATAATTGCATACACATAACCTGCTTTGACAATCGGCATAAAATCAAAAATATGATCATTCATATCTTGTTTATACCATCCAGAACCTTGTACATGAATCACTAATGGATATTTTCTTTCTTCATCTAAAATCGTATTTGGAAATAAAAAACGAATCATACAACCTTTTTGATATTCTACATCTTTCATCCGACATCTTAGATTTTCTTTATTTCCTTTTAATTCCAAAGCACCATCTATGTTGACTGTATATCGTGGAAAAGTTTCATAACTATAATCTTTAACTTTCATAACAAACCTATTTTATACTTTCTACAATTTTTTCAACAAGTTCTTTTGAAACAACATCATAATCATTTTCATGAGGCGAAGGTGCATAGGCATATGAAACTTCATGCGTTTTAGTTGTTGGATCATTGATCCAATCTTTACAAGAACTATGTACTTGATAGATTCCTGTATCCTCCATCATCTTTCTAGCATTACTTGCATTTATACCACTTCCAGCCAATATTTCAATTTGATTACCATATTTATTTTGTAAATCTTTAATTAATTCTTTTCCATCCATTGCCTTTGGTTTTAAACCACTAGTAAGAATACGATCCACACCTAAATGAATCAATAATTCTATCGAAGCATAAGGATCTTCAACACAATCAAAAGCACGATGAAAAACAACCTCTCCTTGATACTCTTTAATAATATCGATCATTTCTTTTGTTTGTTTTTCATTAATTGAACCATCTTGATTTAAACATCCAAAAGCAATCCCATCTGCCTTATTTTCAAGCATACAACGTGCATCTTCTTTCATAACTTCAAATTCAATATCGTTATAACAAAATCCTGCTCCTCTTGGTCTTATCATTGTAATAATTTTTAAATTTGTATTCTTTTTTGTTAATTTCAAAGAAGCTATTGAAGGCGTTAAACCACCTAAATGAAGAGCACTATTTAACTCAATACGCTTTGCCTTTCCATAATAAGCATTTAAAGCATCTTCATAACTTCCACAACATATTTCAACTAATCGTTCCATAAACTTCTCCTTTAATTTTTCTTCTTTTATTATAGCTCATAAAAAAAGACCATCCTAGATGATCTTCTTAAAATTTTTCAAATAGTCTGTTATCTCATTAAAAGGCAGTGGCTTACTATAATAAAACCCTTGAATAAAGTCACTTCCCATTTCTAATACTTTATGAAGTTCTTCTTCCGTTTCAATTCCTTCAATACACATATTGACCCCAACACTATGAGCCATGTCGATCATATGCTTTAATAATAAATTTTCATAATCATTACTTAAAGCATTCTTCATAAGTCCACGATCTACTTTAATACAATCTGGTTTTAAATTATATAAATAATGAAAGTTAGAATACCCTGTACCAAAGTCATCTAAAGCTAAAAGAATACCATTTTCTTTTAATTGATTACAAAAATTAACAAAAGAGCGATCTGATTCTATAAAGCCACTTTCTGTAAGTTCAATAACTAATCTATTTCGATCAACATTATATTTTTTCATTATACTTAAAATATCTTTTAAAATAGCTGATTTTAAAACTTGCACATATGAAATATTAACATTTACTTTTAATTGAGATTGATATTTTTTTAATGATAAACATGCTTGAATTGCTTTTTCTAAAACCCATTTACCTACAGGAATAATAAGACCACTTTTTTCAAGTAATGGGATAAACTCCATTGGTGATATTCTTCCAAATTCATCGCATTTAAAACGTAGTAATGTTTCTAAATGTGTTACTTCTTTTTTATTTACATCGATTATAGGTTGAAAATACACATCAAATCCTTCGTAATCATGATCAATAGATTGGTGTAAGTATCTAATAATCGCTGATTCTCTTTGAAATTTTTGATAATCACAGTTATCAAAAATATCATATGTATTTTTGCCACTTTCTTTTGCATTATTTAAAGAGAATTCTGTCCATTTCATAATTTCAATATAACTAGCTGTTGGATGACTATAAAAATCTAGGATTCCTGCTGAAAAAGTATAATAAATTTCATAGTTTGTAGACTCAATAAAATCAAGTGTTCTTTCTTGAATCTTTTTATAAAGATAAATTGCATCATCAACTGTCCCATTTGAATCAAATATAATAAATTCATCAGAAACAATACGATAAAGTTCTTGATACTCATTTAAAAGACCTTTGATATACTTTCCTGATCGTTTAAGAATCTCGTCTCCAAACTTTAATCCATAATTTTCATTAATATTTTTAAAATTATCAATTCCTAGTCTTAAAACAAATCCCTTTTCAAAATCATCATCAATTGGATAAATAAAAGTTTTAAAACTTTCTTCTCCTAACAATCCACTTACATTATCAGCATACTGTTTTTTACCAATTTCATTAATACACCCAATTAAATATTTTACTTGATGATTTTCAATAATTACCTGTCCTCGACAATTGATCCAAACAGGTAAACTTTCATCATTTAGCCATCTATACTGCATATTGTGATAGGTCTTTTCTCCAGACAAAATCTTATTTAGATCCTCTACAACTAAATCATAATCTTTATAATAAATAAATTTTTTAAATTCTTTAACAGGATTTTTAAAATAAGCATTATCCATTTTAAATCTTACTGCAGCATGAGGGGAAATAAAATATTCATCATTTTCAACATCTAAAATATATAAATAATCATTTACGCAATAGTCTAGAGAAACAATAATATCTTTATATATCTCTATTTTTTCTTGAAAATTCATAATTATCCCACCTTATACATTATCCATCATTCTAATTTTAGTACCCCCCCCGATGATTTCAACATATTTCGACTTTTTTCTTACATTTTATTAACATTTATAAAAATTATAAATGTGATCTATCATATATTGTTATCTTTATTATGTATGTTTGATTTAATTCAAAAAAGTGAGGTAAATAAAATGGGGCTATTATGGATGGAATATGAAGAAAATTTCCAAAATTTAGTTCAACGTGCATTTGAATGCGAATCTCATGGTAATGAAGAATATTTTTCTCAATTATCTAAAGCACTAGATTTAGAAATCATCGTAGAAGGAGTGGAGACACAAGAACAAGCTGATTTTTTAATGACTATGGGTTATCGATTTGCTCAAGGATACCACTATTATAAACCTCAACCTGCCAATTCATTTTTAGAAACCAATTAAAAAAGTTGTATAAAAAATCTCCATACAACTTTTTATTATGACATAAAATAGTTTTCTATTTCTTTTCTTTCATCAGTTGTCAGTTTTAAAATATCCATAGCTCTTTGCATAGAACATTGTAATTCACTCATTAAATTTGTTACATGTTCAATATTTTTCTTTCTTCTTTCCAACTTTTGTCCTTGTACCAGTCCCATAGAATGTCCTTTTTCTATATTTTCTCTGGCGATCATTTCCCCTAAATTACACATCTTTTTAACCTCCTTCTCTATTTCTTCAAATCCATATTCTTTCATAACTTCTTTCTTTATCAAAAGATCGTATGTATTATTTAAAAAGATGACTAA
>JABLTO010112861.1_pt1 | contig 17894 bp, 15 predicted proteins | sample 7160091 | NCBI WGS metagenome assembly JABLTO01 (sample SAMN14651225, study PRJNA627086) | human gut metagenome | isolation source: feces | host: Homo sapiens
CGGCAGCGCGCGTCGGTTATGACCTTCACCATGTCCTGAGCATAGACCGGAGGGCGGTTGGGCTGCGCCCGATGCCTGCGGTTTGCAGGGGGTACGGCGCCAATGCAAAACCGAGAGGACGGCCGGTGCGGCGGGGCACCGATACAAGTTATTTATCCCCGCAAATACACCCCGGAAAGGAGCCGCTATGGCAAACCGGAAAATCAATCTGATCGCCGTGGACCTGGACGGCACCCTGCTGCGGCAGGATCATATTACCCTTTCCCCGAAGAACCGGGAGGCGCTGACCCGTGCCGCTGACGAGGGCATCGAGGTGGTGGTGGCGACGGGGCGGAGCATCGCTGCGATAGCGCCGCAGGTACTGGAGCTGCCCTTTTTGCGGTATTTCATCACCTGCAACGGCAGCTTGACCACCGACCGGGAGGGGAATGTTTTGCGGGCGGCGCCGCTGCCGGTCGATGTTACGCTGGAGATTTTGGCGCATTTGACCGGGATGGGCGGGTTCGCCATCCAGCTTTATGCCGACCAGAAAATGTATATTTCCCGCGCCCACTGGGAAATGCGGGATGTGTTCCATCTGCCGGTTTTTCACCTGAAAGCGCTGTTTTCGGACGGGGAGAGCGTTGTGGAGAGCCTGGCGGAACGGGCAAAACGCCCCGGGAGCCATTTGGAGAAGATCAATCTGCCCTGCCTGACGCCGGAGCAGAAAGCGGAGGTCAAGGCGTGGCTGGCCGAGCGTTATGGCGACCGGGTACGGGCCGTCAGCACCATGCCCTGCAATCTGGAGCTGACCGACCGGGAGGGCAGCAAAGGGGCGGCGCTGGCGGCGCTGTGCCGGACGCTGCAGGTCCCTATGGTGCAGGCGGTGGCCTTTGGGGATGCCGATAATGACATCGGGATGCTGGAGGCTGCCGGGATAGGGGTGGCGATGGGCAACGCCGATGCTGCCGTGCAGCAGGCTGCCGACCGGGTGACGCTGACCAACGAGGAGGACGGTGTGGCGCACGCTTTGCGGCAGCTGCTGGAGTGGTGACCCCCCTCCCCTGCCCTGCTCTGTTTTTATTGAGGAGATGGGACTCCGGGGCCCCAATCATCATACGGAGGTCTGCGCCGCCGTCTGCTGCCCAGGCCGTAGCCCAGCCCGAAACCGAAGAAGGGGCCAAATCCGCCACCGCCAAAACCGCGCCGGATGCCGCCGAAGATGGAGGTCAGGGCAAACACCACGATCACCACTGCCAGAAGGGTGAGGAAGGGCGACTGATAGGATGCTGCCGGGGCCTCATAGTAATCATTTCCGTTGTTATAACCATCCGTATTGCCGTTGCTGACCGTGCCGGTGGTCCCGCTCAAGGTCACACCGTAGAGATCGGCAATGGTGCTGGCCACATTGTTGGCACAGGTGGTCACAGCCGCGTCATAATCGCCCGCCGCGAAGGAATCCTCCATGGTCTGGGCAATGGCGCTGGCCTGCTTTTCCAGCGTGGTATTGCGGAAGCCGTCACCGGTGGCAAGGTAATAGTCGCCATCGGCGTACTGCTGGGACTGCATGACCAGCAGGATCAGCACACCGTTGTTTTTGCTGGAGCTGCCCAGCCCCCAGGTGTTGGCGGCCTGCACGGCGTAATCCTCCGTGGATAAACTTCCCGTATAATCCACTGTCAATACGCCGATCTGTGCACCCTCGCACTGCTGGGTGAGCTGTGCATTCAGGTTCTCAATGGCCGTTTTGGTACTGCTGCTCAGGATGTTGGCATCATCCACCACGCACTGACTGCTGGGCAGATCAGGCAGCTGGGCCTTGGTGGCCGCAAAGGCGGCGGGCACCAGAGCCGTCAGGCTGACGGTCAGCACCACGAACAGGGCGCAGATGCGGGCGGCAAATCGTTTCATCGTTTTCATGCGAAGGGTTCCACCTCCTGTACGCCGAACAGCCTGCCCAGCATACTGGCCGGGAAGCCGCCGACATCGTTCTGATATTCATACACTGCATCATTGTACTGCAGGTTGCCAATGATGGTGTCTGCGCTGTTGAACTGGCCGTACTGGCCCTGCACTGCCCCCATCTTCATTGGGTCAGCGGCCTGCTCCTGCATTTTTGCATAGAGCTGGTCGATCACAGTGCCCAGAACCTCATTGGCCTGACAGAGGGCGTACATGGCACTGCCCTGATAATAGGGCAGCGAGGTCAGGGACTGCTTTTTGCTGCCGTTCTGCACTGCTTCCAGGCAGGCAGAGAAATCATCCAGTGCTGCCTGTGCGGCCTGCACCTCGGCGCTGTCGGCCCCCAGCGTGTTTGCGCCGGTGGTGATGATATTTGCCGCCGTGTTGGCACGGGTGGTCAGCTCCTCGCTCAGGGCATAACCGTTGTCGGCCGAAACGCCGGTGGTGAACCACTGGCGGGCCTCGTTATACTTCCCCCTGACCTTGGCACCGCCAAAGCCCACGAACGCCGCCAGCATCACCACCACGCTCAGCACAAGGGCTGTGCCCTGCTTTGCCAGTGCGGCGGGCAGCGCCTTTTCCAGCCCGGCCAGCTTCTGCTGCAAGGGGGTCAGGCGCACTGCCTCGGTGTCCGGGCGCTTTGCCTCGCGGTAGCTGCCGCTGTCAAAGCCGCCGGGCGTTTGATTCTGTTCTCTGGAAAAATCAGCGTTTGCCATTTCAGCTCCGGATCTCCATCATTTTCTGTTTCAGCTCGTCCTCGATGCGGGTCAGCTCCTGCTCGGCAGCCACACGCTTTGCGCGCCCCTCGGTCTGGATCTTGTTCAGCTCGTCCAGGGTCTCGATCAGGCTCTTGTTGGTCTGCTGCAGGGTCTCGATATCCACCACGCCGCGCTGGCTCTCCTTGGCGGTCTCGATGGTGCCCATCTTGAGGGCATCGGCATTCTTCTTGAGCAGGTCGTTGGTCATGTCGGTCACGGCACGCTCGGCCTGCATGGCCTTCTGGGTGTGGGCCAGACCCAGCGCCAGCACCATCTGGTTCTTCCACAGCGGGATGGTGTTGACGATGGTGGACTGGATCTTCTCAGCCATCATGGTGTTGTTGTTCTGCAGCAGGCGGATCTGGGGGCCCATCTGCAGGCTGATGTTCCGGGTCAGCTCCAGATCATACAGCTTTTTCTCAAAGCGCTCACACTGGTCTGCCAGGTCGCGGGCGGCCTGAGCATCCTCGGGCAGGCCGGACTGCTTGGCCTTGTCCATGGCCTGCTGCAGCTCGTTTGCACGGACCTCGGCCAGCTTTTTCTTGCCGGCCAGGATATACATGCTCAGCTCCTTGAAGTAGGCCATGTTCAGCTCGTACATCTTATCCAGCATGGCGATGTCTTTCAGCAGCTGGACCTGATGGCCCTCCAGCATGGACTGAATGTTCTCCACGTTGGTCTCGGCCTTGTTGTACTTGGTCTTCAGGTTGTCCAGCTCATTGCCCTTCTTTTTGAAGAAGCCCAGAATGCCCTTCTGCTGCTCCTCATTGGCATCAAAGCTCTTCAGCTCCCCGATGAGGTTGGTGATCATATCACCCACCTCGCCCAGATCCTTGGTGGACACCTTGGCCAGAGCAGCCTCGGAGAAATCGCCGATCTTCTTCTGGCAGGCGGAGCCATACTGCAGCACCTGCTGGCTGTTGGTGATATCGATCTTTTCCGCAAAGGAATCCACCATTGCCTGCTCCTCAGGGGTCAGCTGCACCTCCGGCTGCTGGACCGCAGGGGCGGGCTCAGGCTTTTTCTCCTCAGCTGCCTCCGGGGTGGGGTCCAGCGTCAGGGTGGGCACTGCAGGAGCATCGAGATCGAAGTTCAGAGTGTTGTTGTCAGCCATTGTTGATTCCATCCTTTCCAATTACGACAGCGCCTGCCGCCTATCGGCGTGCGCTATTTTCTAACCGGTTTGCCAAGGGCTCCCCCTTCGGGGGAGCTGGCAAAGCCGTCAGGCTTTGACTGAGAGGGTTGTTACAATCCCTGCCCTTTCAGCATATTCTGCAAAACGGTCAGGTCTGCCGAGAGGTCCATGCTCTCGGCAGCATACAGGGCATCCAGCTGATTTTCAAATGCCGTGGCAATGGAGGCTGCGTTGTGCTCCACCTCCGCGCGGATGGAGGCGGCATTCTCGCCCCGCACCCCCTGCTTTGCCAGCTTGGCGTACTGCTGCAGCACGTTCACGGCATCGGGCAGATAGTAATTGGCGAACCGCCGCACCTGCTTTGCCTTGGCGGGGGTGGCTTCCACCGTTTCCACAATGGAGCGGCCCGCCTTTTCCATCCGGGCCATGGCGGCGGAGAGCTGTGGGTCCGGCAGGGCTTCGTTCAGGGCGTGGAGGGTGTCCAGCTGCTGCTGCATCTCGGTCAGCATGGCATCCACATCGTCCACACCGGTATGGAAAGGCACTTCCGTCTCCACCACCCGGGGCGGGCAGATCTTTTTGGCCCCGGCAAAGGCCAGCACAGCCGCGCCCAGCGCCGCCAGCAGTGCCCACAGCCGATAGACCGGAAGCACAGCGCACAGCACCACAAATGCCAGCGCCGCCGCGTAGTACGGCAGGACACTGGGCTTCTGGGTGCGAATGATCTTGCTCATGGGTTCCTCCTTTTCCGGGAGCTGCGCCCCCTGTATCTTCCATAATAAATCCTTTTCCAGCGGGGCGCAAGCGTTTCACGAATTATTTACAGGTTTGAAATCGAAATGTAAGACCTCTCAGGCGCTTGCGCGCCAGCTTCCCTCATAGGGGAGCCCCTGGCAGATCGGGTAAGTCCGCGCGGCATTCAAGGCAAAATCCAGTTCGACAATTCTTTCTGCCAGATCTCCCGTAATTTTTCCGGCCTGCAGGCGGCATTGGCGGGGCTGGTGCTGGGCAGCCTGACCGCCGGGATGCCGCTGACCGGCTCGAGATACTTTGTATAGATCTTATATGCCGTGGCCCCGTTGCAAAAAACAGCCTCAATGGGCGCTTTTGCCAGCAGACCGGCAATATCATTGGGCACCACATCCCGGATGGACGCATCCGACGCGCCGGTGATGGTACAGCTTTCCAGCGTATCCCACAGGGCCAGCCCGTGGCGCAGGATGATCTGCTTTTTTGCTTCGATATCCTCCCGGGCGGGCACAGGCTCCCCGGTCAGGGCCGCCAGCATGGGCCAGAAGCGGTTTTGCGGGTGGCCGTAGTAGAAGGACATTTCCCGGCTTTTGGGGCTGGGCCATGTGCCCAGGATCAGCGCCCGACTGTGTTCATTGTAGACCGGTGCAAAGCTCACTGCTTTTCCTCCGCGGCTTCCATCTGGCCCCAGGGAGAGCCAAGTTCATGGCCCGAGGGCTCCGCGCGGGGGCCGTTGAACCACAGCTCCTCAATGAGGGCAGCAAGGCCGTCCTCCCGCACATCCCCGATGATGCGGTCTGCGGCTTCCTTGGCATCGTCCGAGCCGTTGGCCATGCAGCAGCCCAGTCCCGCCGCCTTCAGCATCCCCACATCATTGGCGGAATCGCCCACCGAAACAGCATCGGCCAGCGTCAGGCCCACGGTTTCACACAGGTCAGCCAGACCCACCCCCTTATCAATGCCCTCCCGGACGATATCATAGCAGTGCCAGCTGCCCTCACGCACAGCACCCACCATCATAAAGCGGAGGTTCAGGTGGCCGTACTTCCGGTTGAACGCCTCCAGCGCCTCATCGGGCAGGCAGGCAAAGGCGGCATGGGGCATATCGATGAGATGGCGGTCCTGATCCTCGCCGTCCTTGCAGGTCAGGCCGCTGCCGCTCAGCTGGGCGTAGAAATCCCGGAGGCTCTCGTATTCGCAGTAGGCATAGTATCCATCCCGGAAATTGAACTGCAGAGGGTAGTTGTAATCCTCGCAGAAATCCACCAGTGCGTACATTTCCTCATTGGTCATCGGGTGCTCGGCGATGATCGCGCCGTCCCTGTCCACCACACAGGCCCCGTTGTTGGCGATGACGTAGTCGAACCGGATGCCGCCCAGCTGCTGCTTGTTGATCACGCAGTAGCCGCGGCCGGTGCTCAGCACAAATTTGCCGCCTGCGGCCTGCATCTTTTTCACAGCCTTGACCACCGCCGGGCGGGGGCAGGGCTCACCAAAAGGAACAAGGGTATTGTCGAAATCGCTTGCCAGAAGTTTATATTGCATCGTTGCTCCTATTTCAGCATCCTCACCCTCTCAGGCCGCTTCGCGTCCAGCTCTCCCAAAGGGAGAGCTTTTGACATAATCGGAAACTTCCCAATGACTGTCAAGACCTCCCACTTTGGGGGAGGTGGCATCGCGCAAGCGATGACGGAGAGGGTGAGCCAGTTTATCGTTTTGATACTGTCTAGTATAACACAAAACGCCGCTCCGGGATATCCCGAAACGACGTTTTGACTGAATATTTTACTTTAACCGAAAATGGCTACCACGATCTGTATCCCAACACCCACAGCCGCACCGGCGGCCCAGGTCAGGCCGGTGATGAAGAGGTTCTGCTTCCAGGAGGGGTTCGCCCGCCAGAGAACAGCCAGGCCCACGCCTGCGCCGGTGCACAGCCCTGCCACCAGACTGGAAAAGCGGAGGGCTCCCTCCACATAGAGCTGGGTCAGCAGGACGCTGGCGGCACAGTTGGGGATCAGCCCCACCAGTGCGGCCACCACCGGCTGGAAGAAGCCCATCCGGCCCAGAGCGTCGGCAAAGACATCCTCGCCCACGCCCTCCACAATGAGGCCGAACACCAGACTGAACGCAAAGATGAACACGAAGATCTCCAGCGTGTGGCGAAGGGCTGCTTTCCAGATGGGGGCTGGCTTGCCCTCCTCATCGCTGTGCTCCTCGTGGCAGTCGATCTCATCGGCGCTGCCGGTATAGCCGCCCCGCAGGCTCCTGGGCAGAATGCCCCGCAGGACAAAATCCAGCACCAGGCCCACCGCAATGGCGTAGAGCACCTTGATGACCATGAGCAGCACCAGCTTCTCCCAGTAAGCAGGCATGGAGACCAGCAGCGGAACCGCTTCATCACTGGTGGCAAGGAACACGGCCATCAGCGTGCCCAGGCTGATGACCCGGGACGCATAGAAATTGGACGCAATGGCAGAGAAACCGCACTGGGGCACACAGCCCAGCAGTGCCGCCGGAACAGAACCCCAGCGCCCGCCCCCCGCCAGAATGGCTTCGATGCGCTCGCCGTGGCGGTTCTCCACATATTCAATGAACAGATAGGCCAAAAACAGGAAGGGCAGCATCTTGGCGGTGTCCACCAGAGATTCGCCCAGAACATCCAGAAACAATTCCATTTGATACTCCAAAACAACTGTAATGTGCTTTATTGCAGTAAATTGCAATCAATTTGCATTTTCGTGCAAGGGAGATTATACACGCTTCGGATGCAAATTGCAAGAGGAATTTGCAAAAAGATTGCATTTTTGTTTTTGAGAGAACGAAAATGCCCTCTCAGTCAAGGCCGCAGGCCTTGCCAGCTCCCCCTTCGGGAGAGGTGGCAGCGCGTTCACGCTGACAGAGAGGGCGATTCATTTCAGATCAGATCTCGGCCAGGATCGCATCACCCATAGCGGTGCAGCCCAGGCAGGTGCAGCCTTCGCTCATGTTGTCGGCCGTGCGCAGGCCCTTGTCCAGCACCTTGTTCACAGCATTCTCAATGGCATCGGCCTCCTCAGCCATGCCAAAGGAGTAGCGCAGCATCATGGCAGCAGAGAGGATGCAGGCGGTGGGGTTGACGATATCCCTGCCCGCAATGTCGGGGGCCGAGCCGTGGATAGGCTCGTACAGGCCCCGGGTGCCATCGCCCAGAGAGGAGGACGGGATCATGCCAATGGAGCCGGTGATCATGGAAGCCTCATCGGAGAGGATATCGCCGAACATATTCTCAGTGACGATGACATCGAACTGCGCGGGGTTCTTTACGATCTGCATGGCACAGTTGTCCACAAACATCTCGCTGTACTCCACGTCCGGGTACTCGGCCTGCAGGCGGTGCATCACACTGCGCCACAGGCGGCTGGTATCCAGCACGTTGGCCTTATCCACACAGCAGAGCTTCTTGCGGCGTTTCTGGGCAGTCTCGAAGCCGATGCGTCCGATGCGCTCGATCTCGTGCTCGGAGTAGGGCATGGAGTCGATGGCCTGCTTTTCGCCGTTCTCGAGGGTGTGGGTCTCGTGCTTGCCGAAGTACACGCCGCCGATCAGCTCCCGCACGATGATGAAGTCAATGCCCTGTGCCACGATCTCAGGCTTCAGAGGGCTGGCCGGGGCCAGCTGGGGCCAGATCTTGGCGGGGCGGTTGTTTGAGTACAGGCCCATGCCCGCGCGCAGGCGCAGCAGACCCTTTTCCGGGCGCTGCTCACCGGGCAGGCCCTCCCACTTGGGGCCGCCCACGGCACCCAGCAGGACACTGTCGGCAGCAAGGCACTTGTCCAGCTCATGCTGGGGCAGCGGGTCGCCGTACTTGTCAATGGCTTCGCCACCCATGGCGGCATCGGTATAGTGGAAGGTGTGGCCGTACTTTTCAGCCACCTTATCAAGCACCCGGATGGTCTGTTTCACGATCTCGGGGCTGGAGCAGTCGCCCCAGATGACAGCAATGTTTTTTTCCATGGGAAAGCTCCTTACTTCTTATTTTTGATGGACTTCATCAGGCCACCGTCGGCAATGATCTTCTGGATAAACGGCGGGAAGGGTTCCGCCTGGAAGGTCTTGCCGGTGGTCTCATCAGTGATGAGGCCGGTAGTAAAATCCACGCTGACGGTATCCCCTGCACTGATGGAATCCACAGCCTCGGGGCACTCCATGATGGGCAGGCCGATGTTGATGCTGTTGCGGTAGAAAATGCGGGCAAAGCTCTTGGCAATGACCACCGAGATGCCCGCGGCCTTGATGGCCACGGGGGCGTGCTCACGGGAGGAGCCGCAGCCGAAGTTCCAGCCGCCCACCATGACATCGCCGTCCCTGACGTTCCGGACAAAGTCCTTGTCGATATCCTCCATGCAGTGGCTGGCCAGCTCCTTGGGGTCCTGGGTGTTCAGGTGACGGGCCGGGATGATGACATCAGTATCCACGTTATCCGGGTATTTGAAAACAGAACCTTTTGCGTTCATCGTTGTTTCTCCTTTTCGATCAGACCGTGCGGGGGTCGGTGATATAGCCGGTCAGGGCGCTGGCAGCGGCAGTGGCCGGGCTTGCCAGATAGACTTCACTCTTGACATGGCCCATGCGGCCCACAAAGTTGCGGTTGGTGGTGGAGACACAGCGCTCCCCCTCGGCCAGGATGCCCATGTAGCCGCCCAGGCAGGGTCCGCAGGTAGGGGTGGACACGATGCAGCCCGCATCAATAAAGGCCTCGGTCCAGCCGCGCAGGATGCACTCCTTATAAACCGCCATGGTGGCCGGGATGATGATGCCCCGCACGCCCTTGGCGATGTGCTTGCCCTTGAGGATGTTGTAAGCGGCCTCCATATCCTCCAGACGGCCATTGGTGCAGCTGCCGATGACCACCTGATCGATCCGGATGTCCTTTCCCTCGCTGGCGGGGTGGGTGTTCTCCGGCAGATGAGGGTAGCTGACCGTGGGCTCCAGCTTGTCCAGGTCGATCTCGATGGTCTTTTCGTATTCGGCATCCGGGTCAGCCTCGTAGTAGACCGGGGTGCGCTGGCTGCGGCCGTTCAGATACGCTCTGGTGACCTCGTCCACAGGGAAGATGCCGTTCTTGGCACCGGCCTCAATGGCCATGTTGCAGACGCAGAGGCGATCCTCCATGGTCAGGGAAGCCACACCCGGGCCGGTGAATTCCATGGACTTGTACAGTGCGCCGTCCACACCGATCATGCCGATGATGTGCAGGATCAGATCCTTGCCGGATACGCAGGGGCTGAACTTGCCCTTGAGCACAAACTTGATGGCAGAGGGCACCTTGAACCATGCCATGCCGGTGGCCATACCGGCGGCCATATCGGTGGAGCCCACACCGGTGGAGAATGCGCCCAGTGCACCGTAGGTGCAGGTGTGGCTGTCGGCACCGATGATGCAGTCACCGGCGGTCACGATGCCTTTTTCGGGCAGGAGGGCGTGCTCAACGCCCATCTGACCCACATCGTAGAAGTTGAGGATATCATATTTGTTGGCAAACTCGCGGCACTGCTTGGACTGGGTTGCGCTCTTGATGTCCTTATTGGGGACGAAGTGATCCAGCACGATGGCAATGTGCTCCTTGTCGAACACGCCGTCAAAGCCTGCCTTCTCAAACTCGTTGATGGCGACCGGGGTGGTGATATCGTTGCCCAGCACGATATCGAGCTTGGCATTGATGAGCTGGCCTGCCTTGACCTCCGGCAAACCCGCATGTGCGGCCAGAATTTTCTGCGTCAGAGTCATTCCCATGGTGATACTCTCCTTTTATCTTCTATAACTCCCCCAGTCGCTTACGCGACAGCCCCCTCTAGGAGGGGGCCTCTTTGCCTTTCCGTTACGCAACAGGCTCCCTCTTAGAGGGAGCTGTCACCGCAGGTGACTGAGGGAGTTCGATTTTTATTTACTGTTAATTGCCGAAACCAGTGCCTTGATGCCGGCAACGATGATATCGGTGTCGGTACCGGCACCCCAGGTCATGCTGCCATCCCCCCAGGCAAGGCCCACATAGGAAGCCGCGCGGGAGGTGCTGCCCTCGTCCAGGCTGTGCTCCGAGTAGCTTTCCAGATGGAAATCCATCCCGGTGGCGCTCTGGATGGCGTTGGCCACAGCATCCAGACGACCATTGCCCACCGAAGTGACCACCTTGCGCTGACCGTTCAGGTCCAGGGTGACCGTGGCGGTAATGCCGTTGACCTGTGCAAAGTGGGCCTCCACCACACGGAGGGGCTTTTCGCGGTTGAGGAAGCTCTCCTCAAAGATGCGGAGCACCTCGCCTGCACTCAGCTCCTTGTGGCTGTGGTCGGACACGCTCTTGACCTTGTAGCCCAGCACCTCGCGCATCTTGGGGGGCAGATTATAGCCGTAGTTCTGTTCCAGCACAAAGCCGATGCCGCCCTTGCCGCTCTGGCTGTTGATACGGATGACATCAGCATCATAGGTGCGGCCGATATCGTGGGGGTCGATGGGGATGTAGGGGCAGGTCCAGCGGTGCTCACCCCGCTCCTTGCGGTAGGCCATGCCCTTTGCAATGGCATCCTGATGGCTGCCCGAGAAGGCTGCAAACACCAGCTGACCGGCGTAGGGGGTGCGCTCGTAGATGTGCATCCGGGTCACGCGCTCGTAGGTAGCGCAGATGGCGGGCATATCGGAAAAGTCCAGTCTGGGGTCTACGCCGTGGCTGTACAGATTCATGGCCAGAGTCACGGCATCCACATTGCCGGTGCGCTCACCGTTGCCGAACAGGCAGCACTCCACGCGCTGGGCACCGGCCAGAACGGCCATTTCGGCGCAGGCAACACCGGTGCCGCGGTCGTTGTGGGGATGGGTAGAGATGATCACGCTGTCACGGTACTTGAGGTGCTTGTCGCAGTACTCGATCTGGTTGGCGTAGACATGGGGCATACTCATCTCCACGGTCACCGGCAGGTTGATGATCATGGGGCGGTCAGGCGTGGGCTGCATGATATCCAGCACCGCGTTGCAGACCTCCACAGCATAGTCCACCTCGGTGCCGGTAAAGCTCTCGGGGCTGTACTCAAACAGGAAGTTGCCCTCGTACTCCTGGCTCAGCTGTTTGACCAGCTTTGCGCCGTCGGTGGCGATCTTCTTGATCTCTTCCCTGCTCTTGTGGAATACCTGCTCGCGCTGGGCCACAGAGGTGGAGTTGTAGAAGTGGATCACCGCGCGGGGGGCACCCTTGACGGCCTCAAAGGTCTTGCGGATGATGTGGTCGCGGCACTGGGTCAGCACCTGCACGGTCACATCCTCCGGGATCATGTTTTTCTCGATCAGGGTACGCAGGAACTCGTACTCGGTATCGCTGGCGGCGGGGAAACCCACCTCGATCTCCTTGAAGCCGATCTTCACCAGCATCTGGAAGAATTCCAGCTTTTCCTCCAGGCTCATGGGCACGATCAGAGCCTGATTGCCGTCGCGCAGATCCACACTGCACCAGGCCGGGGCCTTTTCAATGTGATCCTTCTTCACCCAGCTGTCATAACCGGCAGGGACAGGGTAATATCCCGGTGCGTACTTGGTTGCGTCCATCATTTTGCGTGTCCTCCTAAACAAATTACACTTTTGAGGTTTCTTCCTGCCCAACTCCCCCAGTCACCTACGGTGACAGCCCCCTCTGAGATGGGGCCCTTGGCAGTACGGTAAAGTTTCCCGCTTCGCCAGAGGCTCCCTCCACGAGGGAGCTGGCAGATCCGTAAGGATCTGACTGAAGGAGTTACATACGAAAAGGCCCTCGTCTCCAAGGCGATAAGCCTTGAGAGACGAGGGCCTGTCATTTTTTCTAACAGAGCACCCGTGGTACCACTCTCTTTGCTGGAAAACCAGCCACTCACACGATCAGCTTTTGGCGGCGAATCGCTGCCCCGGTAACGGTGGGCATCCGTCAGAGCCTACTCTCCGTTCAGCTCTACCGCTCAGGGGCCAGTAGCCGAAACCCTCCGCACTGCCTTGCACCACCCGGCAGCTCTCTGAAGCAGAAGAAGATCGTTTTTTCCCCGTCAACGCATTTGGTCTTTGTGTTTCAAAGTGAGCTTATTGTACCAAACGTCGGATTTGCTGTCAAGAAGTTTGGCTCATATCAAGAATGAAACAAATTCACATCAAAGGCGGCACAATTTTCCAAATTTTGCGCTTTCTGCATCGAATCGTAGAGCGCTGGGAAAGCGGGGGATGCCCACGCAAGTGAAACGGGGCATTCCCCCGCTTCCCTCCCGCCAGGCTTCGGGGTTTGTTAAGAATCTGGGAAGTTTTTGGAAACAAGCCCTCGAAAAGCTTTTTTGTTAATTTTCGTTGTGTTAAGATAAGCTTATCGAAAGAATAAGGCCCCTGACCGATTTGTCAAAGGCTCTCCCTTTGGGAGAGCTGGCTGCGAAGCAGACTGAGAGGGCGAGGCCGTTTACCGAGGAGGAAATCCTATGAAAGAAGTCAAGACACCGCGCAAGCCTTTGGCGATCTACTACGCCATCGTGCTGCTGACGCTGCTGCTCCTCAACCTTGTGCTGCTGCCGTGGATGGAGGAGCGCCAGATCAAAGAGGTGGACTACGGCACCTTTATGACCATGACCGAGGAGAAGAACATCGGCCGTGTGGACATTGAATCCAACCAGATCATCTTTACCGATAAGGACGAGACGCAGGTCTACAAGACCGGCCTGATGAACGACACCGGCCTGACCGAGCGGCTGTACGATGCGGGAGCCACCTTCTCCAGCGAGATCGTGGAACAGTCCTCGCCGGTGCTGAGCTTTTTGATCTGGTTCGTCCTGCCCATCATCCTGTTCTCGGCCATCGGCAACCAGATGAACAAAAAGCTGATGGAAAAGGCCGGCGGCGGCCCGGGTTCCATGATGTTTGGCGGCATGGGCAAATCCAACGCCAAGGTCTATGTGCAGTCCACGGCAGGCATCCGCTTTGCGGATGTAGCCGGCGAGGACGAGGCCAAGGAAAACCTACAGGAAGTCGTCAACTATCTGCACGATCCCAGCAAGTATGAGAGCATTGGTGCCAAGATGCCCAAGGGCATCCTGCTGGTGGGCCCTCCGGGCACCGGCAAGACCATGCTGGCCAAGGCTGTGGCCGGTGAGTCCAACGTGCCCTTCTTCTCCATCTCCGGCTCCGAGTTCGTGGAGATGTTCGTGGGCATGGGTGCCTCCAAGGTGCGCGACCTGTTCAAGCAGGCCAAGGAGAAAGCGCCCTGCATCGTGTTTATTGATGAGATCGATGCCATTGGCCAAAAGCGCAGCGGCGGCCAATACGGCGGCAACGATGAGCGTGAGCAGACCCTGAACCAGCTGCTGACCGAAATGGACGGTTTTGAGGGCAACACCGGTGTCATCATTCTGGCCGCCACCAACCGCCCCGAATCCCTTGACCCTGCCCTGACCCGCCCCGGCCGCTTTGACCGTCGGGTGCCCGTGGAGCTGCCCGACCTCAAGGGCCGCGAGGAGATCCTGAAGGTCCACGCTAAGAAGGTCGCGCTGGCCCCGGGCATCGACTTTACCACCGTGGCCCGGATGGCCTCCGGCGCGTCCGGTGCCGAGCTGGCCAACATCGTCAACGAGGCCGCGCTGCGGGCCGTCCGTGCAGGCCGCAAGAGCGTGACCCAATCCGACCTGGAGGAGAGCATCGAGGTGGTCATTGCAGGCTACCAGAAGAAGAACTCCATCCTGACCGACCACGAAAAGTGCATCGTAGCCTACCATGAGATCGGCCACGCTCTGGTCGCCGCCAAGCAGACCCACTCCGCCCCCGTGCAGAAGATCACCATCATCCCCCGCACCTCGGGTGCTCTGGGTTACACCATGCAGGTGGACGAGGGCAACCACTACCTGATGAACAAGGAGGAGCTGGAAAACAAGATCGCCACCCTCACCGGCGGACGTGCCGCCGAGGAAGTGGTGTTCCACTCCATCACCACCGGCGCTTCCAATGATATCGAACAGGCCACCAAGCTGGCCCGCGCCATGCTGACCCGCTACGGCATGAGCGATGAGTTTGACATGGTGGCACTGGAGACCGTCAACAACCAGTATCTGGGCGGCGACACTTCCCTTGCCTGCTCTGCCCAGACCCAGTGTGAGATCGACCAGAAGGTCGTGGCGCTGGTCAAGGCCCAGCACGCCAAGGCTGTGCAGATCCTGACCGACAACCGCGCAAAGCTGGATGAGCTGGCCCAGTATCTGTACCAGAAGGAGACCATCACCGGTGACGAGTTCATGGAGATCCTGAACCGGGAGGAATAATTTTTACACCCCTGCAATAAACAAGCCGCCCGTTCCGTATTCATTACAGAACGGGCGGTTTTTCGTCCATAGTACAGGAGGTATATTTCTTATGAAGATTCTGAATACAATGCTGGGCCGTCAGGCCATTGCCGCAGCACTGGTGCTGTCCCTTGCCATCCCCATGAGCGTCGGCGCATTTGCCGAGGAGCCTGCCGCTGCGGCTGCCACCGATGACACCGTTGTTGCAGGCTACCTGCCCCCGCAGGACGAAAGCGTGATGCTTCAGGGCGAGATCGCACTGCACAGCGGCGACGTTGCCGTGGGCGAGACCGACCCCGCCTACGGCGGCTACGGCGCACCGGAGGGTGACCCCATTCAGGGCGACATCATGCTGATCTCCGCTGACGAGGCAAAGACCACCGAAGCCCGGTACACCGTCAAGGGTCTGCTGGGCCGTCAGGTCCTTTACACCGCCCGGCAGGAGGGCCGTGTCCTGACGCTGGACGTGCCGGACTGCGCCGCCACCTTCCGCACCACCATTCAGGACATGAAGACCCTGATGGATCAGGGCGTGTCCACGCTGGTGCTCACCACGGAGAAGGGTTCCACCACCCTGAACCTTTCCCTGCTGTGCGAGGGCCAGACCGACACCCAGCGGGTGGTGCTGCGGCAGCTGGGCGACAGCGCTTTCCTGACGGTCGGCCTGCGCTGCCGCCGCGACCTCATCGTGGGCCGCTGAGTGGGGTATGTTCCCCTTTCCTGAAGCTTAACAGAAACACAGCAGGAGCGCTCTGCCGGTATGACCCGGTGGGGCGCTCCTGCTGTGTTTGGGATATATCAGAGAATGTCAAATTTTACTGCGCGTTCTGCTTGAGGTCCTGTGCCTTCTTCCAAGCACGCAGCACGCTGATCTTGGTAACCATGTTGTCCGGATAGAACTTCACCTGTTCAGGGGGCAGCTCTGTATCCTGATCGTTCAGGTCAGGCATGAGGTCGTGCTCCATGGCCCAGCGGGCAGCATGCTGCAGATCCATATCCTGTTCTTCCTGGCCAACATCGGGGTAGAGGATCTCAGATTCCGGCATAGGCTTGCCTGCATCCTCCCACAGCATCATTGCAAGAGCACTGCGGTTGCTGGGGAAGTAAGGCAGACCCCACATCTTGCCCACAAGATCGGTGCCCAGCGTGTAGCCGACCAGTGCGCCGCCAGCCACAACAGCCGTACCGACAATGATGGGGCCAACAACATCAGAACCATCCTCAATGTCAGCGCTGCGGTACTGTGCGGCCACATCCACATCACCATTCATGGTAAAGGTGATGGACTCAGCCTTGTAATCCTGATCCAGCGGCAGTTCACCGGTAGACCAGAGATCAAACACCATACCCTCGGGAACCTTCGTCTGGTCCAGCGTCACGGTGACTTCAGCACCATCCGGCACAAGGCAGGTCTGCTTGCCGCTGGTCTCATCGATGCTGGGTTCCAGTGTGTCGGTCACATCAATGTCGCCGTTTTTCACAGCAAAGGTGCCGCCGGTCACGGTCAGGGTATGATTGACGACAGGCTCATCCTTCTTCCACTGTGCCGTAAACACTTCATCACCCGTCAGGACAAGCTCACTCCCGGCTTTATAGAGCTTACCGTTAAGGCTCAGCCATCCAGCAAACTGGTAGCCTTCTCGTGTGGGAGCCGCTGCAAGCGTCACGCTCTCATTTTCATGGGAAAAAGCATCGTTGTAATTGGCATTTTCGTCGCCAACGCCTTCATTCAGGTTGTACTGGAGGCGGTATACACTGGCAATTTCCTTCTGTGTTTCCGACCAGCCGCAGTAATCGCAGGTCTTCGTTACATCCCGCCACTCATTTCGTGCATCGATTGTTTCCCACTCCGAATAGCTGGTGGTAAAAGCATTGTCATGCTCACCATCGGTATAGGAGTGTGTCTGCATCTTGCCATCTTTCCAGACCGGCTCCACACTATTGTTCCAGTACACCTCTGTCCGACCACTATTGTTGTCCTTTTTACCGCCAAAACCGAACACCTGCGAGCAGGTCGTTGTATCCCGGACAGCCGTGACGGTCTGGGGATCATTGATGTTGATGATGTACTTATAGCTGCCCATGTTGCTGTCATTGATGTTCAGCGCTTGTTTATAGAGGAAGAAAGTGGAGGAATTCACGGTGCAGTTGTTAAAGTTAACCGTGATGTCATGTTTTCCTGCACTGAAATCCGTGTAAACATTGATTACCTTTCCACTTGCATTAAAGGTGCAGGTATCAAATGTCATGATCGGGGAGCTATACGTCCAAATCGCATAATCTCCACTTGGAGCATTGAAGGTCGTATTGATAAACTTTGCACTTTCATAACCCCAGTAGAAGGTCTTGCCGTTGATGACGCAGTGATCCACCACAGTATTATTCGCACGGATGAAGCCCAGATAATTTGCATTACCGGAGCGAAGCGTCATATTTTTGAAGGTGACTGTTCTGGCACCATCAAAGCTGTAATCGCCGTTATACTCTGTGCCAAAAAGATCCGGGTTCGGCACCTCAGCACCGATATTCCAGGCCGTTTTGTCAGGCCCCTGCCCCACAAAGGTCAGGTCTTTTCCCCGGGTGCTACCAACGCTGGGGACACCGTACAGTGTATAATTGCCCTCGCCAAGCTCGATGGTATCACCGCTCTGTGCCTCTGCCACAGCAGTTGCCAAAGACGTATATGTCGTACCCGTTCTTTTGTTCCGTACTTCTCCGGTGCCGAGTGCGTCCTCCGCAAAAGCCAGCATGGGAAGCATCTGAAGCATCATTGCCACTGCCAGCAGGGCAGCCAAAAACCGGTTTTGACTTTTCTGTTTCAACTTTCTTCATTCCTTTCATCACTATTTGCATTTTTGCAACGGATTCCCCGCAAGGAACCCTCCAGATTCCTACCGCACTGTCACCTCCCCTGTAGGTTCCATTTTCCGCATTGCAGGTCTCAGCCAGGTTGCTGAGTGCTTTGTTCTCAAAGGAATTTTCTGTCATTTCATTATTGGGCGGGGC
>JABLTO010238368.1_pt1 | contig 17888 bp, 15 predicted proteins | sample 7160091 | NCBI WGS metagenome assembly JABLTO01 (sample SAMN14651225, study PRJNA627086) | human gut metagenome | isolation source: feces | host: Homo sapiens
GCAGGCGGGCTTGTCGCCCGGCAAGGGAGCTTGACGAAGAATGGGCTTATTTCAGCCGAGGATTTGTCTATAGGTTGATTGAGGATTAGTATAAATTAAGGATTCGGTTAATGTCTTTTGTATTGAAAATAGAGGTAACAGCAAAACCTCCGCCTTCTTTACAACATCAGTAAAGAGAACGGAGGTTTTTCAGAATATCAGCTGCTTTGTCTGAAATTATTGTCCGTGAATATTCTTGCGAAAATCAGACCCAAGGGAAGCGATATGATTATCAGGAAAGCCTTTGTGAGCCACATTCCGCCCGTTGAGATATCATATGAGCCAAGATAATAGATGCCTTTGTACAGGAACATTCCGGGGACCATGATAACTATTGACGGAACTGTAAGGGTTATTCTGGGATAGCCTGCCTTTGATTTCATCGCCGATGCAAGAAGTCCTGCTATCATAGCTCCGATGAATGCAGCAACGCCTGCGGGTATGGGGGTGAAATCAATAAGCTCCAGACGTGTTGTGTTGGCTATCATTCCTATAAGTCCTGCGCAGGCTGCCATTTTGCGCTTACTGTTGAACATGAGTGAGAAGCCATATACTCCGCAGAAGCTTGTGATGATCCTTATGGCCATTTTAAGCAGCGGAGCCATCTCCAGCTCGGGGAAATCTGCGGGCGAGAAGTGGAGCAGCAGTGCGACCACCCAGCCCGTTATTGTTGCCATCAGTATTATCAGCAGAGCGTATGTGATGCGCTCCAGACCCGATCTTAGATCCAGCTTTGCAAGGTCGATGCCGCCGGTTATCAGCGGGAAGCCGGGTATCACGAACAGCATGGAGCAGATGTATCCCGACTGATGAACACTGGAGACGTTGAAAATCACCTCAAAAAGCTTGAAAAGCAGCAGGTATGTACAGCAGGCAGCGGCAACACCCGCAGCCACGTTTGCAAGCAGAGTGATGTGGCGCTCCAGCAGTTTTTTTCTGACGTACATTCCCACGCCTGCGCCGAAGAATGCAAGGATCATTTCGACAGGCCCGCCGCCCAGAAGAAATGTAAATCCGCAGCAGGCAAGACCCGATGCCAGGCCCAAATTCCATGCCTTGTAATTGGGCGGTATCTCGGAAATTTTGTCAAGTATCCGATGAAACTGCAGTACCGAGTATTTTGTGACCCTTTCCGCAAAGCCATCCGCAAAATGCTCAAGCTCGTTGAGCTTGTCGGTGTTTACGCCTGTGGTGCTGAGGGTTATCTCATTTGTATATGTATCGCCGCTTTCTATGCAGGTACATTCGATTGTCAGCAGACCGATATCCGCATTGCACACAATGCCCAGCGCACGGGCTATTTTGTTCATCGAAGCACGTACTCTCCATGCTCCCGTTCCCACCGAAAGCATCATCATTCCCACACGCTCGACCAGCGAGGCTTTTTCCTTAAGAGTGGCGTTCACCGCAGGCTCGTAGTTTTCTTCTCCTACGATCTCATGCCAGTCGATGGACATATGCTGTTTCCTGAATTTGCTCATTACAAATTATCTCCCATAATAACATTGCAGTATTGCCTCCGCCTCTGCGGAAGCTATCATCAGGTCTATTATACAACTTTCGGGCAGATAAGTCAATCAATGTAAGATTTTCACATTGGTAGCAATGGGTAAATAAACTGTGAATATAATTTGCCTGACCTCTGCAGCTTCTTTGCCTGCCAATTTGCTATTTACAATTCTGGCACGCCGTGGTATAATGTTTATATAACATTCATACGGAAAGGAAGCCGATAATATGAAATTTACCGAAAACAGCACCTCCCGCATTGCAGCTGAGGCTCAGTCGCTTCTTAATGAAATTGCCTCTCTCCCCGAAATGAAGCTGTCAGCTGTGTCAAAGAAATCAGCCATGGCGGTGTTTGTGGATATCGTCAACGGATTTATCCGTGAGGGTGCTATGGCTTCCGCACGGATAGAGGATATAATCAAGCCGAATGCAAGGCTGCTCAGTGCCTGCTCTCATGCGGGTATCCTTACCGCTGCTTTTGCGGACTGCCACAAGGAAAATGCGGCTGAGTTTCTTTCGTTCCCTCCCCACTGCATCGAAAATACCTCCGAGTCGGAAGTGGTCGATGAGCTTAAAGCTGCGGGGGACTATATCCTTATCCCCAAAAACTCCACCAACGGCTTTCACGAGAAAAAGTTCAGAGACCTGCTGGAGTGCCACCCCGAGATAGATACATTTATCGTCACAGGCGACTGCACCGATATCTGCGTTATGCAGTTCTGCCTGAGCCTTAAAACATATTTTACCCAGAAAAACGAGGCGGTGTCCATAATCGTTCCCGTGAACTGCGTCGAGACCTATGACGCTCCCTATCACAGCAGCGATTTCACTAATCTTGCCGCCTACAAGCTTATGAAGGACAGCGGCATCAGGTTTGTAAGCGCTGTTACAGAGTAAAAATATAAATACAATTTATGAAAGGATATGTGCGTGATGAACGACCGTAATCTTACACTTCTCACAGATTTCTACGAGCTGACCATGGGCAACGGCTATCTTGAAAACGGGCTTGCCGATACCGTGTGCTGCTTTGACCTTTATTTCAGAAAAGTTCCCGATAACGGCGGCTTTGCGGTTATGTGCGGACTGGAGCAGGCTATAAACTATATCAAAAAGCTGTCCTTTACAGACGAGGACATTGCATATCTCAGGGACAAGAAGATATTTTCCGAAAAGTTTCTTGATTATCTGAGAAACTTCAAGTTCTCCTGCGACGTGTGGGCTATCCCCGAGGGAACTCCCGTTTTCCCAAATGAGCCGCTGGTCATTGTAAAAGGCCCTGCGATCCAGGCTCAGCTTATGGAGACCATGCTGCTGCTCTGCATAAATCACCAGTGCCTTATCGCCACAAAGGCTGCACGTATCGTAAAGGCTGCTGACGGCAGAGCTGTTATGGAGTTCGGCTCAAGGCGTGCTCAGGGAAGCGACGGCGCTATCTACGGCGCAAGAGCTGCATATATCGGCGGCTGTGCGGGAACTGCCTGCACCATCTCCGACAAGGAAATGGGCACTCCCGCTCTGGGAACCATGGCTCACAGCTGGGTGCAGATGTTCGATTCCGAGCTTGATGCTTTCAGGGCATATGCCAAGTGCTATCCCGATGCCTGCCTGCTTCTGGTGGATACCTACAATGTGCTTAAATCGGGCATACCCAACGCCATTAAGGTGTTCAACGAGCTGAGGGCAGAGGGCCATGAGCCTGCGGGCATACGCATTGACAGCGGCGATATCACATACCTTTCAAGAAAAGCAAGAAAGATGCTGGACGATGCGGGCTTCCCCAATGCAAAGATCTGCATTTCCAACTCCCTTGACGAATATATCATCGAGGACATTCTCCGTCAGGGTGCGTGCATCGACAGCTTCGGCGTAGGCGAGCGCCTTATCACATCAAGGAGCGAGCCTGTTTTCGGCGGAGTTTACAAGCTCACAGCCGTTGAAAAGGACGGGCAAATAATCCCCAAGATAAAGCTTTCGGAAAATGTTACCAAGATAACCACTCCCGATTTCAAGGAGCTTTGGAGATTTTTCGACAAGACCACCGGCAAGGCTATTGCCGACCTTATCACCTGCTACGGCGAAGAGGTAGATGACACCAAGCCCTACACCATTTTTGACCCCGAGCACCCATACAAGAAAAAGACTGTCACCGACTTTACCGCAAAGAAGCTCCTGGTGCAGATATTTGACAAGGGCGAGTGTGTATATGAGTCTCCCTCCGCAACGGAGATACGTGACTTCTGCCATGAGCAGATAGGCACGCTCTGGAGCGAGGTAACAAGATTTGAAAATCCCCACGAGTATTACGTTGACCTTTCAAAGAAGCTGTGGGACAAGAAAAATGACCTGCTCAACGAAATGAGCGTTTGAAATGAAAATTTATATTGACGCAGACGGCTGCCCTGTGGTGGATATCACGGTAAGGCTGGCAAAAAAATATCACGTTGGCTGCGTTATCCTCTGCGACACCTGCCACAGGATAGAGCGTGAGGGAGCGGAAACTATCGTGGTGGAAAAGGGCGCTGACAGCGTTGATTTCAGGCTGGTGAATATGCTTTCGGCGGGGGATATCGCCGTCACTCAGGATTACGGTCTGGCGGCAATGTGCCTTGGCAGGTCGGCGCTGGTGATAAATCAGGACGGAAAGCAGTATTCGGACGGGAACATCTCGGGTCTGCTGGAATTTCGTGCCATAGGCAAAAAGGTGCGCAGAAGCGGCGGCAGGCTTAAAGGCTGCCCCAAGCGCACGCCGCAGCAGGACGAGATGTTTGAAAAAGCGCTTGAAGCCTTGTTTATGAAAGGATAATATGGAATATAAATTTTACGGCTGGGAAAGGGCAGATGTTCCTCCCGCAAATGACGAATACAAGGCGATAAAAGACCCGAGAATGCTTTATGATATGCTGTGCGGCATATGGTGCGCAGACACCTGCGCCCCAAGGCTCAGGGATAAGTGGTCGGAGGATAATAAAACTCTGGGTCAGTGCTCAATAACCGCATTCCTTGCTCAGGATATTTTCGGCGGAAAGGTTTACGGCATACTTCGCAGCGGCGGCAATTACCACTGCTACAATGTGATAGGCGACTGCGTTTTTGACCTTACCAGCGAGCAGTTCGGCGATGAAAAGCTGTGCTACGAAAATAACCCCGAACAGCTCAGAGAAGTGCATTTTGCCAAGGAAGAAAAGCGGCTGAGATATGAGTATCTCAGAGACCGCCTGATACTAATCACCAATAAAACTATAGACAAAAAATCATCGCATAATCCATATACGCAAGATTATGCTCGATTTTTTGTATAATTTTTAATTGGTTCTTAGTATGAGAGAAAAAACAGGAATATGACAACACGCCCCACAGTAAGCCCGCGGGGCGTGTTTTGTCTATATTTTTATCATTCCCTGTGCTTTGCAAAGCACTGCAAGAGGGGAGCGGCAAAGGCAAGAGCAAGAGAGATGAGCACCTGCTCACCGTTCAGAGGAACTGTTCTGAACACGGTCTGGAGGGGCGGAAAATAGATTGCGCCGAATATTGCCGCTGCCGAGCACAGCACCGCAAGTATAAGCTTGGGGTTGTTGAAGTAGGGAACGGTGAAGATGTTCTTTGTCTCGGATTTGCACTCGAAAACGTGGAAAAGCTGTGACATTACCAGCGTCAGCAGCGCTCCCGTGCGGGCGGCTCCCAGACCTGCGCCTGTGCGGAGCATTACCGTGAAGCATGCAAGGGTGCATATGCCGATGAGTATGCCCCTGAAAACTATGCGGAACATAAGTCCGCCTGAGAAAAAGCTTTCGTCCTTGTGGCGTGGGGGCTTTCTCATATTCTCCTCGTCGCAAGGCTCTACGCCCAGCGCCACGGCAGGCAGACCGTCGGTTACCAGATTTACCAGCAGTATCTGTGAGGGCATAAGCACCATGGGCATTCCCGAGATTATGCCGAGAAACATGGTCAGCACCTCGCCTATGTTGCAGGAAAGCAGGTAGCGGACAAATTTGCGGATATTTGCATATATGCCACGGCCCTGCTCCACGGCGCTTACAAGGGTGGCAAAGTTATCGTCCAGCAGCACCATATCCGCCGCCTGACGGGTAACGTCCGTGCCTGTTATGCCCATGGCAACGCCGATGTCCGCCTCCTTTACGGCAGGAGCGTCGTTCACGCCGTCGCCTGTCATGGTGACTATGTGCCCCAGACGCTTGTAGGCCCTGACTATCCTCAGCTTGTCGGCAGGGGAGACCCGTGCAAACACGTTTGCGCCTGCGGCTGCCTTTTCAAGCTCGCTGTCGGACATATTTTCCAGCTCCGCTCCCGTGATGACTGCGCTTTCGGGGGAGTTTTCCCTTAAAATGCCTGCCTGCCTTGCTACGGCGGCAGCGGTGTTCCTGTGGTCGCCTGTTATCATTACCGTCCTGATACCTGCTTCACGGCAGAGTCGGACGGCTTTTTTTGCCTCTTCACGGGGAGGGTCGGACATTCCCATAAGTCCGAGAAATACCATTCCCGAGTCGGGGCTGTTATCCCCCTTGGGCTTGTATGCAAATGCCAATACCCGCAGTGCTGCTGAGGACATTTCGGTGCAGGCATCTTCTATTCTTTTGCGTGTGCTGTAGCCCAGAGGCTTTACGCCGCCTGAGGTAAGTATCTCCGTGCAGCGGCTGAGGATAATATCCGCAGCGCCCTTGGTGTATGATGATGTGTACCCTGAGGGAGTGCGGACGGTCACGGTCATTCGCCTTGTGTCGCTGTCAAAGGGTATCTCGTCCAGGCGCCTGAAAGCTGTCCTTTCGGCGCTGTGGCTCATTCCGCCCTTGGCTGCGGCAATAAGGAGAGCTGTTTCGGTGGGGTCGCCTGCGGCTGACCATTCGCCGATGTCAGATGTATCGCTTGCAATGCTATCTTGGGTGGCAATATCGCCATTGTTGCAGAGCACTCCGCAGCGGAGCATTTCGCACAGGGGCTTGGAGGACATTTTTGTGACGATATCTTCTCCGCAGCGGATATTTCCCCCACGGCGGTAGCCCTGACCCGAAAAATCGTATTCGCCCTCATCTGTCCACGCCTTGCGGACGGTCATTTTGTTTTCGGTGATAGTTCCCGTCTTGTCGGTGCAGATGACCGATGTGCAGCCCAGAGTTTCCACGGAGTGGAGCTTGTGAACAAGGGCATTTTTGCTGAGCATTCGGCTGACAGCCAGCGCAAGCGCAATGGTGACTGTGGCGGGAAGCCCCTCGGGGATAGCCGCTATGGCGATCGTTATGCCTGTCATGAGCATATCGAAAACAGGCTCGCCCTTTAAAATGCCTGCCCCTGCCACAATGAAGCAGACGGCTATGCAGATAATTGCAACGATCTTTCCCAGCTCTCCGAGGCGCTTTTGCAGGGGAGTTTCCTCGTCCTCGATGTCGGTGAGCATATCGGATATTTTGCCCATCTGGGCATTAACGCCTGTGGCTATGACCTTTGCACGGGCTGTGCCTTTGGTTATCATGGTGCCGCTGTAGATGATGTTCTCCTTGCCTGCGGAGTTATCCTTGTCCGATGTGTTGCCGCAGCGCTTGGCAACAGGCTCGCTTTCCCCTGTTAGAATGCTTTCCTCCGCCATAAGTCCCTTGGCGGTGAGCAGAACTGCGTCCGCTGCCACCTTGTCGCCTGCCTCCACCGAGATGATGTCTCCCGGAACAAGCTGGGAAGCGGGGATAACTGTCATATGACCGTCACGGCAGACCTTTGCACTGGGGGCGGACATACTTTTAAGCGCCAGCAAAGTTTTTTCCGTGCGGTACTCCTGGATAAAGCCCAGTATGGCGTTGAGCATCACTATGATTATAATGGTCACAGCATCCGCAGTTTCGCCGATGAATGCGGATATTCCTGCGGCAATAAGGAGTATCATGACCATAACGTCCCTGAACTGCCCTAAGAATATCCTGAGAGGCTTTGCTTTCTTGTCCGATAGCAGAGTGTTCTCGCCGTATTCCTTTAACAGTGCCGCCGCCTCTTCCGAGGTAAGTCCCATTCCGCCGCCCTGCTTTTTCGGGCGGACTTCATATTCCCGTTCCAATATGCTTTGTGACATATCTGCGTCTCCTTTGGCTGTATGATTATCCTTGGTTGGTAATTTATATGTAAGGACAGCCGTTTAAAGAACAGGAGACAAAAAATCGGCTGTTACAGCAAAACTGCAGCAGCCGATATGTTATACTAATTATTGCGCTTTAGCGGGGGCTTTGTACTTTGCAAGTGTTTTCATAACAGTGTCAAGCACCAGTGGCTTTGCCAGATGGTCGTTCATGCCTGCGCTTTTGCACTTCAGAACGTCCTCCGCAAAGGCGTTGGCGGTCATGGCGATTATGGGGATAGTTTTGGCGTCGGGTCTGTCATACTCTCTTATCGCCTTTGTGGCGGCATATCCGTCCATAACGGGCATCATTATATCCATAAGGATAGCGTCATATGTGCCCTCGGGCGATTGGGTGAACTTCTTCACAGCCTGCTCGCCGTCAGCGGCAGTGTCGGTAACTGCGCCTGCGTCTTCAAGGAGATATTTTGCTATTTCAAGGTTAAGCTCGTTATCCTCAACGATAAGCAGCTTCATTCCCGAGATATCCGCCTTGGTCTCGTCATCGGTAAGGGTGTGTACATCTTCCACGCTTGCTATCTCAAAGGGGAGGGACACGGTGAAGGTCGTTCCCACATCAGGCTCGCTCTGTATGTCGATAGTTCCGCCCATTTTGTCGATAAGTGTCTTGACTATTGCCATGCCCAGACCTGTTCCACGGTAGCTTGTGCGGGTGTCGCTTTCTTCCTGGGAGAACGGCTCGAAAATGTGTTCAAGGTAATCCTTGCTCATTCCTATGCCCGTGTCGGCGATGATGCACCTGTAATGAACGGTCTTATCGTCATTGCCTTCAAGCATGACCTTGCAGGATATCTGACCGGAGGGCTTGTTGTACTTTATGGCATTGCTGAAAATGTTCAGGAAAATCTGGCGGACGTGAAGAGGACTGCCGTAAACATACGGATATTGGAATTGAGAGGAGCAGTCGCTGTGAACAAGGGTGATGCCCTCTTCGGCGGCACGCATTCCCGTGATGACAAGCACGTCCTCGGTGAGAGCCTTAAGATCAAAAGCCGTGTGTTCAAGCTTGGTGTTCTCGTCCTCCAGCTTGCTCATTTCCAGAACGTCGTTTATAAGGCTCAGCAGGTGATTTGCGGCTACCATTGCCTTATCACGGTTTTCCTGCTCGATCTGTTCATCATGGCACTTGCTGTTTATTTCAAGGATACCGATTATTCCGTTAAGGGGTGTTCTGATATCATGGGACATTCTTGAAAGAAAACGTGATTTTGCGGCGTTTGCTCTTTCTGCCTCCTGCTTTGCACGCTCAACATCGGCAAGAGCGTTTTTCAGCGCTTCGTTCTCGCTGACGGCGGGTATCATCTTCCTCAGCTTGTTTGTCTGCAGGGCGAACATGAAGAAAACGGTGCTATACACCATGGAAGTCCTGCCTATGCTCCTTATGCCGAAAGCTGCTTCCAGCACCATGGCAACAGTGATATATGCCATCACCAGCAGCAGTACCTTTGATTCTATCCTTTTGTCAAAGATATGGGAGCGGATAGCACGTATCATCAGTATGAACATATACAATACGGTTATCACCTGGCAGAAGTAGCCCAGCGGACCTCTGTGGAACACATTCTGTGCATCATAGCTGTAGGCGATATCCGTAAAGAATGCGGAGAACGACAGTATCACAGCCAGTACCCACGGAAATATCAGCAGCACCTCGTATATTTTCTTGTCTTCCACACGCTTTATCAGCTTGATAAGTATGTACGGTATCAGCGGCCGCAGTGAATATCCCAGGGCGGAAAGAAATATCCGCATATTGGTGGGGTGGTCGTATGATGCGGTAACAAGCTCAAGGTTATATGCTGTAAGCTCCAGCAGCTCAAATATCCAGATATGCAAAAACAGCTTCCTGTCGGGCAGATCCATGGTATCATTTTTTACTATAGTCATCAGCAGGAAAAGCAGACCCATTATAGGGGCAAGATTATTGGCGATGAATTCTTCTGCGGTCAATTCCGGCACCTCGTTTATAATTAGTATTATGCTTTTTTTTGCTTTAAACCGTTGCAAACATATATGGTTAATTATATAACATAAACGCTCGGGTGTCAATATTCCTGCCCGGCTGTGAGATAAAAAATTTCTGTCTATAGCTTTATCGGTGATCAGTATTATTCTGCCCTGTTCATAAAATTTTCAGCTTTGATACAACGACTTATTATAAACTCCTATTGACTTTGTAGGAATTTGTGGTATAATACTTATTGAAAAGGTATGAATTTACAGCCTTGTTATGATAAAACGCACTCGGAATGCGGTTTATTGCGGCTATATAATGTCTATCAGTAAGATATGATAAACTTTGCTGTGAAAGGAGCGGTGCCTATGATGATATCGTCTAAGGGGCGGTATGCGCTGCGTGTGATGCTTGATATGGCAGAGCAGCAGGGAGATGAAAATATCAGGCTCAAGGATATTGCACAGCGGCAGGATATTTCCAGAAAGTATCTGGAAAGTATTATGACCGAGCTTTGCAAGAAAGAGCTGGTGCAAAGCTCCATCGGCAAGGTGGGGGGCTACAGGCTCGTGCGTTCTCCATCGGAATACACCGTGGGGGAGATACTCAAAGCCGTCGAGGGCGACCTTATCCCCGTTGCCTGCCTTGCAAAGGACGGCAAAAAGTGTACGGGAAACTGTACCTGCTACACATTTCCGTTCTGGAACGGGCTTGCAGAGCAGATCAACGCTTATGTTGACAGCTACACACTGAAAGACCTGCTGGACGACAAGGAAAAAACTCACTGCTGCTGCGGTGATTTTCATACCGATAACCAATAATTGAAAGGAAACAGACTTATGAAAAAGAAACTGCTTGAAATACATGATCTCCACGTAAGCGTAGGCGATGCAAATAGAGGCGAAAAGGAGATACTCCACGGCGTTGACCTTGAAATAGATCATGACGAGACCCACGTTCTCATGGGCCCCAACGGTACGGGCAAATCCACTCTCGGATATGCCATAACGGGAAATCCCGCTTACGACGTTACTCAGGGCGAGATAATCTTCAACGGCGGGAACATCACCGATATGCCCGTTAACGAAAGAGCAAAGAAAGGCATTTTCCTTTCTTTCCAGAATCCTCTGGAAGTTCCCGGAGTTACACTCAGCTCCTTTATCCGCAGCGCTCTTGAGCAGAAAACAGGCAGCCGTATCCGCCTGTGGGACTTCAAGAAGAAGCTTGCAGAGACAATGAAACTCCTTAATATGGACGAGTCCTATGCCGAGCGTGACCTTAACGTCGGCTTCTCGGGCGGCGAAAAGAAAAAGGCTGAAATTCTCCAGATGCTTATGCTTGAACCTCAGCTTGCTATCCTTGACGAGACCGACTCAGGCCTTGACGTTGACGCTGTACGTACAGTTTCCAACGGCGTAAAGATATTCCGTGAGAGAGTTCACGGCTCACTGCTCATCATCACCCACAGCACAAGGATACTTGAAGCACTTACCGTTGACGAGACCCATGTTATGGAAAAAGGCGTTATTGTCCGCAACGGCGGTGCAGAGCTGGTTGAAGAGATAAACAGCAACGGCTTTGCCGGCGTTTGATCCCACGGAAAGGAATGACCTCACATGAAAGAAAAAAGTCAGGTTGCGGATATTGACCGCAGCATATATGATATACGGGACGAGGAAAACGACGCATACCGTATGCAGAGCGGCCTTACTCCCGAAATAATCGAAAAGCTCTCCAAGGAAAAGAACGACCCTGTCTGGATGCAGCAGTTCAGATTACAGTCCTTGCAGATATACAACGAAACTCCCGTTCCCAACTGGGGGCCCTCACTTGAAGGACTGGACATTGACAACATTGCCACATACGTCCGTCCCAACACAAAGATGCAGAACAACTGGGAAAACGTGCCCAAGGATATCAAGGACACCTTTGACCGTCTGGGAATACCTCAGGCGGAAAGAAAGTCCCTTGCAGGCGTGGGCGCTCAGTATGACTCCGAGCTTGTTTATCACAACGTAAGGGCGGAGGTCGCTGCCGAGGGCGTTGTTTATATGGATATCGAAAGCGCCATGAAGGGCGAATATGCCGATATGGTGAAGAAATATTTCATGAAGCTGGTAACTCCCCGTGACCACAAGTTTGCAGCTCTCCACGGTGCTGTGTGGTCGGGCGGCTCATTTGTGTATGTGCCCAAGGGCGTTCAGCTTTCTATCCCCCTCCAGTCCTATTTCAGACTGAATGCAAAGGGCGCAGGTCAGTTCGAGCATACCCTTATAATCGTTGACGAGGGCGCAAGCCTCCACTTCATCGAGGGCTGCTCCGCACCCAAGTACAATGTGGCAAACCTCCACGCAGGCTGCGTTGAGCTGTTTGTTAAAAAGGGCGCAAAGCTCCGCTACTCCACTATCGAGAACTGGTCAAAGAATATGTACAACCTTAATACCAAGCGTGCACTTGTTGAAGAGGGCGGCACTATTGAATGGGTATCAGGCTCATTCGGTTCTCATGTGGGCTGCCTTTATCCCATGAGCATTCTCAAGGGCGATAACTCCAAAATGGAGTTCACAGGCGTTACCTTTGCAGGCGCAGGTCAGAACCTTGACACAGGCGCAAAGGTAGTACACATCGGAAAGAACACAAGCTCCTTTATGAATACACGTTCCATCAGCAAGAGCGGCGGCATAAGCACATTCCGCAGCAGCGTTGTGGTGGAAAAGAGCGCCAAAAAGGCAAAGTCCTCAGTATCCTGCCAGTCGCTGATGCTGGATTCCGAGTCACGCTCGGATACTATCCCCGCAATGGATATCCGCACAAAGGACGCTGCTGTGGGACACGAGGCAAAGATCGGCAGCATAAGCGGAGATGCGATATTCTATCTTATGAGCCGAGGAATGACCGAGGAAGATGCCCGTGCGCTTATCGTAAGCGGCTTTGCGGACAATGTTTCCAAGGAGCTGCCGCTGGAATATGCGGTAGAGATGAACAATCTTATCCGTCTTGAAATGAAAGGCAGCATCGGCTGATAAAGGGTGTTTGATATGTCAGAAAAGATACAGATAAACAAGCTGCCTGTGAACACATGGAACAGGCTGGGCGTAAATTACGCTGAGGTGGAGTGGGAAGAGAACGCTCCCGCAAAGCAGAGCATCACAGTAAAAAGCGGCGAAGCTCCCGAGCCTTTCAGGCTGGATTTTTCGGAAGCGGGCGACAGTGAGGTCTCCTTTACCGCAGAGGAGAACAGCAGCATTACGGTATATGAGCTGCACAGAAGCAACAGCGCCGTGAAGCTGAGCTTTGATATCGGAAAGAATGCTTCCGTAAAGCTCGTACAGCTTTTAAATCCCACAGAAAAGCTCCGCCACGAGACATTTGCAAACTGCTCCAAGGGCGGCAAATTTCAGATAATGACCATTATGATAGGTGACGGCAACATTTATTCGGATAACCGCACCGAGCTTGAGGGCGACAGCAGCTCCATAAATGTTGAAGTCGCATATCTGGGCAAAAATTCCCAGACTATTGATTATAATATCGCCGTAAACCACTGGGGCAAGGACACTCACAGCGGGATAAATGCCGCAGGTGCGCTTATGGACAGCGCAAAAAAGGTGTTCAGAGGAACTATCGACTTCAAGACAGGCTCTTCCGATTCAAAGGGCAGCGAGAACGAGACAGTCATCATGCTGGGCGACGATGTGGTAAACAAGACCGTTCCCCTTATCCTCTGCTCGGAGGAGAACGTTGAAGGCTCTCACGGCGCAACTATCGGCGAGCTGGACGATGACACGCTCTTCTACTTCGAGAGCCGTGGAATAGGCAGGGAAGAGGCTGAGCGCATAATGGCATATGCCGCTCTCAAGCGCCTTATCCGTCTGTCGGACGATAAGAAATTTGCGGAGCAGGCACAGAATGCCCTTGGAATAATAGATACCGATGAGGAATAAAAAATGATAACAGTGAAGGATTACAAGGCGGATTTCCCCCTGCTTATGCAGGACCCCACCATATATATTGACAACGCTGCCACAACTCAGCGCCCCGGGTGCGTTCTTGACGCTGAGCGTGAGTTTTACGAAAAGCACAACGCCAATCCGCTGAGAGGCATTTACGACCTCAGCGTGGCGGCTACCGAGGCATACGAAAGCGCAAGGGATGCTGTGCGTGATTTTATCGGCGCACGATCCTCTCAGGAGATGATCTTCACCCGCAACACTACCGAGAGCATAAATCTTGTGGCGTACAGCTACGGTCTTTCCGCAGTTCATGCGGGGGACGAGGTGGTTGTTTCCATAATGGAGCATCACAGCAATCTGCTTCCCTGGCAGATGGTCTGCCGTCAGACGGGTGCGGTGCTTAAATTCATCGAGTGCGAAAAGGACGGCAGCGTTGACCTTAACAAGGTGGAGGATATCATCACCGATAAGACCAAAATAGTTGCCATGACCCAGCTTTCAAACGTGCTGGGCAGAGAAAATCCCATTCGTCAGGTGGCTGAGATCGCTCACCGCAAGGGAGCTGTCATGCTGGTGGACGGCGCACAGAGCACTCCCCATATCCCCGTTAACGTAAGGGAGCTGGGAGCAGATTTCTTTGCATTCTCGGGTCACAAGCTTTATGCCCCTATGGGAATAGGCGTGCTTTACGGCAAAAAAGAGCTGCTGGATAAAATGCCTCCGTTCCTTACAGGCGGCGAGATGATAGAATCCGTTACAAGAACATCTGCGGTCTATGCGGAGCTTCCCCACAAGTTCGAGGCGGGAACCGTAAACGCAGCTGGTGCGGCAGGGCTTAAAGCTGCCATTGGGTATATAAACAGCATTGGATTTGATAAGATACATGAGCTTGAAAGCAGCGTTACCGCTTACACCTTCAAGAAGATGCAGCAGATGGAGGGCATAAATATCATCGGCTCGGACAGGGCAGAGGATCACAGCGAGATAATCACCTTTACCGTGGACGATGTTCACCCTCACGACGTAAGCGAGATAATGGCTGCCGACGGCGTTGCGGTGCGTGCGGGACATCACTGCGCACAGCCGCTGCTCAGCTTCCTTGGCTGCCGTTCAACAGTCCGTGCAAGCTTTGCATTCTACAACACCTTTGATGATGCAGATAAATTTATAAACAGTCTTTCGACTGTCAGGGAGCGTATGGGATATGGAAAACAGAAGCTTTTATAATGAGATACTGACCGAACACAATATGCACCCCGAATTCAAGCATGACATTCCGGATGCGGACATTGTGCTTGACGGAGTAAACCCCAGCTGCGGCGATGAGATACAGCTTAAGCTGAAAACCGACGGCGACATCATCACCGACGGCGCATTTGTGGGCGACGGCTGCGCCATTTCTCAGGCATCTGCTGATATCATGCTTGGAATGGTAATAGGATGTAAGAAGGAAGATGCACTCAAAAAGAGCGACATCTTCATGAGAATGATAAGGGGCGAGGCAACGGAAGAGGAGATAGAAAGCCTTGAAGAAGCCTCCGCTCTCAGGGACATTTCCCATATGCCCGCAAGAGTAAAGTGCGCTATGCTTGGCTGGAGAACTCTTTCCGAGGCGCTTAACGGATAAAATTTTCCCTTGACAAATCCGAAAAACGGGTGTATAATCAAGATACAACTTAACAAAGGGAATGAAGTGCTCCCTTGGGAAACCAAAACCGCTTATTAGCTGATGACTTCTGCGATATTACGCAGAAGCTGTCGGCTTTTTTGTTTTTAAGGAGGAGTAATATGTTAACATCACTGGCTTTTGTTTTCCTTGCGGGGCTGCTTATGGCGGCTGTGTGCAAGCGGCTGAAGCTGCCCGGGATAATCGGTATGCTTATAACGGGAATTGTGCTGGGGCCGTATGTGCTTGACCTGCTTGACCCGTCGATACTTTCGGTATCCTCGGACCTGCGGCAGATGGCGCTTATCATTATCCTGCTCAAAGCGGGGCTGTCGCTTGATCTGTCCGACCTGAAAAAGGTGGGCAGACCTGCGATAATGATGTCATGTGTTCCCGCAAGCTGCGAGATACTGGCGTTTTTCATGCTGGCGCCCTCTCTGCTGGGGGTAACACGCATCGAGGCGGCAGTCATGGGAGCGGTGCTGGCTGCGGTATCGCCTGCGGTAGTGGTGCCCAGAATGGTGCGGCTCATGGACGAAAAATACGGCACGAAAAAAAGCATACCTCAGCTTATTCTTGCAGGAGCTTCCTGCGATGATATCTTTGTAATAGTGCTTTTTTCCACATTTTCGGGAATGGCACAGGGCGGCCATGCAAATGTCATGGGCTTTGTGAATATCCCCGTATCAATAGTTCTGGGCATAGCTCTGGGAGCTGCCGCAGGCTTTGTGCTGAGCGTATTTTTTGAGATATCATATGCCCACAGGCACTGCGTAAGAAACAGCGTCAAGGTGATAATAGTTCTGGGCGTGTCATTCCTGCTGATGGCGGTGGAGACATGGCTCAAGGGCATAGTTTCCGTTTCGGGATTGCTGGCTGTGGTAAGCATGGCGTGCGTTATAAGGATACGCTGCGTTCCGCAGGTGACGGCAAGGCTTTCGGAGAAGTTCGGAAAGCTGTGGCTTGCGGCGGAGGTCATACTCTTTGTGCTGGTAGGCGCAGCTGTGGATATCCGCTACACCCTTGAAGCGGGCATTGCAGCGGTGGCGATGATATTTGCGGCGCTCATCTTCCGTGGCATAGGCGTTTCGCTTTGCCTGGTAAAAACGTCCCTCAGCTTTAAGGAGCGGCTTTTCTGCATCATCGCATATCTGCCCAAGGCGACCGTTCAGGCGGCTATAGGCTCCGTTCCGCTGGCAATGGGGCTTCCCTGCGGCAAGATAGTGCTTTCCGTTGCGGTGCTTGCCATACTCATAACCGCCCCGCTCGGTGCTATCGGCATTGACTCTGCATATAAAAAACTGCTGACCCATGATGAAAACAGCTGAGCTTGAAAAATGTGCGGCGGTGTGGTATAATCGGAAATACGGATATGTTTTGCGGAAAATGCTTACTTGGCGGCGTGTCGCCGCTGCCGTCTCGCAGAGACATATTTGCGGCTTGACAACATTAGTTTGTATGAACAGCAAATTTCAAAACCAACACATTCGAGGTGAATAAATATGAATATCCCACAAAAAAACACAGCACATTACCACCTTCCGGGGCTGTTTGAGTTTTATGAGCTGTACAGCGCATTTTTGCCGCTGTATCGTGAGCATAGGGAGTATTTCTATGATTGGTGCGACATCGGCTCCATATACGGCGCTCCCTCGGACTGTATCTGGGGCGGCGGACGTGTGGGGTTCGGCGACCATGACCCCCGTGATGTGCTGGCGCTGATGAGGGAATATCATATCTCCCCACGGCTCACGTTCAGCAATTCGCTTCTTAGGGAAGAGCATCTTGCGGACAGAAAATGCAACGCTCTGTGCGAGTTGTTTTCCGAAAGCGAGCCTGCAAGCGGAGTTATCATCTGCTCGGATATGCTGATGGAATATCTTAAAAAGCATTACCCGAGCTTTTATTTTGTATCCTCCACCACAAAAGTGCTGACGGATTTTTCACGGTTTGAAGATGAGACCAAGCGTGATGATTTTATGTATGTTGTGCCCGATTTTCGCTTAAACAAGGCGTTTGACAGGCTAAGTGCCATGACATGGGAACAGAAGGGCAAGACGGAATTTCTGTGCAACGAGTGCTGCTATATCGGCTGCAGGGACAGAAAAGTCTGCTACGAGAACGTGTGCCGCAAGAACCTTGGGGAAAGCTGCCCCGACCACATCTGCACCGCTCCGAATTCCGCCGATGGATATCTGTTTTCAAAGGCAATGGAAAACCCTGCATTTATCGGCACGGACGATATCCTGAACATCTATCTGCCAATGGACTTTTCCAACTTCAAGATAGAGGGCAGGGGACTGGGCAGTGCACTGATACTGGAATTTCTGCTTTATTATATGACAAAGCCCGAGTATCAGCTGCGGGTGAGAGAAAAGATCTATCTTGACAGTATGCTTGATCTGTTCTGATACTGTTCACAAACGGGTAAGCTGTGCTGTTTTGGCTGCAAATTCCCTGCGGACGTGGTATAATTCTGATTTGTTAAGATGTTTAGTGTTAAGTTGTAAGTATAAGAACCTGTTTTCATAAGAAATGTGTGCGGATTTTCGAGCATAATTTTGTTGCAGAGTAGGCAAAAATCCGCAGGCGGGCTTTCGCCCGGGGCAAACTCACGGAAGCCGCACA
>JABLTO010014629.1_pt1 | contig 17886 bp, 17 predicted proteins | sample 7160091 | NCBI WGS metagenome assembly JABLTO01 (sample SAMN14651225, study PRJNA627086) | human gut metagenome | isolation source: feces | host: Homo sapiens
CAACACTTCTCATCTCAACAGATGGAGGAAAGACTGTTTACAATATACCGGTGAAGTGTGCAATATCACAGAGTGTATTTAATTTTGCCGGCATAGAGCTGACTATGGATCAGCTTAAGAAGTATGAAACTACTGCTGAATATAAGTGCATAAAGAAGGAAAAAGAAAATACATATATCGTTACAGGTATAAAGGTTTCTGACATCTTCAAGAATTATGTTCCTGATATGAAGGCTGCAGCAATTAAATTCTGCTCATCTGACGGCTTTAGCGGTACTGCGGCAAACTATGAGTTTGCTTGGGATGACGCTATGATCATATGGAAGAAGGTCAACAAGGATTCAGGCAAGGAAGAGCCTGTAAAGGGCGGTCTTAATTCAGCTGTAAACGGCTCAGCAGGAAATTTATGGATCAAAAATCTTGCTTCTGCTGAATGTACATCTGCAGATTTAGTAATAGACGGCAGATATGTCACAAAATCTCAGATGGCAGGCGCTGAAAATGAAAACATTGAAACTGCAACATTCGTTATGAATGATCAGGAAAAAACAGTAACAGGCGTAAAGATCAACAAGCTTGTAAAAGCAGGCATCATCAAAGAAATGCCGGCAACTGTAAAATTCGCAGCCGATTCATATGCACAGACTGTTGCACAGTGTGAATATGACTGGTATAACGTGATGATTACGTGGAATGACAAAGAACCGAACTCATCACTCAATGCTGCCGTAAACGGTTCAGGCGGCAAGCTGTGGGTAGGCGGTGTCGATACAATGACTACTGAAAAATCAGTATTTGAAGTATCGCTTGACGGCTCTTCAAAGTACTTAAGCATGAACCAGCTTAAGGCATATGAAACATCAAAGGATATGATGTCTCAGACAAAGAAGGGTACGTTAACCTATAAGGTTACAGGTATCACAGTATCAGACCTTATAAAGAATTATCTTGGCACAGATACGCTTGCATCTGTATCATTCTATGAAAAGGGTGGTGAAGCAACTCCTACTGAAATTGTATACAACAGAGAGTACTCATGGGATGATGCAATGATCATCTGGAGTCAGATAGATAAAGATGGCAATGAAAAGATAAAATCGGGCTTCAACGAAGCCGTAAACGGTGCCGGCGGAAAATTCTGGTGGAAGGGCATCGTTGGAATGAACGCTGTAAGATCTGATTTTACAGTAGACGGTGTTGGTTTTGCAGTAAATCAGATAGATCAGGAAGCTGCTGTAACTGAAACCTTCACAATGGTGAAGAAGGATGGAACTGCAGTAAAACAGGAAGTAACAGGTATTACTGTAAAGAAGTTTGCTGAAAAATATCTTAACGGAACAGTTCCTGTAAAGATGAAGTCGGCTGATGCTGACGGATATAGCGGCACTGTAAGCATAGGAACAGGTGAAGGTGAATATGCTGCTGATAAGGTCATACTTGCATGGCAGGTAGGCGAAAAGCAGCAGTCTCCGCTCAGAGTTGCTGTTGACGGCGGAGCAGGACAATTATGGGCTAAAGACATATGTACTGTAAACAACAGCTATGCAGTTTCCTTTAAGAAAGATCCTTCAGATGTCAAGATGACTGTTAAGGATACTGAGGATACAGAAATAGCAGCAGAAAGCGACGGAACATATATCCTCACAGGCGGTTATGACTATAGCTACAAGGCTGAATGCGCAGGATATACACCTACTGTAGGAAATATTAAAGTTGTTCTCGGTGCAGGCACAATTATAGACGTAGTACTCAATAAATCAGGAGGCGGCTCAGGCGGTTCAGGCGGAGATTCAGGAACTGTAAAGCCTGACGAGAAACCGAATGCCATATTTACTGTATACACTCAGGATGGCGAAAAGGGTGCAAAGAAAGCAGTTGCTACATTTACAAAGGATGAACTCTTTGCTCTTTCTACTACAGACAAATCAGGGTATGTATACGAGTATTACCGCAATGAAATATGGTGGGGTATAGTAGCTACACGCGTAGTTAAATTTGACGATCTGTTATCAGACGCAGGTGTATCATTTACTTCAAGCGACAGTATGCGTCAGGATGCAGGAAAAGACGGATTTAACACTACACTGACATACGATCAGATTCGTAAAAACCGTTATTTCTTCGACCCTTCGGATAACGGAGCTATGTCGGAGGTACCTGCAGGTATAGCTCTCGAATGGGAACAGGGCGAAATCACAGACGGATATTCTGCGATTGCAAAGAAGGCAACTTATTCAGGAAATCTCAGATACGTAGTGGGAACTACAGAAGCTCTCTACAAGGGTACAGGAAGCCTCAACAATGACGTTGAGTATTCACCAGGATACCGTCTCGGCTCAAAGATAGACTCTATAACTATCATAAAGAATGCTAAGATAACAGATACTTCAGGAAGAGTTGACGGCGGCGGCACAAATGCCGGAGTAACTGAAACAAAGCCTGAGGATAAGGATGTACTTGATGTAAAGACGACTACAGATCCTAAGACAGGTGCTGTTACAGAAGTAACTAAATATAAGGACGGAACATCAAAGACTGTGGTTACTGAGAAGAACGGCAACGTTACAACTACAGTAGATATTACTTCGATCGCTGCAGCTGCGGTTAAATCAGGTAAAACGGTAACATTACCTGTAACGGCTGCAAAAGCACCGACAGATAAGGCAAAGGCACCGCTGATCATCGTAAAGACAGGAAATAAATCAAAGGTAAAGGTGGAAATACCTGTTTCCGGCATGAATGAAGGTGTTGTAGCAGTGATCACAGCTGCAGACGGCACTGAAAAGACAATGATAAACGCAGTAAGCAGCGCAAAGGGTATAGTGCTTTCAGTTTCTGACGGCGAAAAAATAAAGATCATTGACAAGGCAGGCAAATTCTCAGATGTTGCATCAGGCAACTGGATGGATGGTCCTGTAGCGTTCGTAACGTCGCGAGACATATTCAACGGCACAGGAAACGGACAGTTCTCACCTTCGGCTCCTATGACGAGAGCGATGCTCATGACTGTCCTGGCCCGCATAGACGGTGCTGATACGACAGCTGCAGGTTCAGAAAGCTGGTATGAAAAGAGCCTTAAATGGGCTGTAGAAAAGAAGATATCAGACGGTTCAGCTCCTATGTCGAGCATAAGCCGCGAACAGCTCGTAACTATGCTTTACCGTTACGCGGGCGAGCCTGCAGTAACAGGTGCGTCGCTCAGCGGCTTCTCTGACGCGTCAGCGGTAGGTGGATACGCTAAGGATGCGATGGCATGGGCGGTAAAGAACGGCATCATAAACGGTATCGACGGCAAGATAGCTCCAAAGGCGAACGCTACGCGCGCTCAGGTGGCAGCTATGATCCAGCGTTATATAAAGGCAACGGCTTAAATATAAAAGCTTAAATACAAAAGAAAAGCCTTGCAGAGCTCACGCTCTGAACTAAAAGCAAAGCGTCCCAGCATGGATATAAATATCTGTGCTGGGACGCTTTTATTCGCGCGGTGACGCGCGCAGCTGCGGTATTCTGTTAATTGTAATTGCTGCATCGTCACTGAAAGTGTAAACTATTTGTTTTTACGAACGCCAAGCATATTTATGAGGGAACCGATGAGGATGAGACAGACTCCGAACACAATATTCCATCTTACAGGCTCGCCGAGTATGATCTGAGCAAGGATGACTGCGATGACAGGCTTTATGAAGAACGCTACTGAAGCATTAGACGGGCCGGACAGCTCGATGGCTTTAAGGTATGCGAAGTAGCCTATGCCTGTTACGACTATGCCGGTGTAGAGCAGGACAGGTAAGCTGTGGAGCGTGATGCCGGAGATGACAGTATCGCCTTTGACGAGGACTATTACGAGCTCTATGACAGCGGCTATAAGGAAGCTTCCGCTGTTCTGTACCATGCCTCCCAGCTTCGCTACGCGCAGCTTGCCGAGCGCCGTGTAGAGCGCGAACATTACAGCGGCGATAAAAGTATAGAGCAGACCTTTAGAAGTGTTGCCCTCTGCCATATCAACCGGGTCAGCTACAAATATAAGGCCGATGATGCTGATGACCAGCACGATAGCCTTTCTGACAGTAAACGGCTCTTTGACGATATAGTGCGCGAATATCATTGTAAATACAGGGTTTGATGATATGATGACAGCAGCCGTGTTGGCATTGCAGTTCATCACACCTAACTGGAAGCATGTCATGCTTATACATATGCCGACTATGCCGAGTATCGTTATGTAGATGATATCGCCTTTCGTGATCTTGATGCCTTTCTTTTTTACATCCCTGACAGCGAATGGAAGCAGAAAGAGCCCGCCGATCAGAAATCGCAGAAACGTTATCTGCAGCGCGGAAAAGCTGCCCCCGCCGAGCTTCAGCGCGATCTCCATCGTACCGAAGCAGAATGCTGTTATAAGTACGAAAATAAAGCTTTTGTCGATATTTTTTTCTTTAGTACGCATAATACGATCTCCTTGAATACAAAATATGTAAAAAATAATTTTTCACGCGGTGACGCGTGCAGCGACCGCCCGGCGGTCGAACAGGTTATTTACAAATGCTGTCAGCTATTTCAACAAGCTGATCACCTGTAAAATATCCGTCTATGTAATAGAGCCAGCCTGATGATGCGTCTGCCCAGATTTTTCGCGGTATATAGCTAGACGTTCTGAGCAGCATCCTCAGTATCCTCTTTTGTATCTGTGATACGCAAGGCGGTAAAGTATACTGTTTTATTCAGTTTTCTGTACAGTCTTTCAAAGACATGTCTGTCGTCTTCATCATCGATCAGAGCAAGGCATATAGCTATCATATTATGGAACGTCCTTTTAATATTGCACGATAAAAAGTACCTTAATGCTATCAGAAAAAAATATTTATGTAAATATTTTTGAAAAAATGAGCGAAAACGCATTTTAAAATTGCTTATTGTTATAGAAGCGCTGATATTTGCAGAGGATCGGAATACAGAACGGCTTATTGTTAACAGCATTATTCAAACGCTGCAACAACAGCAATTTCTTCGGGCAGGAGGTGTGAATTATGTTTGATGTTATAAGCGTGATCCATATGATAGTGGGTGGCCTGGCAGGACTGCTGGCTGCAGCATTGCTAAATAATAGAATAAAAATAGCATAAAATAGTATAAACAGTACACTCTCTATTATTTGAATCAGGGGTACAAAAGATGACGATTCCTGATAAACCCAGAAACAGAAATCAAAAATATATAACTGTTCATTCTAAATAAGTGAAAGCAGTGCCCTTAGATATCAGACAGGCAGATATTAACATAGGAGAAAAATAAAATGAAATTTTTATCAGGTATATTACTAAGTATTTTTTCCGGAATATTGATACTGGTTCAGGGATGTTTTATAAGTTGGAACAAGGCTTATCCTGAAATATTGTTTTATATAATTACAATAATATCAGTTATAGGTGCAGCAATCATGCTTATTGCGGAGCATGGAAATAAAAAAAATTAGTTATTATTATTCATACATAATATACGTATTCAAAATGAAAATCAAAATAAGGGGTAAACGTATATATTGACATGGTAAGCATGTATATACTTGCCAGTAAATAAAAAAACCCTTGGAAATCCAATATTTCCAAGGGTTTTGATGTTCTTTTGATATTCGGTTGAATTATCTCTTTGAGAACTGTGAAGCTCTTCTTGCCTTCTTGAGACCGTACTTCTTTCTTTCCTTCATACGTGGGTCACGTGTGAGGAAGCCTGCAGCCTTGAGTGAAGGTCTGTTTTCAGGATCTGCAGCGCAGAGAGCTCTTGAGATACCGTGTCTGAGAGCACCTGCCTGACCAGTAGTACCGCCGCCGTTTACGAGAGCGATAACGTCATACTTGCCTTCGTTGCCTGAAACAGCGAAAGGACGCTTAACTTCGTTCTTGAGGATCTCCATTGGGAGATATTCATCAAGATCCTTCTTGTTGATAGTGATCTTACCAGTACCAGGGATCAATCTAACTCTGGCAATGGCAGACTTTCTTCTGCCTGTACCTATATACTGTATTGTAGCCATTTTTCGATTTCCTCCCTTCCGTTAAAATTCCCATACTTCAGGCTTCTGAGCAGCATGATTGTGCTCGTTGCCAGCGTATACCTTTAACTTCTTGTACATCTGTCTTCCGAGAGAACCCTTTGGCATCATGCCCTTAACAGCATGTCTGATGATCTCTTCAGGATTCTTAGCCTGTAACTTTTCGAAAGTTATCTCACGGAGACCGCCCGGATAACCAGTGTGTCTCTTATAGATCTTTTCTTTTCTCTTCTTGCCTGTTACTTCAACCTTTTCAGCGTTGATGATGATAACGTAGTCACCAGTGTCAACGTGTGGTGTGTAGATAGGCTTTTTCTTACCTCTTAAGATAGAAGCTGCTTCAGAAGCGAGACGACCGAGAGTCTTGCCCTCTGCATCGAGTACGTACCACTTTCTTTCAACTTCCTGAGGCTTAGCAATGTAAGATTTCATTTAATAACCTCCTGGTCTACTCTGATGTCCGATCATGTCCATAGACAGCCGGGTATCGATTTCGACTCAACAAATAAAAATTAACTTCCGGCCACGGCCGGTCCTTCCCAGCCTGCACCGTATAGTAAACGCCGTACCGTTCAAAACAGAATCAAAACGGGATAGGCCGAATACTCAAATAAATAAGATGCAATAAATGCGCTGCGCGCGCCCATCCTGCCGACCGCTCACGCGGTCACACAAAATAAAACGCTGCTGCAAATGGGCATAAAACACCCATAAGAGCGCATCAGCCTTAATATCATATATGCGCGAAGCACTTTTGTCAATAGATTTTATAATGCACGCAGCATATTTTACAGCATTTTTGCTGCTTATACGCAAAAAAGACGCCGCGTGGCGCGGCGCCTTGTAATTTTCCATTATGTATGGAGTATTATACCCGTATATTAATACTTGTAGAAGCCTTCGCCTGTCTTCTGACCGAGCTTTCCTGCACGTACCATCTTTCTGAGCAGTGGATGAGGTCTGTACTTGTCCTCGCCGAGCTCCGCGTGGAGTACTTCCATGATGGAGAGGCAGATATCAAGGCCTACGAGATCGCCGAGCGCCAAAGGACCCATAGGGTGGTTAGCGCCGAGCTGCATAGCTCTGTCGATATCCTCAGCAGAAGCGATACCTTCAGCGTAAACAGCTATACACTCGTTTATCATAGGAACGAGCATCCTGTTTACAACGAATCCTGGAGCTTCGTGAACTACGATAGGTGTTTTCATGAGCTTTTCAGAAAGATCCTTGGCTTCCTTAATAGTAGCGTCTGAAGTATTGTATCCAGGGATAACTTCAACGAGCTTCATTACCGGAGCAGGGTTGAAGAAGTGCATACCTACTACCTTGTCAGGTCTCTTTGTAACAGATGCGATCTCTGTTATTGAAAGAGATGAAGTGTTTGTAGCGAGGATGACCTCAGATCTGCATATCTTGTCGAGCTCTGAGAAAAGCTCTTTCTTTGTAGCCATGTTTTCAGCTGCCGCTTCGATTATGAAATCAGCCTCTCTGAGCACGTTGAGATCAGTAGTGCCTATGATCCTTGAGAGGTTTTCTTCCTTCTTTTCGGGAGCGAGCCAGCCTCTTGAGATCATGAAATCGTACTGGCCTGCTACGTGAGCGTAAGCATCGTCAACTGATTTCTGGCTTCTTGCGCGGTAGATTATATCAAAACCGCAGTTTGCGCAGTGCTGGATGAGTCCGCGGCCCATCGTTGAAGCGCCTAAAATACCTATCTTCATAATAGTTCCTCCTTAACATGCCGCTAGCCTCCTTTATGTGGCTTTGCAGCTGCTACCTGATAATAACTTGCTAACAAATACATTTTACAGTATAAATGGCGTTTTTTCAAGCGATTACAGGCTTTCAGGCCTGTTTACTTTAAGAATAAGCAAACAGGATATTACAAAAACATACAGTTGATGTACAGAATAATTGTATATCAATGGGTATACGCTCAAATAATACTATACACGAATAATAAATATTTTGATCTTATTTTCCTGTGAATTCAGCAGGGCGCCTTTCGAGGAACGCTTTCATGCCTTCCTTCTGGTCCGCTGTTGCAAAGCACATACCGAACAGATCGGCTTCTATGGCTATGCCTGAGTCTATGTCAGTCTCTGCGCCGCGCTTTATAGCGGAAGATGCCCATTTTACGGCGAGCGGCGCGCGAGAAGCTATCTTTGCAGCAAGAGCGGACGCCTCTTCAATTAGCTTGTCGGCAGGAACTACGCGGCTTACGAGGCCGTATGACGCTGCAGTTTCAGCGTTTATATTTTCAGCGCCGAGGATCATTTCCATAGCTCTGCTGCGGCCTGCGATGGCGGTAAGGCGCTGTGTGCCTGAAAATCCCGGTATGATGCCGAGGCCTGTTTCAGGCTGGCCGAATACAGCGTACTCTGAAGCGATGCGTATATCGCACGCCATGGCAAGCTCAAGGCCTCCGCCGAGCGCGAAGCCGTTTACTGCTGCGATAACAGGCTTTTCTGATTTTTCTATGCGGCGGAAGAGCTGCTGGCCGATGTTGCCGAAAGCGCGGCCCTCTACCATGTTCATCTCAGACATTTCGCCTATGTCGGCGCCTGCCACGAAAGCGCGTCCTGCGCCTGTAACGATGATAACGAGTACTTCATCATCTGACTGAAGCTGTGTCCATGCGCCCGAGAGTTCCGCAAGAAGCTCGGAGTTCAGCGCGTTGAGCGCGTCAGGCCTGTTTATAGTAAGAGTAGCGATGCGGTCCTTTTTTTCTATCAATATGTACTTCATGTTATATACCGTCCTTTCCGGCTGATGGTGAAGACTGTATGAGCAGGCGGCGCGCAGCGCGGCCGCAGATCTGCGCTTTATGCAGGAAACAGCCTTTACAGAATATTTGTATGCATATATATGATTGTATCGTTCAGCGTACTTCTTTTCAAGGTATTTCAGCGTATTTGCGGATGTTTGATATATGAAGGAAGCACAGTGGGCGGATGTGCGTATCAATATAATGATCAATAATTTATATATCAGTATGAATGAGGAAAAAATAAAAGAGCTGCCGGTGTACAGCAGCCCTGTTTAGAAATGATTAAAAGCTATTTAAAAGTACCCTTATAATTTTCATGACCATTACCATTACTGCTCATATCAAGAAGGTTGGCAGCTTCATCTCCATCAACTACCAGAACAATGTCAGCTACGCCTGCTGAATCTTTATCGATAGCGAATGCAGCGATGTATGAACCTTCTGTTATATCAGCGTTTGAACCGAGCTCATACTCGATATCGGAACCGTCAGCTTTGCATGTGTATACTACGCATGGATTGTTTATGCCGATGTAAGTACCTTGCTCAGAAGAACCATCGTCATAGTAAGCAAATGTTTTACCTGCATCCTTTATCTTATAAAAGCTGAGAGGATCCTTTGCGTTTTTCTGAGTTATGGTATAAGGATAACCGGACTTGTCTGAAGGAATAGAAGTAGGTACTGTCTTTTCGGACATTGCCTGTATTTTTGTTATCTTACCGTTGTTCAGAGTAACGCGTACAAGACCGCTCTTAGAATTGTAGCTGCCGATAGCGCCTGTGGATGAAGAACGCTCAAGAAGTGTATAAGTCTTGCTCTGCATGTAGAAGTCTATCATGCCTACATCATTGCCTTTTTCATCGAGCGCGTGTCCTGTTGAAGTTATAAAACCATAAGCGTTGCCTGACTTACCGCTGAAGTAGCTTGTATCGCCTGACGGAGCTGACGGGTCTGTTGAAGGCTTTGAAGGCTCAGACGGCTGAGACGGTTCTGAAGGCTGGCTTGCATCGATTCCTGCAGCTGCGCATAACATAACTGAAACGTTGCCGCGCGTAGCAGGCTGATCACCCTGAGTGCTGAGGTCGAGAGAAACGCCCTTGAGCATGTCTATGCCCTCTGCGGCAGCTACATAGTCCTTAGGCCATGACATGTTTTTGTCGTCAGCAAGACCCTTTGCGCGTACAAGCATAGTTATGATCTCATAGTTTGAAACGTTTGCTTCCGGGCGGAATACGCCGTTGCCGTTACCCTGAACGATGTGGTTGGCAGCGCAGTAAGCGACAGCCTCTGCATACCAGCTGTTAGTGTTTACATCGACAAATATGGTATTGCCTGGCTCAGATGAATCGAGCTTAGGAAATGCCTTGCTTATGAGCGTACACGCCTGAGCGCGTGTGATGTTTGCGTCAGGACGGAACGTGCCGTCGCTGAAGCCGTTTATGATGCCTGCTTTTACAAGAGCGTTGACTGCGTTTTCACAGTCCTTGCCCGAAAGGTCAGAGAATGTTGTCGTCTGCTGTGCAGACGCTGATGCGCCTGTGGCGCTTTCTGCAGCGAATGTCATTGGTACAGACATGCAGAGTACCATTGCTGCTGTAAGTATAATGGAAACTATTTTTTTCATTTACAGTAAACTCCTTTCCTAAAATGTTTCTGTAATATCTTATGTCTGACATAACCTGAGGCATGATGGCGGAATATGCCTCTTCAAGCGGCATCTTATCACAGCGGGGGCAGGCAGACAATGGATGTCACGGAAATGAAAAGAAAACGTAATCAATGCTTGACAAATGCATCAGATAGAGTACAATCTTTATGATAAATACAACCCTTATCAAGAGTGACCGAGGGAACAGGCCCGATGACGTCCGGCAACCATCGCATGACAGCGTAACTGCGAGAAGGTGCCAAGTCCTGCAGAATAGTGTTCTGAAAGATGAGGTTCGCGTGATTTTAAATTCAAGGACCCTTCCGGCAGAAGCTGTGAAGGGTTTTATTATGATAAAAATACAGGAGGTATGATACTACAATGAAAAGATTATTTACATCAGAATCTGTCACAGAAGGACATCCTGATAAAATATGCGATCAGATATCAGATGCAGTTCTCGACGCTATACTGGCTGCCGACCCTAATGGAAGAGTAGCTGCAGAGACATGCGTAAACACAGGTCTTGCAATGATCATGGGTGAGATCACTACAAGCAGCTATGTTGATATCGCAAAGATCGCGCGCGGCGTTATAAATGATATAGGCTATACAAAGAGCGAGTATGGCTTTGACGGAAATACATGCGCTGTTGTAACTACTATAGATGAGCAGTCAGCAGATATCGCGCTTGGCGTTGATAAGGCGCTTGAAGCTAAGGAAGGCCTTATGAGCGAGGATGAGATAGAGGCTATAGGCGCAGGCGACCAGGGACTCGTTTTCGGCTACGCATGCAATGAAACACCTGAACTCATGCCGGCTCCTATCATGCTTGCACACAAGCTTGCAAAGAAACTCACTGACGTCCGTAAAGACGGAACTCTGCCGTATCTCAGACCTGACGGTAAGACTCAGGTAACTGTAGAGTACGATGAAGAGGGTAATGTTGACGGTATAGATACAGTCCTCGTTTCTACTCAGCACGATCCGGACGTTACGCTTGAGCAGATCAGAAAAGACATAATCGAAAACGTTATAAAGCCTGTCATCCCTGCGCAGTGGATGAACGACGAAGTAAAGATCTTCGTAAATCCTACAGGACGCTTCGTAATAGGCGGACCTCACGGCGACTCAGGCCTTACAGGCCGAAAGATCATCGTTGATACTTACGGCGGTTACGCTCGTCACGGCGGCGGCGCTTTCTCAGGCAAGGACCCTACAAAGGTAGACCGTTCAGCTGCATACGCTGCGCGTTACGTTGCAAAGAACGTTGTAGCTGCAGGCCTCGCTGACAGATGCGAGATCCAGATCGCTTACGCTATCGGCGTTGCAAGACCTGTATCTGTTATGATCGATACGTTCGGTACTGCAAAGATCCCTGAATCAGAGATCATAGAGCGCATAAACAAGGTGTTCGACCTCAGACCTGCTGCTATCATCAGAGATCTCGACCTCCGCAGACCTATCTACCGTCAGGTAGCTGCTTACGGCCATTTCGGACGTACTGATATCGATGTTCCATGGGAAAAGACTGACAAAGCAGATCTTCTGAAATAAACAGGACCGGATAAAGTTTCTCAGTAAAAATTGCTGCCGTCCCCGGCAGTCTGCAAAATACATCGTTGTATTACGATGCATAATAACAGGCTACCGGGGGAGGCAGCTTCTTTTTTGCATATACAGAGCAGGTTTACGGCTCCCAGTATATGACGGGAGTCAGTCCGTGATCGGCGCTCAGGCGGGCGCGCGCATCGCGCAGAGCGCTGCATATCTCCTGTTCAGGCGGTGACGCCTGCTTTATGCGGACATTTATTACTGCTATCTGTTCATTTGGCCCGTAATCATGTATCGCTAAAGAAACGACTTCTTCAAATACATCGTAACTGAGTATAAGGCTGCGTATATCGTTTTCGAGCGTTTTGTCGGCTCTGCGGCCTATCAGCAGATCCATGTTTTCAGCGAGCGCAGTCAAGCCGGACCATGTTATAAACACCGCGATGATAAGACCTGCGATGCCGTCTACAGGTACATCGGTATAAGGCGATATGAGCAGCGTCATAATGGTCAGCGCCGTTATCAGCATATCGGCGCAGCTTTCGCGCACAGTGGCGCGCAATGCGGAAGAGTTCAGCATGCGGTTGATCCGCGTCGTATAGTAGATGAGGCATGACTTTATAAGTATGGAGCAGAGCGGAACGAGGAACATCAGAACGCTGACAGTTAACGGCTCAGGATGCAGAAGGCGGCTGAAGGAACGGCGTCCGAGTGAAAACGCCGCACCGAGTATCAGAAGCGCAATGATAAAGCCGCACAGGTACTCCACGCGTCCGCGCCCAAAAGGATGTTTTTCATCGCGTCCTTTTCCGGAGATATGAAAACCTGCGATCGTTATAACTGATGACGTGCAGTCAACGAGGTTGTTGAAGCTGTCGGCGATGATGGCGATGCTGTTCGCCATGCTTCCCATTATGAATTTTATTATAAAAAGTACGATATTGCCCGCGGCGCCCAGAGCGCCGACCTTTATCCCGGATCTTTCCCTGTTCATTTTGATTTCATCCTTTCTGTACATCATGCAAATTCTTTCCGACAGTAATATAATGAATGAAAAAAGTGCTGCGCACAGCCATCAGCCGCATGCGCCCGGCGCATGAGCACTTGCGGCTCGAGGGCCGCACCTATCCAAGCATTTATCACTTCTGTTTCCATAATGTGAAAAACAGAGCAGATAGGTGATAATAAAGTAAATCTTTTCGTAAATAAAGGTGAAATAAATGGAAAATAATAACAAAATGATAAAAACTGATAAAACGCAGATAGAAAAAATATTTGAAGAGGCATCGGGAGGGCAGGCCGGGGGATATCCGGAGGAGTGCTGCGATGCTGCTGAGATATCTGACGAGGAATATGCGCGCTGGGCGCGCGGAAGTGAGAGAGGATTCTGGCGTACATTTCTCGAAAGTCAGGAATCATAGGATATATACTGTATTTGATAGAATACAAATATAAATAGTATTAATAAACAAAAACTAAATAAAATATTATAAATAACAAAAACTCTTTGCTTTTTATATGCCAACGATATAATATATACTCGTAACTGAAATTATTGATGCAAAACAGTATCGACTTAATACGACCCGGCTAAACTATGTAGGCTGATCGCATTGGAACAGGGGCAGGCCGTTCATATACAAGCCGGGTGTCGATCTGGCTTTGCAGGGTCTGTACTGACTCAAAGTTATACAAAGTAAAATGACTAACGGAAATATATTAGCGGGGATATAAGGCATATGAGCAATCGTCACCTTAAGATATTTTTAACGGTATATAAATTCATGAATATGACACTGGCAGCGGAAAGTCTTTTTATAAGCCAGCCGTCCGTAAGCCAGTCGATAAAGGAACTTGAATCATATTACGGAGTCAGGCTTTTTGAACGCTACCCTAAGAAGCTGTATCCTACGCCTGAGGGAGATCTGCTGTATGCATATGCACAGCAGATAATGGGTCTTTATGAAAAGGTAAAAGAGGAGATACACTTTCTGTCTGATAAGGTGACTATAAGAGTGGGTGCTAATATATCAGCCGGTACGGTACTCATAAGAAAATATATAGATAAATTTCATGAAAAATATCCGGAGGCAAGGGTCGAAGTAAAAGTAACAGGTTCCTTGAAGCTTAAGCGTATGATAATGGAGCATGAGATAGACTTTGCACTCATGGAGGACCTTGTGCATGATACGAACCTTATACAGGAGCCGTTTTACCATGACAGGATAGTTCTCGTATGCTCGCATGAAAACGAGCTTGCAAAGCGCCGCGGATTGAAGTTCTCCGATATTGAGGATCATGATTTCCTTCTGAGGGAAAAAGGCGTGGGCGTGCGCGACAAATTTGACCAGATAATGATGCTTCATGATATGCATATAGAAGCTGCGTGGGAGTCAAGTAATACGCGGGCACTTGTAAATGCTGCACAAGAGGATTACGGTATAGCAGTCCTTCCGTATCTGCTCGTTAAGGACTATATAGAAAATGGAAGCGTAGCCATGCTGGATGTCGATGACGGCGCGCTCAACCGAAACCTGAATATCGTATATCATAAAGATAAGATATTTAATAAATGGACTGATGAGTTTATAAGTATAGTCCGGGAAATGGAAAAGGCTCAGTTTGCAGATACAGTCGATCAATATTAACTTCGCGCCCCCAGGGGTGCGATTTTTCTTTTTTATTTATTATTTCAGCTTCATTATAATTGACATCGTACTGTGTTGATAATAAAATTATATAGTATGCGCAGACAGACAGCCTGTCTGTGTTTTTTAAGTGAAGGCCTGCTTTCAGAGTTCTGAGGGCGTGCCGTGCTGCCGGCGCAGGCGTTTCGATCGCGGAGCGTTTTGCGTAAAATCTACAGAAAAGAGTTATTCTACAATGATCCAGATCAGAAATCTTTCAAAGATATACAACACAGACAGTGGTCAGTTCAAGGCGCTCGAAAATATAAACCTCACTATAGAGGATGGAGATATTTTCGGGATCATAGGCATGAGCGGTGCAGGAAAGAGCACGCTTCTCCGCTGTCTCAATCTTCTTGAGCATCCTACGTCAGGCGAGATAATAATAGACGGCGAGGAGATAACAAAGTTTACAGGAGCGCAGCTCCTGGAGCTCCGCCGCCATATGGGCATGGTGTTCCAGAAGTTCAATCTCCTGACGCAGCGTACAGTAAAGGACAACGTGGCTTATCCGCTTGAGATATGCAAGGTCCCGAAAGCAGAGAGAGAAAAGCGCGTAGCCGAGCTTCTGGAGCTCGTAGATCTGTCGTCAAAGGCAGACAATTATCCGTCGCAGCTTTCAGGCGGTCAGCAGCAGCGTGTTTCAATAGCGAGAGCTCTTGCAAACAATCCAAAGATCATACTCTGTGACGAGCCGACGTCGGCTCTCGACAGCCTGACCACGAATTCACTGCTCCAGCTTCTTAAGGACATCAATAAAAAGCTTGGAGTTACTATCGTTCTCATCACACATGAGATGAGCGTCGTAAGAAAGATATGCAACCGCGTCGCTGTCATAAACGATGCACATATCATAGAAGAAGGCGAAGTAAAGGATGTGTTTAAGCATCCTCGCGAAAAGATGACTAAGCTCCTTCTTTCGGACATGCTCGGCATAGATCCGGATGATGTGGAGTGCGACAGTGAAAAGGCTGACGCTGAAGAAGCGGCGAAGGGAGGCGAAGCATAATGTCAGGATTTTTAAGTGAATACGGAGCACTTATGGGACAGGGCGTTATCGACTCGCTCCTTATGGTATTTATTTCAACATTATTTGCGTACATCATAGGACTCCCGCTCGGCATCCTCGTAAGGATAACTCAGCCGGGTTCTATACTGCCATGCAGGCCGGTAAACATGGTGCTCGGCTGGATAGTAAATATCGGACGTTCAATACCGTTCATAATACTCATAGTAGCTATCATGCCTTTCACAAGGATGATAGTAGGCTCAGCTACAGGCGTTCGCGGAGCGATCGTGCCTCTTATAGTAGCGGCAGCGCCATTCGTTGCGCGACTTATAGAAACATCGCTGATGGAAGTAGATGAAGGTCTTATAGAAGTCGCTCATGCGACGGGTTCCACTATACCTCAGATAGTATTCAAGGTAATGCTTCCTGAGAGCAAGCCGTCTATACTGATGGGGATACCTATCACGCTCATCACGCTTATAGGCTACTCAGCCATGGCAGGCGCGGTAGGCGCAGGCGGTCTCGGTGATATAGCACTGAGGTACGGCTACTACAGATATCAGGATGCAGTCATGCTTGCGACAGTCGTTCTCATAGTCATCCTCGTTCAGATAATACAGTCAGCCGGAACTATCATTGCGAAGAAGACTGACCGCAGGATAAGAAAGTAGCAACTTATATAATATGTACAGCATATTATAAGTATGTTAAATTAATATGAAAATAATTTAAGGTAACATCGGCGGAGAACATTGACGTGACTTTGCCGCTGCTATATAATCTTTCCATTCAGACCGGCATGCCTCGCGGCATGATACCGGAGCTGACAGACCGGATGCGCATGGCGCGGCCGGCGCAAATATTAAAGATGCCACAGGCAGATTTAAGAAATTAAAAATTAAAGGAGAATTAAAATGAAAAAGATCATCTCTTTAGCTCTCGTAGCTGCACTCGGACTTTTTGCGTTCGCAGGCTGCGGTTCAAAGACTGCAAATGACGGAAGCGCTGCAGATTCATCAGCTGCAGGCGGCGAAATGACAACTATCACTGTAGGCGCTACAGCTTCACCGCACGCTGAGATCCTTAACGCCCTTAAGGACACTCTTGCTTCTGAGGGCGTAGACCTCGTAGTAAAGGAATACACTGACTACGTAATGCCTAACACTGCTGTTGAAAACGGCGAGATCGATGCTAACTATTTCCAGCACATTACTTACATGAACGACTTCAACGCTGAAAACGGTACACACCTCGTTGACGCTGCTGATGTTCATTATGAACCAATGGGGATCTACGGCGGAAAGAGCAATGACCTCAACAATATCCCTGACGGAGCTTCTATCGCTGTTCCAAACGATACTACAAACGAAGCAAGAGCTTTACAGCTCCTCGCTGCACAGGGCATAATCACTCTTCCTGAGGGTTCTGACCAGAATGTAACTAAGAAGGATATAGTTGAAAATCCACACAATGTAAACATCGTTGAGCTTGAAGCTGCTGCAGTTCCAAGAGCTCTCGAAGATTCTGACTTTGCTGTTATCAACGGCAACTATGCTCTCGCAGCAGGCCTCACAGCTGATGACGGTCTCGCTTTCGAAGGCGATGATTCTTTAGGCGCTACTATGTACGTAAACGTTCTCGCAGTTAAGGAAGGCAACGAAAACAACGAAGCTGTCAAGAAGCTCGCTGCTGCGCTCACTTCTGACGAATGCAAGAAGTTCATCGAAGAAAAGTACAACGGTATGGTAAAGCCTGTATTCTAGTTTAAAGCAGCATGCCTCGCGGCATGAGTATGCCGTGCATGATAAGCGCTGAGACTGACAGGTAAATAAAATATTGTATCAGATAACAAGAGGCTGCCGTGTTTACGTGACAGCCTCTTTTAAACTGATGATACAGAAAATACTGTTATGAGATACGCTGCTTAGGAGTGCAGCCGCGGGACGCGGAAAAGGCGTTATTACGTTTAGTTATTGTGATATTTTATAAGACATTTATGTTTTGCGCGTGATATACTTTGTATAGAAATGATTTTGCGGGCCGGACCCGCGGCATGTGACGGAAACATTCGTGCTGCAGCGGCGTGCGGCGTATGAAAAGTTATGTATGAGGAGGTAAATCATGCGTGTAGTAGGACTCGTTTCATCACCTAGAAGAGGCGGCAATTCA
>JABLTO010087190.1_pt1 | contig 17864 bp, 15 predicted proteins | sample 7160091 | NCBI WGS metagenome assembly JABLTO01 (sample SAMN14651225, study PRJNA627086) | human gut metagenome | isolation source: feces | host: Homo sapiens
ACAATAACAGTAGAATCCAAGCTAAAACAAAATGGATGCCTCCCTCTAAATTCAGAGAAGCATCCTTGGTGATATCCTAATTCTTAAATTTTAAGGTGGTGTCCAGAAAAATGGGTACATATCACTAAGCAAGCGACTTTTGGCAGGGCGGTAGTATGTAACCCGCGGTTTTCGATGGAACGGTGTTTTCGTCGCCAAATCGGAGGTGCAACAAAGGCATCCTGGCGTTTTTTCTTTTATGAAGCTGCCTGGTTATCTTCTTGAATGATTCAACTTTATCAAAGGGCTAGTATTCATCCAAGAGGCTATTTTGCCTGCGTTTGCTTTTATTGAACAACCGTCCTATCCCGTTAGCCATTCTAGTATGTGAGACATTCTGGTTTTATTAGTTGGTTTAATTCAATCCGGAAACAGGGCTCGTAGCCTCTTCACTCGTAAAATGGAACTGTTGAATTAAGTTAATCTCTTCCACATCAAAAGGGGTTCCATCCGGATAAAGCAGGCATTGGAACCAGCGTTTGGGTTCCGGGCTACCCACCGGCCATTCCCAAGGAATCTGGTATTGCGCGCTGCCCGCGCAGAAGCCCCAGACGAAGAAACCGATATGCATTCGGCTGTAATATGGAAGAAAGGCTTTCAACTCATTCCCAAAGGTGCGCGCCACGCATTCCGTACACAAAACTGGACGACCCGAAGCGGTCGCGCGGGTCAATTCATCCTCGAAGGAAAGATAATGAATGCCGCCCGCTTGCTTATGAGGAGCCTTTCCAGGCTGTTCATAACAGTGAAAGGTAATAATATCCGACAAATCCCAGGCGCGCCAGCAACTGCTCAACGGTTGAATGGGATTTTGTTCACGTGCACAGGAAAAAGCGTCTTCCAACAGTTCGCGGCATTCCTCCCAGGGTTCGTTGTACAAGTCCCAAAAGGAAACGCGGCGATCCTGACCGTATCTTGCTACGATTTCCGATACGAACTGTAAAATTCCCTTCTTATCCTCTTTCCAAAGCCCCTTGCAGTCAAAAATACGCGCCCCTTTATAATTCCAGCTTCGATCATGTCCGCTTGGCTGATAACAAATCTGAAACGGATCCTCTCCTTCTTCCAGCATTTGCCCGGGAATTTGATAAGTGTTCGGCTGAAGCGTCAACATAATGGCAAACCCCATTTCTGAGGCGATCGTCAAAAAACGGTCTAAATTTTGGCACACCAGTTCCCGCCTGGTTTCCCATTGGCAGGCAGCGACAAAAATTCGAAGACTGTTGATGCCAATTTCCTTCGCATATCCCAATTCTCGTACAATCCATTCTTCCCTAAAGTGATGCCATATTTCAATATAACTATAACAGTAAGATGGAACATAATTCACACCTTTCACAACACCAAAGGATTCCATATATGCATTTGCTTTTTCCAGGCTCCAACGGGAGGCAACCAATTCTTCGCGTTTCATTTTTCTTTCTCCTTTGTCACTGAATAGGGCATTCAAAAAGCAACGTGTGCCAGGAATAAGGCGGCAATATGATTTGCCAGTTTTCATTCTGTTGTAAAGGAAGCTCATCCGCTTTAGGATGAACGCGCTCCGGTTCCAACTCGGTATTGTATTCCAGCGGACTGGTTCCGCTGAGAGACCAATGTTCTCGGAAACACAAACCAGGAAAGCCGTTCAGCTGGAAACGCAACTCCGTCATATTTTCTAGTTCCAAATTGGCCAGGAACAGCGTTCCTTTTCCGCTTGCTTCATCCCAGGTACAGGCTGTATAAAGGCTTGGTGCACAGCCCAAATGAGGGGTCATCGTTTGCGGAACTTCTCCGACAGGCTTCAGCGCAACGCCGTTCGCGTAGCGCGCTATATCTCGAAACGGATAGAGAATACTTTGCGGGAATACGGTGCCTTGAGGAAGTGCTGTAAATAAACCGTTTTCGTTTACTATTAAAGACTGGCAGTTTATTTTAACAAATTCGGCATGACAAAGCAGCGTACAAAGTAATGCGCCATAAAGAGCCGCATCAACCAAGCGATAGGCGTTTACCAGCGTGCCGTTAGTTGAAATTCGGTTATGTGGCAGCACGCTTAACTCATCGAAGGATATTTTCGGTTTTTTTGCGCTATGACGCTTTCCTTTCTCCAACTGAATTGCGCCTTCTATCGTCAAAAGCATTTCCTCTAAATCCGCAGGCATTCCTGCCAAATCCTCCATATTTTCCAAGCGAGGATAAAGCAAATTTTGCTCCACGTCATACCCATAATAGCGGTGCAGCGAGAGATAATCCATTTGATCAAAGGCACGTTCCAAAACGATACGATCCCACTGACCAAAAGTGGTATGGGCACGCTCGTTTGAACAGGAACCACAAGCAACCAGCTGAATAGTGGGGTCTACCGCTCGCATCAACTGAGCTGCCTGACAAAATTTTTCCGCATAAGTTGCCGCGTCTGTATGCCCAATCTGCCAGGGGCCATCCATTTCATTGCCTACACACCATAAATGAATATCATAAGGGTCCGGCGAGCCATTTTGACGGCGCAATTCGCTCCAAGCGGTGCCAGAAGGAAAATTACAATATTCCACCAAAGCTGCGGCTTCATCCGGCGTTCCTGTCCCCAAATTGATGGCCATCATCAATTCAACGTCTACATCGCGCAAATAGCGAACCATTTCATCCAGGCCCACCTGATTCGTTTCCGGCATATTCCAGGCAGCATTCCAGCGCACCGGACGTTTTTCCTTGGGACCAATGCCATCCGTCCAATGGTATCCGGACACAAAGTTGCCACCGGGATAGCGAATCAAGCGAATACCGCTCCTGCGGATCATTTCCTTCAAATCACCGCGAAAGCCCAGAGTGTCTGCGGTAGGATGGTCGGGCTGATACAAACCGCCATAAACGCATTGATTGATATGTTCAACAAACGACCCGGCAAGCCGGTAATCTATTGAACCAGCCTGATACAGTCGATGATAGTGAAGCATAGCCTTTTTCATGGTTTTTTACCCCTTGATTGCGCCAAGCATGACGCCTTTTTCAAAGTATTTTTGCAAAAAAGGATATATAATCATCAATGGAATCGTGGAGACAATAATGATACTGTATTTCATGCTGATAACGTACAAAATGGCGTATCCGCTGCCTGTGCCGCCCGTTTGAGAGGACGACTGCGCAACCAGGAGAATTTCTCGCAATACCAACTGTAACGGTTTGTAGCAGAGATCCCGCGCGTAGAGTAAGCCAGTAAAATAATCATTCCAGTGCGCCACAGCATAATAAAGACCAATGACAGCTACTATAGCACGGGAAAGCGGCATTGCAATCGTCATGAAATAACGAAAATCCCCACAGCCATCCAACTGCGCCGCATCATGCAGTTCCTCTGGAATCCCCGTTTCAAAAAAACTGCGAACAATAATAAAATTATAGACATTCAGCGAAAAAGGAAGTAAAAATACCCATACGGTATTAATCATGTTCAGGTTTCGCATCAGCATATATGTGGGGATCAATCCGCCGTTAAAAAACATCGTGAACACAAACAGCAGCATAATTACCCGGCGGGGCATAAATTCACGACGGGATACAGCATAGGCGGCAGGAAAAGTAACCGCGATATTGATAAGCGTTCCAACCACAGTATAGAAAATCGTATTCCTGTACCCGATCCACAAATCGTTTTCTTCCAGCACCATTTCATAGCCCTTGAGCGTAAAGCCCTCAGGCCAAAAAACCACCTTTCCGGCAGAAACCATCATTGGGTCGCTGAAGGAAGCAATTAGCACATAATACAGAGGATAAGCCACAATAAGAAAAACCAACACACAGAAAAAAGAATTAAAAATACTGAAACCGCGGGAGACGATCAACATGTTTTCTTCTTTCCGTTTTGCCATAGCGAACGCCTCCTTTCTTACCAAATACTGATACCAGCGCATTTACGTGCAATCAGATTCATAAGGAAGACCATAAAAAAGTTGATGATATTATTAAATAAGGAAATAGCTGCCGAATAGCTGTATTGATTGCTTTGCAAGCCAATTTTATATACATAGGTGGAGATAATCTCAGAAACGGAAAGATTTAGGCTATTCTGCATCAAATACACCTTTTCGAAGCCAACGCCTAAAACGCTGCCCATCGTAAGAATCAACAGCACCACCATTGTCGGCACTAAACAGGGCAAATCGATATAACGCACAATTTGCCAAGTACTCGCACCGTCAATATAACAGGACTCATAAATAGAACTGTCAATGGAGGAAAGAGCTGCAATATAGATAATGCTGTTCCAACCAGCGTGCTGCCAGATATCGGAAAGGACGTAGATAGGGACAAATAACTCAGGATCTCCCATCAGTACGCCCGAGTAACCCAGTTGTATCGCCCATTGGCCAATTATACCGCTGTTGGAGGACATCATCATTGTCATAATGCTGACCAAAACCACTGTGGAAATAAAATGCGGCAAATACACGACCGTCTGCATCAATTTCTGCCGTCGTTTATTGCGTATTTTATTGAACAGCAACGCCAACACGATCGGCATCGGAAAACTAAAAATAATCGTGGTTAAACTGACGGAAAGCGTATTGCGGATTAACGAAGAAAACTGATAGGAGCGAAAAAACTTTTCAAAGTACTTCCAGCCGACCCACTGTCCGCCGGAAAAGCCTGTCGAGAACGAATATTTCCGAAAGGCGATTTGCACCCCATACATGGGCACATAATTAAACAGAAGAATAATGGCAAGTCCTGGCAGAGCCATTAAGTACAGCTGCCAATGTCTGCGGATATTCTCCAATAATCTGCGCGGCAAAGTAATCACGCCGTTTTCACTCCTTTTCGTTTTTCAAATGGAAAAGGCTGCTGCATCGACAGCTCCTGACGCAGCAGCCCCTTCTTTCGGAAAGGCTTATTTCCCTACGTAGGCGAAGTAAGCGTCCACGGCTTTCTGCACGATGGCTCGAGCTTCCTCATAGCCAGCGGCATTGGCGCTCTGTTTATAAGCTTCCCAAGCGTCATTATCGGGCGCACCAGCGGTCAACCAGGAAGCGAATGTCGTTTCAAATAGGTTCTTAAGATCCGTCATATAGAAAGCTAATTCACTGTTATCCTCATCATTGTATTTAAGGAACGCACCAGGCCACATATCGTTTCCGACATGCTCCACATAAGGAGCGTATACCTCATCCAGCTTGTTGATGATCTGCATATCGGTAGGCAAATTCAACTGCACATCGTCAGAAATATAGAGACAGCCAGAGTCGGCATGAGCATTCGTCCATTTCCAGGTGCCGGGATCCATACTGCTGTCAGCGGGAGGCAATACAGAGAAGCTGCCATCGCCATTATCGGCAATACAATCTCCCAGCGAGCCGAAGAGCACCTGTATTCCATAAGTATCGGAATAAAACAGGTTTAGGAAACGCATGGCGGCTTCCTTATTTTCGCAGGCAGCGCTCATCACAGCCGTGGGGCAGGCATAGTTCAAGGTGTAGTAAGAGGTTTCCCAAACCGCCTTATCAGCGTAATCTGCCGAGGGCAGGATGGGAGCAATTACTTCATATTGTTCGGCTAACTCGCCGCTTCCCATTCGGTCAGAGATATCCCACCCAAAAGTATAACCGACCACACCGGTACGGGAAGTTGCCGCAAAGGTAGCGTAATCCTCCGTGAAAATTTCCGTATTAATCAATCCCGCCGCCCAGCATTTGGCCAAAAATTGGATCAAATCCTTGTATTCGTCAGACATATAAATATTCTTTACTTCACCGTTGGACAAATACCAGCCAGAATCCGTAATGGCGGTGACGGGTACGCCGTAACCGCACAGCATCGTCATCGCCCAAGGAATCTGGTACACACTTCCGGACGCGACACCTGCAGCAAAATCAAAAGGAATTTCATTATTGGGGTCGCCGTCTCCGTTAGCATCATTTTCCTTGAAAGCAAGCAACACGTTATAAAGTTCGTCCAGCGTAGTAGGGACTTCCAAGTTCAAGTTTTTCAGCCACTGCACGTTCATCATCTGGCGCAAATAAGTTTTGGGCCAGTAGCGCTGGTATTTGGGCAAGCCGTAGATTCCCCCGTCTTCAGAGAGGGCCAGATATTCCATTTCGGGATGGGCGTTAAATGCTGTACGGATATTAGGGGCGTATTCATCAATCAAACCGCTCATATCCGCAAACAATTCTTTGAACTGCGCGATATCGCTATTCATAATAGCGTCTTTACCGATAATCAAATCCGGGATATCGCCGCTGGCCAACAGGGTGCTTTTAATTTCGTCCCATCCGCTGCTGATTTGTTCGATTTCCAGATTAACATTCGCTTCCTTCGCCATGTTTTGAATAAAGGCTACATTATTGAAATCCTTTGTAAGAGCATTCGTATAGAACATTACTTTCAAAGTTACAGGTTCTTCTGCGAACGCAACGGCTGACAGACCCGTCAGCATCGCAAGACAGAGAATCAAACTGATGATCCGTTTCATGAAAAAACCTCCTTCTGTTCTCCTGGTAATGAGTAAGTTCCGTGCCTCTATTTGCCGACCCGGTATCGGTTCACAGGGGTACTTATGCATTGCGTGATCGTAGCTACGTTTACCACAACTTCTGAATATTATTATAGCATACGCAAAAAGGATTACAGCCCACAGAGCCTTAAAAAAGGTATCCAATATTGACATTTTGCCTTTTCTTTTCCATTAGTTCTCCCGGCGACGTAGCCAAACCGTCATTTCTCCTGCATTTCCCTCTAGATCCCGATTTCCCCACAAACAATATGGCACCAAATGGACGGAAGTCTTTTTAGCGCTAGGATGGTAACGACGATATAAGGCTCCGCTGTCCTCACCCTCCCGCCATGCATAGAGTACCTTCAATGCCGGCGCGTCAAAGCAGCCTTTTTCTTCTATTAAAATAGGGCTTTGCGGATTTACCGCTAACCGAAACAATTGGGGACCGTTGTCGCATTCCTCGGCGCAATAAATAACCGGTCCTCTTTGAACTGCCACCTTTCCGGCATCTGCACGTACAGCGGGAGCTGCCTCCATAAAGCAGGCTTCCATAAGCATTTCGTATTCCACTTTTATTTTTCCGCTCCGTCTTCCAAGTGACAAATAGCCATCGGAAGAACGCTCCCTCACGGGAATTTCCTGGTCATTGATCCGTAGCGAAACGTGTTCGCACCATTCAGGCCACCGCAACAAAAGAGTATATTCTCCCGTGCACTCCGCTTCCAGTTGAACAGTTCCATTCCAGGGATAGTCAGTAAACTGATGAATCGTTATTTCCAATCCGTTCCCCAGTGTAAAAGAAGCTTCGGACGCAGCATACAGTTGTACATAAACCTTGTCTCCCTGGACTGTATAAAGGTATTCGCCTATATTCGCCACCGTACGCGCCAGATTCGGCGGACAGCATGCACAGCCAAACCAAGGTTGGCGCACAGGCTTTACTGCCTGATAATCTGGGTCCACAGCAATTTCGTTTGGATAACTTTCCAATGGATTAACATAAAAAAAATGCGTTCCGTCATGAGAAATACCTGCCAACAGTCCGTTGTAAAGGCTTCGCTCCATCATATCCGCATAAGCTGCATTCGGATGGTTGTTCAGCATACGCCGCATAGCGAAAATCAAAGCGGCAGACGCGCAGGTTTCTGCATAGGCGCGATCGTTTGGAAGATGATAAGGAGCGGTGAAAGCTTCTTTATGTCTTGTACTCCCCACCGCGCCGGTAATGTACACCTGTGCCTTCTGGATTGACTCAAATACACGCTGGCAGGCTTCCCACATTGTCGGCTCCTCTGCATACTGGCAATAAGCTGCCATTCCTGCCAATAGATAACCCATCTTTACTGCATGACCCACTGGAGCACGCAGATTCTGCGGTGAACAAAGGGACTGGTCATATCCCTTATCATCGCTGGGTTTTTCATTTTGCAGATGCGGATGAAAGCTTTTTTTTCCCCGCCGTTCCCATTCTATGTCGTAATAATAAGGCTCCGTACCACGAATATGGAGTTCAAAACCGGCCTGTTCCAAATATTTTGGTTCACCGGTGGCTTCATACAACCGTACAAAGGCAAGCTCCGACTCCGGATGACCATCACATGCGGGAATTTGTCCTTCGCCTGTTCCAAAAACCCGACAGATCAAATCGGCATATCGGCAAATGATTTGCAACAGTTCTTTTTTTCCAGTACTTTGCGCATAAGCTACGGCTGCTTCCGCTAAGTGACCGAAACAATAAAGCTCATCGCATTCACGGATATTGGTAAAACGCTTTCCCGGTTCGGCCACGGTGAAATAAGTATTCAAATAACCGTCGTGCTGCTGAGCACGCCCCAGCAGTGCGATAACCTCGTCAGCCCGGCTTTCCCATTCCGCATCTGGCTGATTGGCAAGCAAATAGGCCACGCATTCCAGCCACTTTCCCACGTCACTATCTTGAAAACAAGTGCCATAATAACCCTGTTTAGATTCCCCGGCGGCGATTTTGAAATTTTCCAGTGCTCCGCTTTTCTCGACACCTTCCGCATGATCATTCAATACCTCCCATTGGTAAGGCATTGTCTTTTCTCGGATAAGCTGCTGATACTGCTTCAAGAAGCCGCCGGTCAGACGAACCTGTCCACAAGACGGCGAAAAACAGTTCTGCTTCACCCCACATCCCTCTTTCATTTTCGCTCATTCGCTGACGCATAACGTCATCGTTCTGAAACATTATAAACGAGGGTATATACCATTCACAACCTGTGAAACGCCACAATTAGTATCTTACATTGACTTTCTTTAAGGAAGTTTTTCAATCGTCGCTATCCGGTGCGCATTACGGTAAGCGGTCGGCGTGGTGTTCATATGTTGCTTAAACATCCGCATAAAATATTTTTCACTCTCAAAGCCTACTTGGCTGCTGATATTTTTAATAGGCATACATGTTTCAGATAAAATTTGGCAAGCATAACAAATGCGTAATTCATTTTGATAGCTTTTAATTGTTTTTCCCACCTTGGCCTTAAACAGCCGGCAGAGATAGGATTTATTATAGCCAAACTGTTCGGATAGACTGTCAATCGAAAGCTCTCCTAAAAAATGAGATCGAATATAATCCAGCAGTTGCATAAAACGCTGATCAAACTTAAGCGCATGGCGGTAAAGCGTTTGATTGCTGACCTCATAGAGCAACGCCTTAAACAGGCTACTTTGTAAGTTAGGCGTATAATATTGAGCATAATTGTTAATATACAGTTGCTGAAACAACATGGAAGCCGTATTAAGATCTAACAGAGGGGTGTGATACATCAAATAGGAGTCTTCTTTTTCTAAATGCTCCGGCTTATTTTCTTCGCGGCTGAGCATTTCTTCCAAAGACGGGGCCTTAAAGTGCACCCAATAATAGGAAATAGCACCGTCGCTATTTTTCGGACCATAATGCAGTTTTCTGGCTGGGAGAATAAACATGTCCCCCGGGCGAATCGTATAAACTTCCTGTTCGATAGTCATATACATTGTTCCTGCTGTACATAGTGCCAGTACCCATAAATCAAATACACGGGGTAGATGACGCCAGGGTTCCTCCGTTTTCATAATGCCGCAGCCACTATATTTCAATTCTTTTTCAACGTTAAATTTTAAAATAGGCATAACAGTTCATTCTCCGATTTTATGTGTAGTCCTGTTACTGGCTCAACGGGCAGTAGGCAGAGACAGCACCATCTGACACGCTCACTTATACCCACACAGTAACTTGCTGAGCCTCTTTCAGCATCGTAGCCTTACCTCCTTGTTATGTTTCAAATATTATATAGTTTTTGAGAACAAAAAATCAAGATAAGGTTTTTGACGCATTTTATCGAAACGGATTTACATGCTTTTTGTCTCAAATATTGTATAGTTTTTGAGACAAAAACAGTTTCCCGTTTCTTCTATTCCGAGAAAATATGCAGTTGCACCTTATTCCGAAATAGAAAAATCACACATCGAAATTCGGATAAAGCTCCAGCTTTTCAAAATCCTCATAGCTCATCTTAGAGAGCTTTTCGAGTGCTGCCTCTGTAAGTGTCAACATCTCTGTTTCATCATTTTCCAGATAATGTTTCATTTCCATGAGCTTCTCCATCAGATCGGTGTGGCTGCCTCCGGCACTGTAGATGCACATGAGATTTAGCTCGTCATTCGTGAAATTCATCATATCAAATCCCTTTCTGCGCTTTTTGTCGGCGCTGCTTTATCGTTTCTCGGTGGTGCCGACGTGTGAAGCTTTGCCAGTACAGATTGCTTTCTTCCATCATCATAAGAGGTCTTATCATCCTGCACAGTGCGCTTGGTTTCCTCGAAAAGCGCTGTCAGATCAGGCGATTTTGCCTTGACCTCCGGCTGTTCCTTCGAGCCGTTGTTGATGATGCCGTCAATCATGCCGTAATCATCTTCCATCGTCATTTCCGTCTTTTTGAGATAATTTTCTGGAAGAAATGACAAAGCCAACGCTATCCACGTAGTGGCAGGATACCACGCCGTTTTGCCTGAGCGCTACGTTGTCGCTGACAGACAGGCTATGGCGGACGGTCTGCATTGAACTTCATATAGAGGTCGTCCAGTGTTGTCAGATCGTCCTCATTGGAGAACTGACCGGCGTACACCGCATCATAGTTTTCATAGGAAATATCCAGATCATGCCCCTTTAGGTAATTGCTGCTCATAAAGAGAAGCTCAGCTGTCTCATCTTTCCGCTTCAGCTGATAAATGCAATAGCCGTCAGCAGGATTCTCCAGAAACGCTTTTTGCCACTTGCTTTCTGTCGCAATAGAAAACTGCTCTTTGACCGCCTCCCAGTCCGTACGACCAATGCCGAAGATGCCATCATGATTCAGAATCTCGCTCTGTTCAAACGCCATTGCCTCAGTATTGTCTCCGTAAAGCAAATAGACGGGAACGTCCCGTTCAAACAGTTCCATAGCACGCTTCTTTGCCAGCGGCAGCATAGCATCATCCGTATACCCGAAGACCTTACGGGCTTCTGCCTATATGGCAGGATCAGGCGGCACATCTGCCGGAAACTCCCATGCTTCCTCCACGGGAGGTGCAATGGGAATGACTGCATCCTCTTGCTTTTCTCACACAGCAGGCTCTGAGGCGATCAGCTCCGCCTCATGTCCCTTCATGATCTCTGCATAATGGCGGTCAATATCATCAATCAGCCCGCCGACGGTTTTATTGATGATCTCAAGGCTTTCCTGCAGTTCCGGCAGCGTCTTATCCCTTCGACCAAGATGCGATGTAACCGAAACTATTTGCTCCGATCGCAATATTATAAATAATAGGCACAGACTGTGTGAGATATGCTCCCTGCGGTGACCTTCTCCGTGTTACGAGATAGCTTTACCTGTTCAGCCGTTTGCCACCTCTGTACGGTTCATGAGCCATCTCATGGATTACAGCGGATACCGTCTGCGCCTCGCTCATACTCTTACGGCTCATCGATATAGTTGCCACCCTTCTGGCTTCTACAGACGAGAGCAATTCATTGCGGGCGCAAAAGCAGATTCGTACCCTGTGGGAGACGGAACTGGACAGCCTTTACAGCGAATGGCTGCAAAGCGGTGGAGGGTCAGAGGGCAATCCTCGCCGCGTAGGCAACATATATGAACTATAGCTACGGGTGGCTTGACTAGCCGCCCTTTCTTTTCGGTAGTGCTAAAAAGCATCGAGCATTTGGCCGTTTGCTGCATCGGTGCATCTGCACAGAGCCATAATTGCTCTGTAAACGGCGGGTGCAGATGGACCCACTATTGCACCCTGTAGGGCGCATCGTCCCCTATATCATAGTTCACCAGATCAGCCAATACAGAGCTTTCCGTATCATACGGAAAGCAGGACCTGTCAAAGAAGCCTCATTGCAACCTCGCAATGCGGCTTCTTATGCGAAAAAAGGCAGAAAAAAGCAGGCGCAACCACTTATGGATGGCTAGCTTTTTTAAATTCATCGCGGCAAATTTGAGCTTGACCCAAGCGGTAACCTCGGGCAGCCCTCGATATGGCATATAACGCATGGCGTGTTTTTCTTTCGCGTCGGCAAAGACGCGCTCAATGGTCTGCGAACGCAGCGCGTAGGTTTTCTTGCCAAGAGACGAATGCCGAAAGTCCTCCGCTCGTTCTATGTAGTCGTGCCAGGCATGGCGCGTTACGATCTTTGTACACTGCTGATCTTCAGTGCAGCGTTCACGGACAGGACAGGTTTTGCAAATGTAACTTTTGCTTTTTTACTCCCGGTTGCCCTCGCGATTGGTGGTGGCATAGCTCAAAATCTAGCTTTGCGAACAGAGGATGCAGTCGTAATACTCATCATAGACATATTCATACCATGGCAGGTTCCCATTCTTCGTCATCGGGCGTTTATAGGGCAGCGACGGGATTCTCCCGCTGTCGAAGACCTGTTTGCAGATCCAGGGCGTTTTGTAGCCCGCATCGGCGGTGATGACCTGCGCCTCGGGACAGTGCTCGACCAGACGCTCAAACACAGTGTCAAAGGCGACGCTGTCGTGGACATTGCCGGGCGTGACCTCCGTTTCCAGCACATAGCCCCGCCTGTCGCAGACAGTATGCGCCTCATAGGCGAAGCATTTCCGGTGCTCGCCCTTCTGAAATACGCCGCTGTCCGGATCGGTCATCGATTCTGTTACCGTTTTCTGCTTTGAATGTGCGGACGGCGTATCGTCATCGTCGTCGTTCTTCTTTTTCAGGTGCTTTTTCCCGTGCGCCGCTCGATCCGCTTCGATCTCTGCGTCCATCTGCTCCTGATACCGCTTCGCCGCCACGGGGATTTCCTTCTTCGCGCGCTTCTTCAAGTTCGCGTTCGCCTTGATATGCGTTCCGTCCACAAACACCACCTCCGGCGACAGATATCCCGCCCGGGCGACCTCCTCCAGGATCCAGTGAAATACGCCTTCGATCACTTCCGCCGTAAAGCGATGGCCGAACGCGTAGCTGATCGTCGCAAAGTGCGGAAGATTCTGCGACATGATATACCCCAGAAACCAGCGATATGCCACGTTCACTTCTGCGTCCCGCATGGTCTGCCGCAGCAGGTGCTCCTGCGGCACCAGCATATCCGTGCACAGCATTTCGATTGCCTGCCGCTGTTCCGTTTCTTTCTTCAGCATTTTCATCACTGCCTCTATTATATCAAAAAAGACCGCTTTTTGCGGCCTTTTTGACAGGCTGTGCCTTCGGTAGTACACCGAAGGCAGTTTAAAAAAACGGGTGGGAAAGGGGTCAGGATTTGACTGCGCCGGTGGTCAGGCCGTTGATGATCTGCTTCTGTGCCAGCAGGTAGAAAACCAGAATGGGCAGTGAGCTGAGCAGGAAGGCCGCGAAGGCCAGCGTGTAATTGGTGGAGTACTTATTTTTAAAATTGTACTCAAACAGCGGCAGCGTCCACAAGTCCTGACTGGCGTTGAGCATCAGCAGGGGCAGCTGGAAGTCGTTCCAGATCCACAGCGCGTCCATGATCATCACGGCGGACACGATGGGCTTCATCATGGGGTAGATGATCGTAAAGAACGTGCGGCCCACGCCCGCGCCGTCGATAAAGGCGGCTTCGTCCAGCTCCTTGGGAATGCTGTTAACGTAGCTGACGGTCAACAGGCAGCCTTCGGACAGGGCAAAGACCCAGTACAGCAGGATCAGGCCGTAACTGTTCATGGCATTGAGGTAGCTCATCAGCTTGATCTGGGGCACCATGACCACGGTAAAGGGAACGAAGGCGCCGGAGATGAACAGAATGTAAATCAGCCGATAGTACTTTTTCTTGAAATTCCGGGCAATGGCATAGGAGACCAGCGGTACAAAAACGCCGATGCCCAGCAGCGAAAACAGCGTGATAAACAGGGAATTGAACACGAAGTTGCCAAAATACGCCTTGTGGATGACCTCGTCAAAATTGCCCAGATACAGGGTAGAGGGCAGGCCGAAGAAATTGGCGGACATCTCGTCCGGCGTTTTCAGGGCCGTGACCACCGTGATATACATGGGGAACAGGATCAGTACCACGCCGATGGTCAGGAACAGGTAGGTCAGTGCGTTCAGGATCCTTTTGCTTTTTTTCATCTTCAATCACGCTCCTGAACCAGTTTGATCTGTACCAATGCCACCAACATGATGACGATAAAGATCATGATGGATTCCGCCGAGGAATAGGCAAACTTCATATCCGTAAAGGCGTGTTTGTAGATCGAAACGGCGATCGTTGTGGTGGCGTTGGCCGGGCCGCCGTTGGTGGTGGCCTTCACATAGTCGAATACCATCAGGCCGGAACGGATGCTCATCAGCGCCGCAACGCCGATGGTGGGCTTGACCAACGGCAGTGTAATGCTCCAGAACGCCTGACGGCGGGTCGCGCCGTCAATGGTAGCCGCTTCGTACAGATCGGAGGAAATGGACTGCATTCCGGCCAGAATCAGCACCGTGGGCACGGCCGTTTCCTTCCAGACCTGAATGAGCATGATGGCCCACATGGCCAGATTGCGATTGGAGAGCGGGTTTTTGGACAGAAGCGCGATGCCCATCGCCTTGCCCACCATGGGCACTACGTGGTAATAGATCTGATTGAAGATCAAGCCGATGGTAATGGAGGACATCACCGCAGGGAAAAAGTAAGTCACCCGCCAGAAGCTGTGCAGCTTCAGCTTCTGGTTCAGCAGGACAGCCAGCAGCGTGGCCAGTGCCGTCACCAGAAGGGTCATCACGATCGTATACCAGAAGGTGCGTCCCACCGCCGCCATGGTCAGCTTATCCTGAAAAGCGCTGAGATAGTTCTGCAGCCCGATAAACTGATAAGTCGGGCTGATGCCGTTCCAGTCCGTCAGCGAATAATAAATGCCGCTGACAACGGGGAACGCAAAAAAGATCAGATACAGCAAAACCGCCGGCACCGTAAAAAGGAAATAGGCCGACCGTTTCATGCGTTTTCCGAGGTTCATCGTTCTTCCCCCCTCCAAAGATCATCCGTAAAAGGAAAACGCCGGAAGGGAGCCCTTCCGGCGCTTTTTCCCGTTCGTTACTGAGCGGCAAACAGGCTCTGCAGCGTATCAAGGAAGGCGGGAACGTCTTCATCGATCAGCAGCTGCTGGCAGGCGCTGGTCACATAATCCACGGTGCCGGTCACCCACATCTGATCGGGCCACAGGCCGATGTTGTCGGCGCTGTCAAAGCAGCTCAGGATCGGCTTGGTCTCTTCCACAGCGGAAACGACTCCCTTGATGTAGGAAGCGGAACCATCCATGTCCGCATAGTACTGCGCGTTGTCCTCCCGGGCCATGAACTGAAGGAACTTCAGCGCGGCTTCGGGGTTGGCGCAGGTGGAGCTGATGCACAGGCCCAGATCATTCTGGTAGCCGATGCGCATATGGTTGCCGGTCTTGGCGGGCAGCGGGAAGGAGGAGAACTCGAAATCGGGATTCAGCGCCTTCACGGAAGGAACGATCCAGATGCCCTGAATGATCATGGCCGCTTCGCCGTTGGCGAAAGCGTCCAGCGCCTGGTCGTAGTTGGTGCCCATGGTGTCTTCCTGAGCGTAGCTGTTCAGCTCCAGGAATTCCTTGGCGGACTCCTCAAAACCGGCGTAGTCGGTCACAGTGGCTTCGCCGTTGTAGATGGCGCTGTTGACGGTCTCATAATCGTCCACGCAGTTCAGCGCGACCATGGACCACACCGTGCTGGCTTGCCAGTCCATGTTATGCATCACGAAGGGGGTAATACCGGCGGCCTTCAGCTTTTCGCACACGGCGATCAGCTCTTCATAGGTGGTGGGCACTTCGATGCCGTTTTCTTCGAAAATCTTCTTGTTATAGAAAACGCCGGCGGCGTTCATGGAGATGGGCAGGATGTAGGACTTGCCTTCGTACAGGGTATCCTTCAGCATCCCTTCGTCGATGGTGGAGAAAACGTCCTTATCGGTCAGATCCAGCAGCATACCGTTCTTGGCCATTTCCTGATAACGGGGATCAGTGGCGTAGTAGGTCAGCATTTCGGGTAGCTTGTTGGTAGCCGCACGGGTCTGCAGCACCGTGGTGGAGTCGGGAACCTGCGTCTGCTCCACGTCGATGTCGGGATTTTCGGCCTCGAACTTATCAATCAGCGTGTTCAGAATATCAACCACTTCAGGCTTGATATTGAAGAACTCCAGATGAACCTTGTCGCTGCTCTCGGCCAGCGCAGAAACGCTTCCGAGCATCAGCATGGCGCAAAGAACCAAAGCCAATACCTTTTTCATGGGTTTTGTCCTCCCAATGATTATTTGAACTCCCGAAGGAGGAAGTTCCTTACCTTTTGCGCTACCAGCGCCTGAGCTGCGGCCGTCTCGTAACAGTGATGCACGCCCGGGATCAGCTGAAGCTCCGCCCGGCTGCCCAGTTTGTCCTTCAGACGGATGCTGTGGTAAACCGGCGAATCGCCGTCCAGCTCGCCGTGGATCAGCAGCGCGGGTACGTTCAGTCCGCAGACGATGCGGTATCCATCCAGATCGGACAGCTCATCCACCATCGCCTTGGAGACCCGGAAGCCTCCCAGATCGATCCAGCCGTTTTGCAGGAAATCCTGCAGCTGCGATCCTGTCAGCAGTTGGATCAGCTCATGATAGCAGGAAAATGCCGGACTCAGCAGCACCAGTCCCGCCGCGTTCGCCTTCTCCGCGGCCATGACCGCCGCCAGCGCGCCCAGCGAATGGCCGCCCACAAGAATCTTTTCAGGATCCACCTGCGGCAGCGTCCTGGCATATTCCATGACCGCCGCCGTATCTTCCGCCTCGGTGGAAGTAGTGGCTTCTTCCGGCAGACCGTCGCTTTCTCCGCTGCCGATGCAGTCATGACGAAGGCAGACGACGCCGTTTTTTTCCAGTTCCTTCGCAATGGCCATCAGCGGCCGTTCGTGGGCGCAGCCCGTCAGGCCGTGGCACAGCACCAGACAGGGGCAGTTTTCTTTTTCCGGCAGGTGCGCGATTCCGCGAAGGGTCTTTCCTCTGACTGTCAGAGAAAAAGACGTCTGCATTCCAACCACCTCTTACAGCAAACGTTTGAACAAGGTTATTATAGGCCTCTTTTCTCCGCCGTGTCAACCTTCCTTTTTGGGGATCGTCCCCTCCCCGTTGCAGGGGAAGGGGGTGGTGTGGTATGATGGAGGGAGAAAAGAATGGGGGAGGGAATAAGCGTTGAAAAGAAGGCGGAGACGGGGACTTTCCTTTGGCAGCGTGGTAATGATCGTTTTGACCGTGGCCGTGCTGGCGGGGTTCGGGACGATGATCCCCCGGTTCACCGGCAGCGAAAGCTTTGACCAGAACGCGGCGCAGCTGGCCGTGGCGCTGGATCAGACCATCGTGAATTTCTCCTCCAATTTGGGAGCCATCGCTTCCCAGAAGGAAACGACGCCGCCCGCGCCCCTGTGGGCGACGGCCACCCCCATGCCCACCGCCACGCCGGTTCCTACGGCGGTGCCCAAGGCAAGCTTTCGGCTGTGCGCCACGGGAATGCTGAATTGGAGCGCATCCATTCAGAAATCCGTGCAGACGGACAGCGGCTATCAGTACGCCGACGTGCTCAGCCCGCTGCTTTCTCAGCTGAACGCCGATGTGACCGTAGCGACCCTGCGCAATTCCCTGATCTCCGATGAAAAAATCTCCGACGGCAACGCGGACGCTTCGCTGGCGGCCGCGCTGTTCCAGAGCGGCTTTCGTGCGCTGAATCTGGGGCACCTCAACACCTTGGATTACGGTCTGGACGGCCTGTGGAAGACCCAGAGCACCCTGACCGACGCGGGGGTTCTGCCCTTCGGAGCGTACCCGTCCGCCCAGCGGCGCAGCACGCTGACGCTGACC
>JABLTO010014408.1_pt1 | contig 17858 bp, 20 predicted proteins | sample 7160091 | NCBI WGS metagenome assembly JABLTO01 (sample SAMN14651225, study PRJNA627086) | human gut metagenome | isolation source: feces | host: Homo sapiens
CCGATTACATCCCAGAAGAACAAGGGACAGATGTATATGTCACAGGGGCAGTTTCGACACCGATGGTGATGGGATCGAAACCGTCGATCTATCTTCCTGAAACAGCATATACAAAAGAAGAGCTGCACAATATCCTATATCATGAACTGCAACATATTCATCACAAGGATCTATGGATCAAGCAGCTGATCAACGGGGTGGTGATCCTGTATTGGTGGTTTCTGCCGATCTATGTACTGAGAAAACAGATCGATCTGTATCTTGAGATGCGGGCCGACAATGCCGTGATCGGGAAAATGAACAGAGAAGAATATCTGGAATATGCGCAGTCGATTCTGGATGTGCAAAGAAAGCAGGTCGAACAGAAAGGTTTTCCTTCCAGGATGACCACATGCTTTATCAGTGACGGGACAAAGAGCTTATCTTATCGAATCGATTTTTTATTGCAGGGAGAACCGAAAAGAAAGACATCAGCAGTCTTATTGGTATTTGCTTTTTTGCTTCCTTTTCTTAGTAATGCAATCATTGTAGAACCTTCTTATCCAGATGCTGAGATAACAGAAGGTACTTTTTCAGAAGAACAAATGGCAGAGAGCTATATCATTGAACATGCAGATGACACATATACACTGGTTGTGGATGGTGAAAAAATACCATTAGTTGAACCGCCATTATCAAATGAAATCCCAATAATCAAGGAAGGGGAATAATATGAAAAGATATGAATATATGACAGCGGATCTGAGTGCGGAACCATCATTTAATGTACATGTTAAGATGGAAAGGTATATTGAACAGCTGAATAAATACGGTAAACAGGGATGGCGATTGATATCCGGAACAGAGGATTGGAAATATTCTGTTTTTGAACGTGAAGTCGATGATAATACACAACAGGAGGATAATTGATTCATGAAAGAATATATTGGATACTGCGGTCTGGACTGCAAATCGTGTGATGCATATATTGCTACGATTCATGATGATCAATCTTTGCGAGAGAAAACAGCTAAATTATGGTCTGCATTAAATAATGCTCCTATCTTGCCTGAACACATAAACTGTGAAGGATGTCGAATGAAAGGGAAGAAAACGGTATTTTGTGAGCATCTTTGTGTCATTCGAAAATGCGCAGCAGAAAAAGGTGTTGTTACTTGTAAAGACTGTGACCAATTCAGCAGTTGCTCCAATCTGAAGGCTATTCTTTTAAATAGCCCTTCTGCAAAAGAGAATCTGATAGGATTGGATACTGTTGTTAAATAATCTGTTATGATTTGTTGTTCGATTAATGATTTTATGTTATGTTTTGATTAAGATAAATAATAACAGAGATGTGATGAAACATGATGAAGAGATCATTGGTAATTTTTATGCGAATACTGTGGGTTTTAAATAATTACTCTATTCGTCTTTGCTGTACTGTAACGGTGGAATAATAATATGCTGTGAATGGCAATAAGTTCACACAAATTATATATTTTTGGAAAACATACACAGCAATTTTTTTCAGTTTTTGCCTTGATTATTGCAGTTGTTGGAATTATTTTAAAAATATATTTTGACCGTATATAGAATTATTAAAAGAGAAATGATTTTTAGATAAAAATTTCTAATTATTAGGTAAGGAATCTTAAATATGAAAGATATTAAAACAAATAAAACAAATCTTTTTTGATAGAGAAGATTAAAAACATGATTTTATTAATAAAAACAAAAATCATGGGACAAAATCAGTTTCGTTACATGAAGATGTTATCAGTTTTGATTCAGACTAAATTTCTATAGTCAAAACATATTTTGACTTATTTTGAAAGCTCAGCTATAATAGAATGTACCTGTAGGGGCATTATTTCTTTTAATCGGAATGAGGTGCCTCATTTAGGACATACTACAAAAAGGAGCTTTATCTTTGACATGCTTCTTAAATGATCCATCATGTTGCTCATTGCATTTGATCAAACGAGCAAATCGAGTTGTTTGCCTCATTTGGTCATGCTTTTTCATGTAAACAAATTATTTATATCTGCCTCCTTAGTTAAATGGATATAACAAGCCCCTCCTAAGGGCTAGTTGAGGGTTCGATTCCCCCAGGGGGTGCCATTTTATTGATAAATTAAGATTATTAAATATAAATCTTTTTTGAATACAGTCAGTGGAACAAGCTGACCGTTTTTTTTATAAAATAAACGGTTATTCTGTTTTGGGGAAATTGAGGTCATAATTGATAAAATCAATTAAATTGGTTTAAATTATAGATGTTATCAAATGTGTATCATCACGCTTGTAGCTAAAGGAATAGTAAAAAAACATAAAAATTTTTAAGCTTTTTTAAATGAGTTTTAAAAGTATATGTATATTAAGATTTTCGCGATTCCTCTTTCAGCGGAAACAGATGATCCTTCAGGAAGCATCAGTTGCTGCAAAAAACACATGGTTTCTATCAGGTTTCCAGATTTTAAAGATGATTTTAATAACTGATGAAACAAGCTATATGGCCATCTCAGCTTAAAGTTATATTTAAAAAAATATGATGAATACATTAATCATAACGGAACAGCAGAAGGAAATGATTGTAGTATTAAAGATTTGAAGAAGACTATAAAACGTATGTTGGACTAAGAAAGCAGCATGTTATTATATAAGTACAATAGAATAATCAGAGGTGGTTAAGAATGTGGTTTTGGTGGCTTATTCTTTTCTGTGATTTAATAATCCCGTTAACAATGATCATTTTCGGATATTGGATGTGGAAACATCCTCCTAAAGAGATTAACGGCATATTCGGATACAGAACAACCCGTTCCATGATAAATCAGGATACGTGGTTTTTTGCTCATCATTATAGCGGAAAACTTTGGTGGAAGATAGGATGGGTTCTGCTGTTATTATCATTGCTTGTTCACATTCCTTTTTATAATGCATCAGAAAATACTATCGGAATATTTAGCATAATCATACTTGGTATTCAGTTTATACCTATGATTGTTTCTATCATTTTAACAGAGAGAGCGCTGAAGAAAACTTTTACAGATGAAGGAATCTACAAGTGATCTAATGTGTTTTGCCGTCAAGATTACTGGTTTGTTTTGACATGTGAAATATATAAAATATGAATGGATTTGAGATGTTGATATTGTGCTATCTCATTGCAAAAAGAATAGATAAATCAGGATGTATTGCATAACAAACGGAGCTAGATGAGGAAATGGCAAATTTTGCTTACGCTAAACAAGAAACACTTGGTCATGGTGTCCAATCATAACCATCAGCAGACGAGCGTTTATGCAGCATATGAACCATATTATTTCGTGTATGCCGATGTCCATTTCATATTACATCCATGTTTTTATGATGAGTTTGACTCTATCAGCAAGCCAAAAAAAGCCGTCAGCTACGAGATCGATCATTCGGTTATTGATAGTATTTTGATTTGTTATGATCATTGGGATAACAGTATGGAATGACTTTTAAACATTGCGATTTTTTTCGCTCTTGCTCTCTTTGCCTTGGATCTGATACAACTTGACTTTTTTTCGGTATAGTATTTGTAATTTGATTTGGATTGTGTCGGAAATTGTCATCGATTCCTGATTATTTGCCAGTTTTTTGCGGAATTACTACTTTTAAAAATAAAGGAAGATTTTTGAGGTTATAATTTTTGTACAGGTTCGCTTATTTTTGCTGCCAAGAGGAATGCTTAACAGTTGATCATGAAACTTAGATTTAGTTCTGGTTTTCCTAAATCTTTTGAATAATAAGGTGGAATATATTTTTTGATGAGCAATATCTTCTATCTTTTTGATTTTTCATAAAATGTGAGATGTCCGGTTTAAAGAATAAATTGAATATTATGCATCGTGGAGTGATTGTTTCCTCTGAGATAGAAAGAGTGACATTTTGAGTAAATAAAAGATTAATCGTTCATTGATGGTACAATTATTAAAAAATATATATTATACTGAAATTGATGAAGGAGTAGTTTTCAAAAACTATAAGGTACATACCAATGGGTCATGATGAAGAACGGTTTATGTAAGAGGACAATATAGACCAATGGAAAAAGGAGAAATTGATGATCAATAAATGGAAAACGGGGTTTATTGTCAGTTGTTGTTTCAGGCGCTATGGTTGGATGTTCCGCAGATGAGACATTTTGTTTAAATAATTATCAAAAAATGAATGTTAAGATCACATCGGCCCATGGAATGGAAGATATTGCTTGTGAAAAAAGTAAAGTAGACGATTTTCATTCGCTCTTAAATGATATTGAATTGAAATCAGTGGATAATAATCATAAAAATGGTTGAGAAGTGTATTGTCTCTTATCGAACGGAAATGAGGATGAAACTCAATTTTAGCTGTTAAATAATATTATTACGATTAATGAAAAGAGTTATGAAATCCAGAAAAATGGAGATAGAGATAAGTGAGTGCAATTCTTTGAAACTATTGATAAGGAATAAAAAGGTGAAAATAATAAAATTATTGTCCTTACCTATCAACATTGGAGAGCAGGCCGTATATGGATCCTATCCAAGTTTAGTTCAGTGCCGGAGATGCAAGAACAAAGATCATGAATATATTTCTCGGAGCATCGATCATCATTTCATTTTTTAACGATAGTATACATAAGGAGGTGTTCTTGTGCTTGATTCGGTTGATTTCTATAGTTTCAAAATTATATTTTTTCTCATTGACATAGAAATTATTGTGAGTTTGATTCCCTGGCTTCTTATAAAAAACGTCCTGATCTGAAAACAGATTTTAAGAAGTTTTTATATAGTGATGTTTGTCTTGTTATCGTATTTATTTTAAGTTTTATTGCATCACTTATATTAAAAGAACCGCTGATATTTACTGTTTTCGTTTGTTTGTCGCTTGCGGTTAGTTTTTTGTTAATGATCATAATGATCTTTCGTTTTTTTAAAGGTAAGTAAGCCTAATAATATTGAATTTACGTACTTTATTTAAAAAGTTCACAATGTGTGATGGCTGTTTATCCGGCTTTCTTAAAATTATATTATTTCAAAATGATTCGAAAACATAAGATTGCATGTTTTGAGCAATGTGAGGCTGATTGATTTCTCACATTGCTTTTTTGCTTTTTATAAGATGTGTTCTCTTTTGTTCATAAAGATGATCAAAGAGAGGAGCTTATCGGGTCATGGAATCGAAACGGGTGGAAAAGAATATGTTAGCTAAAGCTAACAACATGTGGTTGACGCAAGAGCTTGGTTGCTGTATGCTAACTTTGCGAATGGAATCAAAAATTTTGATTCAAGAAAGAAAGGGATGAACCATGATGCCTTTAACATTAGCCGGTATCGGTGAATCGCTGATCATTCAAAGAGTCGGCGGGAATACAGATACAAGACGATTTTTAGAGAATCTCGGATTTTTATCAGGAACAAAGATCACTGTCTTGTCTTCCAACAGAGGAAATGTGATCGTTCATATCCGGGAATCACGAGTTGCTATCAATGAAGATATGGCACGAAATATCATGATCATGCCGGGATAAAACAGGAGGAGCAGGAAGATGACATTAGGAGAAGCAAAAGTGAAAAGTACTGTAATTGTTTCGAAAATCGAAGGAGATAAAGCCTATAAACGAAGGATCATGGATATGGGGATCACAAAAGGAACTGAACTTTATATCCGTAAGGTTGCTCCGTTAGGCGATCCGGTAGAAATTACGGTAAGAGGGTACGAACTGTCGCTTCGCAAAGAAGATGCCGGCTGTGTACTTGTCGAACAGAAGTAAGCCTTGCGAAAAGGAGGATGGATAATATGACACTTAGAATTGCATTGGCAGGTAATCCGAACTGCGGAAAAACGACGATGTTCAATCAGCTGACCGGGGCTAACCAGTATGTCGGAAACTGGCCCGGTGTCACTGTGGAGAAAAAAGAGGGAAAATGGAAGAAAAACAAGGATGTGACTGTCACGGACCTTCCGGGAATCTATTCTTTGTCTCCTTATACGCTGGAGGAAGTAGTCAGCCGTGATTATCTTTTACATGAGCGGCCGGATGTGATCATCGATCTGGTGGATGCGACAAATATCGAGCGTAACCTTTATCTGACGACACAGCTCATGGAAACCGGAATTCCGGTCGTTATTGCCTTGAACATGGCAGATTTACTGAATAAGCGACATATTCGCATTGACAGTGTACAGCTCGAACAGCTGCTGGATTGTCCGGTCGTGGAAACTTCGGCTTTGAAAGGCAGTGGCCTTGACGAACTGATGAAAACTGCCCAGAGGGCAGCGCATCGAAAAAACATACAGCCGTTGGAAATCTTTTCCGAAAAACTGGAACAGGCGATCGCCAATGTGAAAAAGATCCTTCCTCCGTCATTGGCGGAAGAAACAAAGCGATGGTATGCGATCAAATGTCTGGAAGATGATGACAAGATCAAAATAACACTGTCAAAGGACAATGAGGAACAGCTGCGTCAGGAAAGAGAACAGCTTGAAAGAAGCGATGATAATGATATTGAAAGCATTGTAACAGATGAACGTTATCATTATATTCAGAAACTGGTGAAGCAAACTGTAAAAAAGGGCAGTGAGAAACTCAGCGTATCTGACAAAATCGACCGTATCGTGACAAACCGTGTCCTGGGCATCCCTATTTTTATGGCAGTGATGGTCATTGTATATTATATTTCCGTAACGACGATCGGTACATTTGTAACGGATTGGACAAATGATGAGTTTGTCGTCATGATCCAGGAAACGATCCGCGGTTTTTTAAGCGGGCTTGGTGCCGGTGATCTGGTGATCTCGCTGGTAAGTGACGGTATCATTGGCGGTGTGGGGGCTGTGCTTGGCTTTGTTCCGCAGATGGCAATCTTGTTTTTGTTTCTTTCACTGTTGGAAGACTGCGGCTATATGGTACGCATTGCCTTTGTCATGGATCGCATTTTCCGTCATTTCGGCCTGTCCGGAAAGAGTTTTATTCCACTGCTGATTTCATCCGGATGCGGAATTCCGGGAATCATGGCCTCACGGACGATCGAGCAAGATAATGACCGTCGCTTGACGATCATGACTGCTACTTTTGTTCCCTGCGGTGCTAAGCTGCCGGTCATTGCGCTGATGGGCGGCGTGATCACAAGCCACATCACGACAGGCAGCTATACGGCAGGAGGATGGATCGCGCCGTTGATGTATTTTACGGGAATTGCCGCCGTGCTTGTTTCGGCTATCATTTTAAAGAAAACAAAACCTTTCTCAGGTAAGCCGGCTCCCTTCGTCATGGAACTTCCGCAATATCATGTTCCTTCATTAAAAACAGTGCTGATGCATGTTTGGGAACGCCTGAAAGGGTTCATCATCAAGGCGGGAACCATATTATTTCTGGCTTGTGTCGTCATGTGGTTTTTGTCCGGATTTGGCTTTGTAAATGGCGAATTTATGATGGTGGAAGACAGTGCCGACAGTCTGCTGGCTGTGATCGGCGGTTTCATCGCACCGATCTTTGCCCCTTTGGGCTTTGGTGAATGGCAGCCGGTGGCTGCTTCATTGTCCGGCTTCACCGCAAAAGAAGCGATTCTTTCTACGATGGGCGTGCTTGCCAATGTGGCCAAAGATCTGAGCGAAGATCCGGTGGCAGTTGCCCCGGCAGTTTCGATGTGGTTTCCAAGTGTAACAGCTGCCGTCTCCTTCCTGTTGTTTAATCTGCTGGATTCTCCATGCCTTGCGGCAATTGCGACGATGGCGCAGCAGATGCAGTCTCGAAAATGGTTTTGGTTTGCGATCATCTTCCAAAATCTGTTTGCCTATACGATCTGCCTGATCGTTTATCAGATCGGCTCTTTGCTGAGCGGAGGTCCCTTCGGCTTCTGGAGCGCGGTGGCCATCGTTGCATTGGCATTGCTGATCTATCTGCTTGTCCGTCCTGATCCGTATAAAAATAAGAAGACCTATGCACGGCGCAGCGTTGAACAGGCATGAACAAAGAGGAGGAATAAGAAATGACAGATGTGCTGGTCTTGACCCTGATTTTCATATACAGTGCATGGATCATTATGCAGCGTTACCGTGAATATCGTTTTGCATCCCGTCTTCATCGTTGTTTCGGCTGTTCCTGCTGCAGTGCTTGTGAGAAAGGCTGCGGGGCAGCTGTCGACAGAAGGAAGAGGGCGTAAAAATTGATGGGACATGCGGATGGTTCGATGCTGTACTTCTTTTTGATCATCATGGTACTGTATCTTTGCGGCGCTCTGCTGTACTTGGGGTTTCAGTTTTTTCGAAATCATACAGGAACATGGAAGAGAAAGAGGTGAGTGTATGATCGATTTCATCATAATCATGATTGTTGCGGCATTGCTGTCGGGCGCAGTGTGTGGATCTGTCCGCCATTTTAAGGGGACGTCTTCCTGCTGCGGCAAGTGTGGGAAGAAACAGGGAAAAATAAAGTAATATTAATCTGATATGCGTTCATAAAAAAGGAGAACTGTTGTGAAGTGAAACCGCCAGTTTGGATAACCAGATCGGGTGGTTCAGTACACTGTTCTCCTTTTTTTATTTATTTTTCATCATCGCTGAAATAAATGTGTGCACCTTTGCGAAGTGTTTCATATACCTGCATGACATCTTTTGATTCCTGTGAAAGTGCACGGTAGGCGCTCAGATCATTTTCATTGATGATCCGAACAAATTCTTTGACCTCATAGTAGAGTGCATTATCTTCCTGTTCGATGGAAGGTTCACTGGTCTCCTTGCTGCAGCGGTCATGGAAAGTAAAACGGGAACATTTGCTTGGCTGTGAATACAGTGTGATCGCACCTTTGGTTCCCTGAATCTGCGTGATGCATGTGCTTTCACTGTCTTTTGCACAAGAGAAAGAGGCAGTATAATTCCCGTAACAAAGGATGCCGCTGCCGCTGGTATCAATGCCGTTGGGACCCAGGTTTGGATAGTAGGCACATTGTTTCGGCAGCCCGAAGAGACCGACAATAAAGTGAAGGCAGTAAATGCCGATATCGGCCAAGGCACCGCCGGAAAATTCAGGACTGAATACGTTTGGATTCTCGCCGCGCAGATAAGCGTCATAACGGCTGGAATATTGTGAAAAGTTGCTCTGAATCAGCTTGATGTCACCCAGTTTCAAAAGATATTCTCTAATCAGATGATAATTAGGGGCATGGAGCGTAACGATGGCTTCAAACAAAAAGCGTTGTTTTTTCTCTGCCAGTTCATACAGCTTGGCACATTGTTCATTATCAGAGACAAGCGGTTTCTCGCAGAAGACATGCTTACCGGCAGTCAGTGCTTTTTCTGCATATGTATAATGCAGTGAATTCGGCGAAGCGATGTAAATGATATCAATTTCAGGATTGCTCAGCATTTCATCAAGATTTGTATAAATCATTTCGATATGATATTTTTCGGCAAGCTTTTCGGCATGCTCTTTTTTGCGGGTATACATGGCACAGCATCTGATTCCCTGATTGTCCTGTACTGATTTTAAAAACCAGTCAACGATAAAGTTTGTTCCGATAGTTGCGACGTTTAACATAAGTTCCTCCTTCATGCAGTCATTGTTTCCTGTATTTAATATAGCATAATTTTGAGATCTCAGAATATGATTTGTAGGATAAACACGCTTGCGTTATAATAAAACCAAAGGGTGATGTATATGGCGAAAAAAGTGATCATTACGATTTCACGTCAGTATGGCAGCGGTGGAAAGATCATCGGAGAAAAGCTGGCAGAAGAATTGGGCATTGTCTGCTATGATAAAGTCTTTCTTGAAAACATTACGAAAAAACTGGGAGTTTCAAGCGCTTTTTTTCAGGATGACAATCGTGGAGAGAATGGCTTATATGAAGTGGGAAGTCACGGACCGCTGTCCAAAGTCGCATCTTTATCTGTAAATAATAAGGTATTTGAAAGTGCGGCAAAGCTGATTCGGGAAATTGCCGCAAAAGAGAGTGCTGTCATCGTCGGCCGCTGCGGTGATTATGTTTTGAAAGACGAGGAAAATGTACTGTCATTATTCATTTATGCGGATAAAAAGGAGCGTCTGCAAAGAGGAATCGAGCTGTATCATCTTGATCCTAAAGATGCGGAAGAAACAATTCGTCGTTTTGACCGCAAGCGTGCTAATTTCTATGAATTTTATACAGATCGCAAATGGGGCGCCCTCTCTAATTATTCCATGACGGTCAATACAAGCCGGATGGAAATCGAACAATGCGTAAAATATCTCGCAGCGATCGTCAAAGAGATGCAGCGGGACGATGCATAACAAAATTTCACATACTCTGATGACAACTTGTGTAAAGCGCTTTGTTATAGTGGAGTTGTCGAAAGGATGATGAAAATGAAATCGAAATGGATTCTCAAACATAATAAGGATCATTGTACGATCGTTAATGAGGGAGGAAAAAATATCGGTTATCAGCCCAATGCCGGTGTACAGATCATGGAGGAAGACGGTTTCGGCTTTAAAGATCTGAATGGAAGCGGACGACTGGATGCATTTGAAGACTGGCGTCTGCCGATGAAGGAACGCATCGAGGATTTCTGCCGGCGCTTTGGCATCCGTCAACAGAATGAGGAAATTATTTATAAAAACGGGCAGGCTGCATTACCGCATGAGGTCATGCAGGGGCTGAGCGAGAACAGTTATGTTGAACAAATCATCAGTGAGCAGGCATCCTGTGATCAATATTATCTGCGTCAGAACCGTCTGCTTGTAGCTTTGATATTGATTTTGGATGAAGGCAAAGACGATTACGTGATCCAGCTGTTGATCGAAAGTGTCCAGGACGGACTGCTGAACAGCGTGATGTATACGATCGCAAATGCATTTCATCAGTTTAATCTCAGCTATTCACATCAGGTATAAAAAGAACGCAATGATCTCAGTTTCGCGTTTTGCCGCGGACAAGATCATTGCGTTTTTTATTTTAGATCGACTGCAATAAATTCTGAGAGATAAAAGGAGTAAATCCATGTCTGGATCATATGGTCCGGATACATGGTGCGTACAGCATCAGCGTAAGTCTGCAGCTGTATGGCATAATTGTCGACGAAAGCAGCGCTGTCTTCCAGATGGTCGCTCTTATAGTCGATAATGATGATTTCTTTCTCATTTACGGCCATAAAGTCAATGTAGCCGTAAAGCAGCTCATCTTTGATTCTGGCACTGTAAGGGAGCTCGCGATAGACATGAGGATATGAGCACCAGCGGATATACTGCGGATCGATGATCAGCTCATGAAGCTGACGCAGATCGTTTGCGGCAGGCTCGATGCCTTTGTCTTTAAATAATGTGATGATCTGTTCGTCTGAGAAAGGAGGAAGCAGTCCGGCTGCGATTTCATGAAGCATGGTTCCCCGCATTGCTCCTGTGCTTTGTGAAGCCTTAGGATCAAAGAGCGGAAAGCTTTGCTTCTGTTTGCGCTGGGAAGCACTGATGCCGGAAAGAACGCTGCTTTGTTTTTCGTAATGCCGGATGGCCTGTTTTTCGGATCTGGTTTTCTCAAGAGGAGCAGTATCAAAGGAAGATGTGACGGTTTCCAGGTGGAACAGTGCGGAAGGTTCTTGCGAAAAAGCCTGCAGGAACCATCCGGTATAGCCGCATCTTGAAAAGACAGAGGCGGTGGTCAGCTCCTGCTGATAAAGTTCCAGGGAGCGGATACAGTCTACGATGTACATCTCATTCTGGGCACGGGTCGTGGCAACATAAAGGATGCGCATTTCTTCTTCCAGCTGCTCACGGTCCTTTTTATGCTGCATGGCGATGCGTACAATACTTGGACGAAGGATGCAGTTGCTGTCCATGGAGCGAATGCCGATGCCGAGGTCAGGGTCGAACAGAAACGGCGAACGGAAATCCAGTGCGGCCTGTGCATGATTGGACCACAGAAAAACAATAGGAAACTGCAGTCCCTTTGACTGATGGATGCTCATGACACGGATGACATCGTCATCGGATGAAATCGGATTAGCTTCACCGCTCTGGGCATCCTTGATGGAATCGATAAAATCGATGAAGGCATACAAGTCACTGCTTTGTTCCTGTTCGAAAGCAACAGCCCGCTGATAAAGCAGATCCAGATTTGTTTTTTCCTGCAGGGAAGTGGAGGTGCTGTAGTAGTCATTGAGATCGTACAGTTCATTGAGCAGGGAGTGGATCGGAAGGTTTCGTTTTTTCAAAACAGCGTCCAACGCCTGGAAAGATGCATCGGGATCTGAACTGAAATACTGATAAAATGATTCCTTGTCTTTACGCTTTAAACGGGCCTGTGCCAGCTGGTTTTCGTTGAAATTAAGCAAAGGCGAAAGAGCGATGGAGGCAAAGGCAATATCATCATGCGGATCACGAAGAAAAGCAAGGGCGGAAAGGATCAGCTCGATTGCACTGGACTGATAAAAACCGTGCTTGATTTCGATAAAATAAGGTAGATGAAGCTGATCGAAGGCTGTACGCAGATCGTCTTTGTTATGATTGCTGCGGACAAGCACGACGAAGTCTTTCCATGCGAGTTTTCTTTCTTCATGCATTTTTTTGATTTGCGAGGCAATCCAGAGCGCTTTGATCTGCCGTTGATTCATGTTGGCAAAGGCTTCCTGCTCTTTCAGTTCATTCAGGAGCAGGGCCTGAAAATGGATCGGTTCCTTGACAGCCTGCTGCCAGGGACCGCCGATGCTGACACAGTCCTGTGTACGGTAAGAACTTGAAAATGAAGGAAGATTCATCAGCTTCTGGTAAAAGACATTATTGAATTCGACCAGCGTTTCACTGGAACGATAGTTATTGGAGAGATAGATCACTTCGTCTGTTTCTTTAGGGTGGTCGATATATGACTGCATGATCTGCGGACGGGCATGGCGGAAACCGTAAATAGACTGTTTGACATCGCCGACCCTGAATACATTGTTGCTTCGCGCAATCAGTTGTACGATCGTATCCTGAATGTCATTGCTGTCCTGAAATTCATCGACCATGATCACGGAGAAACGTTTTTGATATTCCTTTGCGATAGCGTGGTCGTTGGCAGTGAGGATCTGCAGGGCAAAATGTTCCATGTCATCGAAATCAATGACCTGTGCCTGCTGTTTCAGCTTCTGATAAACCTCGAGATAGGTGCGCGTGCATGCAACCAGTGTTTCAACAACTCCCGCAGAATCGTGAAGATCATGCAGCAGGGTCTCTGAATCAAATAAGATCGAGGCAAGCGCGTCCTCGCTTTCCACAAGCATGTCTTTAAAACGGGCATAGCGCAGATCATCCTTATTGGGCGTACGCGGCATCGGCTGAGCACTGCTCGTGATAAAGGCACGTCGATAGCCTTCATAATCCATGGCATTGAGTGCTTCCTCTGCCTGCTGATACAATCGGTCTTTCAGATTGATTTTTTCGATATGCGCCGTTTTTTCAGGATAATCATAGAAGAACAGATCCTTGATCTGAGCAAGCGCTTGAGAGGTCTGTGTCTGTTTCAGTTTGAGGTAGGAAAAAAAGCCGCGGCGGATATCCGCTGGAAGGTCATCCAATGATGTACAGCGGTATGGAAGGATGCATTGATCCAGCCATTGCTGCGGATCGGGAGAACTGCCGGCCATCGCAGCCAGGGTTTCGATGGCGCCGCAAAGATCCTTTTTTTCTTCAATGCGCATTGAAAATAATTTGGCTAGTGCACTGAGCGCATCTCCCTGATGCAGATTCAGTGTCTGTTCCATAGCGTTTTGGCGCATTCCTTCCATCTGGGCGTTATCGGCAATATTCTGGATCTGCCGGGCACTGCAGCCGATGACATAGTAATATCGCTGCAGGATGGAAAGACAAAAGGAGTGAATGGTTGAAATCTGTGCATCCTGAAGCAGTGTCAGCTGGCACCTTAAATGAGAAAGGATCTTTTCGTCCTGTGTCTGAGCGATTTCCTGCTGCAGTGATGCAGACAGTCTTTTTTTCATTTCGTTGGCCGCCGCCTCGGTGAAAGTCATGGCCAGGATCTGGTCAACACTGATCTTGTCTTTGATGACCAGATCCATTAACCGCCCGACGAGGACAGTTGTTTTTCCGCTTCCGGCAGAAGCGGAAACAAGGATATTACGTTCTCTTGTTTCAACAGCACGACGCTGCTGTTCATTCCATTTCGGCATTGTCTTTCTCCTTTCTGGCGGTCGGCTGACTGATACAGTATTCGCCCTGGTCATCGATGATCGCTTCTTTGAGCAGCGGCTGGCCGTGATAACGGCAGATACTGTGGAATTCACAGAAATCGCATGCCCCTTCACAAGGCTCACATTCGATCTTTCCGTCTAAAATGCGCATGGCAAGGTAGACCAGGATATTCTTCATGCCTTTTTGTAACAGCTCCAGGGAACGAAGACTGTTTTTGTCACGGGGAACCACTCCGTCTTTCGTGTATTTCAGGTTTGCGACATGCTCGGCATTGTCATCAAACAGATCGATGTCTGTTGAAAAGATCCAGCCGCTCAGCCGCTGCTTTTTCTTTAATTCATCCAGCATCATGTCGGTGTCTGTCACTGTGCATTCTTTTTTTACGCGGTTTATTTTCATGGCCGGCTGTGTCGTTGTTTCCTGCTTCATGGAAATATAAAAGGCGCCGAGCACTTCTTTGATGTCTTTGAAGACGCCCTGTTCATCTTCCAGGAGCACGATGGCGTAAGTCAGCAGCTGCATTTGCAGGCCGCTGCTGACCTTGGCATTGCTCAATGTTTTTTTGCTGCTTTTGTAATCGAGGACAACAGCCATATGATTGCTTGCATCAACGCGGTCAATGACCCCGTTCATACACAGTTTTCCGGCAGGCAGAGCAAGGGAATACTGAAACGGCTGTTCCTGAAAACGCGGTGTGAGATGATTATGTTCTTCCAGAGAAGACAGCATCTGCAGCAATGCTTCCATTTGGGCAATCAGCCGTTTCTGCAACTGTTCCAGTTCCTTTTTCCGGTCCGGATACAGCAGATGAAGTGCTGTCAGCTCACTGCTGATCCGCTTTTCGAGACCCTGTGCCGATGTTTCCACATAAGCTTTTCCGTAAGTTTCACAAAGCTCTTGCAGCAGCTGATGAGCAAGCGAACCGATCTTGGCATTGTCGATATCGTTTTTCTGCTTTTTCAGGTGCAGACCGTAACGAAGAAAATAGGAAAAAGGACACTGTCGGTATCGTTCCAGAGAGGAAACAGAGCCTTTCAGTTCATTGTTTTTGAGATACAGTCTGCGTGCCAATGACGCATTTAACACGTGATTTCGCATAACATAGGAATGAGTGGCTTTTAGCAGTAGAGCCTGTTCCTTTACCTGTCTGTTGTGCATCAGCTGTTCGATCTCCAGGCTGGCTTCATTTGCTTTTCCTTCATAGCTTCCGGCAGGATAGGTAACGATCAGCTGTGTCTGGGCATTGAAATAACGTTCACATTGTGCTGTATGATGCTGATAGCGTGCTTCCATCGTTGCCAATGGCAAAGCTTCGCGGTAATGTTCGTCAAAAATGCCGCTCTCTGCCTGAAATCCCGGCCATGCTTTCATTGTCGCTCCGCAGATGTAACGGATCTTTCGTTCAAAGTGCAGCTGTTTCCTATTGTGGATCACTACGCCGCAAAGTTCATTCGCTCCCTGAGAAAACTGCAGATTTTTTAATAGCTGGCATAGGAAGCCGAGATCATCCTTGCTCAGGATCCATTCATATACTTTCGCAAACAGATCCTGGATCTTATTCATGATCCTGATCTGTTCAAAAGAAGGAGAAGGGTAACGGCTGGCAAACAGTTCACAGACATACGCGAGGATTTCCTGAGGCGTAAGTTCGATAGCTTTTTCAAGGATCGGCGAAATTGCCTCCTGTTGTTCGATGGCCTGCTGTTCCAGCTGCTGCAGCCGCGAAATGGAGTAATCGTCAAACAGGGGCCCTGCTGTCAAATCAGCGGTTCTCGGGATGATCCTGTCACGCAGATCGAGGGAAAAATGTTTTAGATAACGGGCCAGTGCATCACATTCACTGGTAAAGATGCCGCAGGAAAGCAGAGCCTGCTGATGGTCAAAGCAGGGATCAAAGAAATACTGCAGGCAGGTCTGCATCTGCATCAGCAAAGTATCCGTGGCAGAAGCAGAGAGAATCGTATACGGAATGTTGTAACGATTAAAGATCTGTTCACACAGCTGCTCATAAAATGGATCGAGCACGCAGATCGAAATATCTTCACTATCTGCTTTTCGCTCGATGATCTGCTGTGCGATGCCTTCGATTTCCTGCCGCATATTGACTGCATGATAAAATTCCATCTGCGTGCACGCTTGTTCACGATCAAGGTAACGGGCCCCTCGTTCAATGAGCAGATCCACTGCCTTCTGCTGTGTCAGCGTGAAAAAAGAAGGGTAAATGAAAATATGAGAACAGTCTTCGAGCAAGCAAAGCGTCTCCATAGCCTTGATCTGTTCATCTGCCGGATGAGGTAGCGGTTCAAGCAGCTGCAGGATCCGTTTGAGCTCTTTTTCATTTTCATTTCGTTCCGGAAGCAATTTTAGATCGGCATTGCTGGTCTTGCATTCCCCCAGAAAGTCCGTACACTGCTGCAGAAAGGAATGATCATTGAACTGGAGCGAAAAGATCGGAAAAGAAGCACTGTGTTCCCGCAAAAGCCGGCGATATGAAAACAGCGTCTGTTCTTTGCTGATTCCCTCTGATGGATGAAGCTGTTTCATCCAGGCAGACAAAGAAAGGAAAGAAACACCGAATAATCCCTTTTTTTTCTTTAACAAAGACTGTTGAAAAAGCAGACGAAGCGAATCGTCTATTAATACAATGCTGCCGAAAGGCAGTTGTTCAAACATCTGCATAGGATCACCTTCTTCATCATTTCATTCAGATATTACTGAAATTTTAACAAAAATACAAAAACAGTGTCAAACGTCAGGACTTCATTCTTTCTGTTCTTTCATATAGATTGTATTATGGAATCTGAACGATACAAAAAAAACTTAAAGAGCAGCTTTTAAAGAGAGGTACACAGTGTTATACTGAGATTAAAGATAAGGCAGTGATCATCATGCAGGCCTGCCGAAAGAATTTGAATTTATAATATTTTCAATGATTTTCTGCCTTGTTCATATCGGAAAAAGGAGGAAAAATTATGATTTTGATCACGATCGGGATCGGGTTGTCCATGCTGAACATAGAAAATGCACAGCTGATCACAGGCCCTGTTGCTTATCTTTTGATTTTGCTTGGCTGTATTCAGATGAAGCAGGAGGGACAATCTTTCAAAAAAACAATTCCTTATGCGGCGGTAATGTTGGGGTTACAGCTGCTTGTTGTCGTTTTATCAGTGATTTCGGTGACTGCTGCTCTGTCCATCGATCTTGGTTCGATTACGGATGCGTCTTCTCTCTCTATGCTGGATGGAAGGCAACAGATCATAATTATTGTAATCGCTCTTATCTATGCGGTTGCTGTAATGGTTCTTGATTTAATGATCACTTATCGGCTGACAAAAGGTGTTCAGGAGTTGCAGATCAATACGGGAGCGGATCTTAAAGGCGATCTTTTGCTGAAACTGTGGAAAGCCTTCAGTATCATGATCGTTGTCAGTATCGTTTTCATCATCATTGCCGCAATGTATAGAGGACTGATCCTGGCTGCCTTCATTGCCTTGGCGGCAGCCATTGTCAAGATTGTTTATTTCGGCTATTTTATCTGTGCCTGTGTGTATTATCAAAAGAACAGAAGCATCGCATAAAAGGAAAAGCATTTCCGTTTCATCGATCCGGAAATGCTTTTGTTTTTATTCTTTGCCGCAGAGGTGACGGGCCACATGCACGCCGCTGGCACTGGCATGAGACAGGGAATGTGTCACACCGCTGCAGTCGC
>JABLTO010083138.1_pt1 | contig 17831 bp, 21 predicted proteins | sample 7160091 | NCBI WGS metagenome assembly JABLTO01 (sample SAMN14651225, study PRJNA627086) | human gut metagenome | isolation source: feces | host: Homo sapiens
ATAGAGCAACTGCCTTCTAAGCAGTGGGTCAGGGGTTCGAGTCCCTTCAGGCGTGCCATGTTTCCCTGTCACTGCGCAAGTGCAATTTGGTGGGTGTAGCTCAGTTGGTTAGAGCACCGGATTGTGGTTCCGGGTGTCGAGGGTTCGAGTCCCTTTACCCACCCCAGATATCTCGGGAGAGAGCCGGAGCGTCGGTTCCGGCTCTCTTCTCATAGAGAGCCTTTGTTCCCGCCTATGATGGGGTGTCGCCAAGTGGTAAGGCAAGGGACTTTGACTCCCGCATTCGCTGGTTCGAGTCCGGCCACCCCAGCCATTTTTGACCCGTTAGCTCAGTTGGCAGAGCACCTGCCTTTTAAGCAGGGTGTCCTGGGTTCGAATCCCCGACGGGTCACCAAACAGGAAAATCCCTGAGTCCCTTGAGCGCCAATGGGTTCAGGGATTTTTTCTTGCCATTTTATTGATTGTTTTGGGAGATAGGAAGGACATAAATCAACATATAAATGCACATTACAGCGTGAAAAAGTGTGTAGTTCGTGTGTAGTAAAAGAGCCGCCCCGGGAGCTTATCCGGAGCGGCTTTATTTATGGGTTTTCGTCTGTTTTTTCAAGCTCTTCCAAAAACGGCTGAAAGTATTTCTCTTCTGCCCGCTTCCTGGCTTTCGCGGCGTCATCGATGTTTCTGTAGTGGCCGAGATGGTGGAAAGTTCCCTTGAATTTGATATATGCTTCCCACTTTTTGTCTCTTTTGCTCCAGGACACACCACGCACGCCGCTTGTATTGGTGACTGGCGGCTTATCACCAAGGGACGAAGTTCGGGTCCCCTCTATTGTGTCTGAGGGTGTAGGCCTACTCTCTCGGTTTAGGCATCCGCAGGATCTTGTATTGCCGCTCTTGAGATACCTTGTGGGGACGTCTATTTCATTCCCACAATCACACCGGCAATGCCAACAAGCGTTTCTTCCTCTCATCTCATCAAGCAGATAAAGAGCAGTGAGACGGCCAAACCGCTGGCCGGTTAAATCCTCACGCCCATGCTTGCCGCACGTTTGGGTGTTGCCGGATCTGAGATCCTTCGCAGTTGCAAACACCTCGCGCCCGCAATCGCACAGGCACCGCCACACAAATTTTTTGTTCTTCCGCCGGTCCGTCGGCTCTATTGCGGTCAGCATCCCAAACTTTTGACCGGTTATATCTACCTTAGCGCCCACAGTTATTCGCCTCCCCTCGATTTCAATCCACGCTCTCCGCAAGGAGAGCGACACACCCCGATTTTCTCCGTGCCGCTTGACAACGCGGATGGCCGGGATGGACTTCCCGGCCAGTTCCGTATTCTTTTTATTCATCTGGATCAGGGGCAAACTGGTCCAGGGTTGCCTGAAAATCTGGATCCAGTTTCAGGTAGCGCTCAAGGAATTCGGTGTTGGTGCAGGGGGCGAGTTCAGCGTGGACCGCCTCCCGGATGTCATCATTCATCAACTCCACGATCTGGTCCCAGTAGTTGTTGTAAGTTTTCATTTGGTGGCCCTCCTTTTTAGGATTATAGCATGGTTTCTCTGACTCGGTCAATGTCATTCTACCTCGTATCCGTTGGCGCCCATAAAATACTCACGGCCCAGGGTCGTTACAAACGCGCTGTCACAGTCTCCGTCTGTTTCGATCTCCATCGTGGAGACTGTGGCGGCGTGGCCGCCTGCGAAGGCAAGGGCGGCGGTGAGCAGGATTGCAATCAATGTTTTCATTGCTCTTTCTCCTTTAGGGAGTAGCCCTGTTCTTTAATGTTGTGCAGCCAGTTCCAAAGGAATTCGTCAAGGTCTGTTCTGAGCCGCTTGGAGTAAAGCAGCTGGCCGCTTTCGTCTCTTTTGTAAACTTCCTGGTATACACCGAGGTAGTCGTTTTGGAATGTGAGGGGCTCCACCGATCCGGTGGACCAGTCCACGGAGACTGTCATGTCCGGGTCTCGCATGGCATCTCCGTTTTGCCGTCCGTAGTGCGTGAGGGAATAGACGGGGCGGCCTTTATAATCGCTGTAAAACAGGTACTCTGCGACCAGGTCCATAAACCCCTCTGCCGTAAATCTGCGGTGGCTGTCACCGTCTGGACCCATGCCATTCAAGTATGGCCGGATCATCTTAAAATTGGTGGTCCCGTGCCTTGTTGCGTTCATGGTAAAACCTCCTTGTTTGTTCTGTGGCTTCCCACGACTTCCCCGGCTGGCTGCCGGGAAGTTTCGGCCAGGTGCCGCCTGGCTCTCATCGGGTGGGAATTGTCTCTTCGAGAGGAACACGAACATAAACCGGTTTGATGCCTTCTGCGGCTTCTACCGCTTGTCTATATATGGCCTCGTTTGTTTGCCAGTCAAATCCATATAGGGTAGAATATTTCCCATCAATGTACAATTCACGTTCTACCAATTTCATTTTCTTTTCCTTTCTGCCCTGCCATCGTCAGCACTGGTGGGGCGGTTCCGGTAGACCCCCGAAGGGGTTTCGGCTGTTGGGTGAGTCTCTGCTTTTCATGTCCTGCCGCCTCCTTACGCTGTAGCGGTTTCGATGTCCTGGGTGCCACGGCTCCGGAAAGACTGGCTTCCGTACTTGGTGCGGATCTCCGCCATGGAGGACTTGCCACGATACCAGCGGGAACCGGCCTCGGCGTGGTGCCAGTACCACTTGCCCTTGTTCTTGGACCATTTACAGCCGGCAGCCTTGAGCTTGTCCTTGTTGGCTTTGGTGTTGCCACCGATCCAGAGCCAGGACCCGCACAGTTCAATCTCCAGGCCGTCCAGCCTCAAGAGAATGTCGAGGATCTGCCGGAACTCTTCGGCGGTCTCGGTGGTGGCTTTGGTCTTGCCGGTGGTGTCGGCCTGGGCTTGGGCGTTGTGCTGGCGCTTGAGGATTTCAAAGAGGGCGTCGTGCTCGTTGTTGATCTCCTGCATGGCCTCTGTGCTCCCGCCGCAGTCTGGGTGATACTGCATTGCCAGACGGCGATAGGCCTTCTTGAGCTCGTCCAGGGTTTTGACGTCAGTAAAGTATTTCATGGGGGTCTCCCTTCCGGCCTGCTGGCCTGTCGTGGTTGGCTGTCGTTTAGCTTGGCTTTATGATAGCACGGTGGCCCCGTGTACGTCAAGCGACAGAACAACCAAAGAGTGAATATCTAATTTGTGCATGTTGTACACTGTGCCACCGTGCCGCAGTATGGTACAATATAACAAAGAGAATGGAGGTTATTCCTATGGTAACCAAAGCGAAGCGGGCCGCAAATGACAAGTGGGACTCCGCCAACATGACAAAGCTCGGGTGCAAGATCCGGAAGGACAAGGCAGAGGAATTCAAAACGGCCTGCAAGCTGGCGGGAACAACGCCCAACGCAGTTTTTCGGGCTGCTGCCGAAGATCTTATAGAGCAGGTCAAGGCAGGGCATTTTCCTGCGCCAGGACAGCAGGAAGCACAAGAGCAGGGAGAGGACCAGGGGCAACCATAACGCCCCGCAGAGAGCAACACAAGAGGCCTGGAGAGGGGCAGCAGATCCCCCTTCCGGGCCTCTTTTCCATCTAAGATATTAGACACATGTCGAAAAAGATTGAGGAAAATAATTTAAAATAAATTTGAAAAGCCCCTCCTTTCGGAAACCCTGGAATGTATAATTGATTCATACCCTTAGATTGGGAAAAGTCTAGATTTGCTAGATTTCAGGAAGGGAGGTAAGCCAGATGGCACAGACAAGAAAGGTAGAATCCGCTGAAAAGCTGATGAAATATATAGATGATTTCATTAAATACTGCGAGGAAAACGGCGAAATCCCTTCCAACTATAACCTCTGTAAATTCCTTTCGGTGAGTGCTGCGACACTGAGTAGGTATGAGGCGGGGGATGGGAATTATAAAGGATACGATATCCCCTTCAAAAACCTCAGACAGTACAGAGAGCACCGGCTGCTGAGCATGCTGGAGGGTGATCCCAAGAAGGCAGCGGCGGCAATCTTCCAGTTGAAGCAGCCCTTTAATGGCGGCTATGTAGAATCCACGCAGCAGGTGGATCAGGGTGCAACCGTAACCCTCAAGATCGAGGGGGTTGGCGGAGTCGATGCTTTCAAGTAGCAATTACAGACTGCTTGCTATATAAGCAAGCATAACCCATTGAGCCCCAACGGATTGCAGCACAATTACACAGATATTACAGGATGCAGCAGGCCAGAGCAATCAAGCAGGCCGGCCCGCCGGGGTGGCTGGGTGCAATAAGACCCTCCCGCCCCGGGGGTGGGGGTGGTGCAGCGCTGGCCGGTTTCGAGGTATACCCCCCCTACCCCCCTACCTACCTACCAGGGGGGTGTGGCGGAAAAAGTGGGGGCTGGCTTCCGGCAGGGGGTGTATAAGATAACCCCCATCCTCCAGACTTCCCCCCTCCAACATAGCTATCTATGATAACTATACAGGGGTACCCGGAAAATCAGGGGGTACCTAGAAGGAACGGGTCCCCAGGGTGAAATAATAATCGGGCCGTGTGGAAGGCACACAAGGCGGGTTCAAGTCCCGGAGGCCCGAAGCAGTTCTTGGGTGTTCTACCTCCTTTCGAGCGGGGGCAAGGGAAGACAGCCTTTGCCTCCCTCAAATCGTCCGGCAGGTGCAAAGCCTGGTTCGATTCCAGGCCGGACGGCCAACCCCGAGAATTGTCTTGTATGCTCTTTCGAGCTACCCGGCTCGCGGGCAAAGCCGGACAACAACCCGCAGCATGGCCCGAGGATTTAGGGCCATATACGGTTCCCTATCTCAAGCGGCAGAGATCCCGGCTCATAACCGGACAGGTCCTGGTTCGAGGCCAGGGGGAACCACCAGAATACAGAATACGGAACGGGAGGGAGCATGGACAGAGACACGATACAGAGGATCCAGGCCCTTCTGAAACGGGATGGGCGCGTGGAGCTCATTTCCGGGCCTAACGGGACGGTGAAGGTTGTGCAGATCAAGCGCAAGGTCGTTCTGGAGGGTAAACTTACAGACGAATAGAGACCTCCCTGGGAATGGCTGGGGAGAAGGACCGAACGGGGTCAACTTGTTGGAATTTCCGACAGGTTGGCCCCGTTTTTGCGTTTGGAGGTGAGGAGAGACGGCACGGAGAAGGATGAGCAAGGTTCAGAAGAGGGACGTTGTCTGGGACCCCGGAGAGGCAAACCAGAAGCAGAAGCTGTTCTATCTCTCCCGAACCACCTACACCGCCTACGGCGGTGCCAAGGGCGGCGGCAAGACCCATGCCGTTCGCATCAAGGCTGTGGGTGGAGCCATTGCCAACCCGGGCATCAAGATCCTCATCATGCGGCGGACCTATCCAGAATTGGAGGAAAACCACATCCGGCCCATTGTGAAGATGGTGCCGCCTGCGCTGGCCTCCTACAACGCCACCACCCACCTGATGACCTTTCACAACGGGAGCACCATCAAGTTCGGACACTGGAGCGGCGACGCCTCGGAGGATGAATACAACGGCCTGGAATATGACTGGATTTTCATCGACGAGGCCACGCAGTTTTCTGAGCGGAGTTTCAACTTTCTGGGCGGCTGCTTGCGCGGCGTGAACCAGTTTCCGAAGCGAATGTACCTTACCTGCAACCCCGGCGGCGTCGGCCACCGGTGGGTAAAACGGCTGTTCATTGACCGGCAGTTCAAGCAGAACTGCGACAACCCGGAGGAGAACGAGAATCCGGAGGATTATACCTTCATCCCGGCGACGGTGGAGGACAACTACCACCTGATGGCCTCTTCCCCAGGGTATGTGCGGATGCTGGCGAACATGCCGGAGGATAAGCGGCGGGCCTACCGGTACGGTGATTGGAACGCCATCGGCGGGAACTTTTTCCCGGAATTCTCTACCGCGACCCACGTTGTGCAGCCGTTTCGCATCCCGGAGCATTGGCAGCGGTACCGCAGCTTCGACTACGGCCTGGATATGTTTGCCTGCTTCTGGTGGGCGGTAGACGAGGACGGGCGGTCCTGGTGCTACCGGGAGTTCTGCCACAAGGGTTTGATCGTCAAGGAGGCGGCGGAGAAGATCCACGAGCTGACCCTGCCCGGGGAGAACATCTCTGCCACCTATGCCCCGCCGGACATGTGGTCCAGGCAGAAGGACACCGGAAAGACGATGGCGGAGATCTTCATGGTCAATCAGGTCGGCCTGATTCGGGCGGACAACAACCGGGTACAGGGCCACATGATGATGAAGGAAGCCATGGCTCCCCGGCCTTTGCGAGACCCGTATGTGCAGACCATGTTTCGTCAGGCAGACGGTACGGTGCCGGACAAGCTGCCGGGCCTTATGTTCCTCGATGTATGCAAAGAGGTTATCGGGGATATCCAGGATATCCAGGCGGACGAGAAGAACCCCAACGACTGTGCCAAGGACCCCCACGAAGTGACCCACACGGTGGACGGGGTGCGGTATTACTGCATTTCCCGTGTGCTGCCTGCACAGCCGGAGAAGGACGAGAAGAAGGTTGTCCTGTATGACGATGACGAGGACAGCATGGAGAGCTACGAGGAGTTCATGGTAGGAAGCGGGGCCCCCAGCCCCAGCTATCTTGCGTTGTGAGGAGGACACTATGGAAACCATTCTGTTTGGCATCGGAACTGCGCTTGCCCTTGTGTGTTTTGTCGTTCTGCTGGTGCTGGAGCACAAGAACGAAAAGCACCTGGATGAGTTGAGCACGCGCCTGGCCAGCATCTCCCTTAAAGTGCGAAGCCTTGAGAAGAAGGTAGAACACTTGGAACAGGTTTGGAAAGCGGAAGAGGGTGACCGAGAGACCCGGAAGAGACAGGAGGAACTGCTGTTTACCGGGATCAACAACATCCTCAATTACGACATGAACGCAGCCAGAAAGGCAGGCGGTGACGATGCCTAAGCGAGAGAAAAAGCCGGACACTTCCGGCCTGAATACCTACTCCCTGGGGAAGGAGAGCAAGCTGCCGGACTGCGGGACGGCGTGGAAGTTGTACGAGCGAGGACTGGACTTCAACTCCAGCATCAATCTGGAGGACACTGTCCGCGTCAACGAGAACTTCTTCATCGGGAAACAGTGGGAGGGCGTGATTTCCAACGGGCTTCCCACTCCCGTGTTCAACTTCCTAAAGCGGGTGTGCTGCTTCACGGTGGCGACCATCACCAGCGACAACATCAAGGTCAACGCTTCCCCGCTGTCCGCGACGCCGAACACCACGTCGCTTGTGGAGCCGGTTCGGATCATCAACGAGGAACTGGACGCGCTGACGGAACTGAACAACATCCCGTCGCTGATGCGTGAGTTTGCCAGAAATGCCGCTGTGGATGGAGACGGGTGCCTTTACACCTGGTGGGACCCGGACGCAGAGACCGGGCAGGACGCCAAGGGGTGTATCCGAACCGAGATTGTAGAGAATCTCCGGGTCCATTTCGGCAACCCCAACGACCGAGATGTGCAGAGCCAGCCGTGGATCATTCTGGAGCGGCGGGAAATTATCTCCGCAGCCCAGGCAGAGGCCAAGGAGAACGGCTTCGAGACCTGGCGGAACATCGGCGGGGACGGCGACAACACCAACCCGGACGCGGCGAAAGAGACCACGGACAAGGTGACCACCATCCTGCTCTTCTGGCGGGACACCAAGACCCGCCACATCTGGGCGTACAAGTGCGCCCGGGGGTCCTCCATCCGGGAGCCGTGGGATTTGGGGATCAAGCTATATCCCATTTCCTGGCTGAACTGGGACTACATCCAGGACTGTTTCCACGGGCAGGCCATGATTACCGGTCTGATTCCTAATCAGATTTTCGTGAATAAGCTCTGGGCCATGTCGCAGCTGTCCCTGATGACCACGGCATTTCCCAAGGTCGTGTACGACGCGACCAGGGTCGGAAAATGGGACAACCGGATTGGCGCTGCCATCGGGATCCAGGGCGGCGACGTGAACAACGTGGCCAAGATCATTGACCCGGCCAGCATCTCCCCGCAAATCTCCCAGTTCATTCAGTTGGCGGTGGAGGAGACGGAGCAGAGTTTGGGCGCAACGTCCGTTGCTTTGGGCGACACGCGGCCAGACAACACGTCGGCCATCATCGCCTTGCAGCGGGCTGCCTCCACCCCGTCGGAGATTACAAAGCAAAACCTGTATAAGTCCATTGAGGACCTATACAGGATCTACATCGAGTTTATGGGCGAGTATTACGGCAAACGGTATGTAGACATGACCACGCCGGAAGAGGTTCGGCAGGTCTACGACTTCATTGGACAGGAGACCCCGGCAGAAATTCCGATGCAGTTTGACTTTTCCCAGCTGAAAGACATGCCCATGCACATCAAACTGGACATCGGGGCCAGTTCGTACTACTCGGAAATCGCCTCCATCCAGACGCTGGACAACCTGTTGAAGATGGGGAAGATCGACACCATCCAGTACCTGGAGCGCATTCCCGACGGCTACATCCCAGGACGGAGAGAGCTCATCAACGAACTGAAAGAGCAGCAGAGAAACGCCATGGCTATGCAGGCGCAGATGCAGCAGGGCTCCCCCCAGAACCCCGGCGGGGCCCCGGTGGCGGGAGACACCACAAAGGACGAGATCCCGACAGGCGGCGGATACTCCGCCTTGCAGCGAAAGGTCAACGAGACCGGGACCACAGCAGGGATGGTTTGACCGAATGGGAGGTGCTACATGACGGAATGGGAAGTGGTTGGAGTCATTGTGGTCCTCGTTGGCCTCGTGATTTCCGTTGCCGGTCCAATGGTGAAGCTGAATTCCACCATCACGAAGCTGACGGTGCAGGTGGCGAACTTCACCCAGGGGCTGGAGGAGTTCAAGGACCGATACAAGGACCAACTCAAGGAATTTAAGGACGTACACGAAGACCTCTACGGAAAGGTGGATGACCACGAGCACCGCATTACGGTGCTGGAGGAAAGGAGAGAGGACCGATGAGCGAGAAATGGAAACTCTGGTGGAAGGCTGCCGGGGTGCGGGCCATCAAGACTATGGCTCAAACCGCTGTCGCCACCATCGGCGCAGCCGCTGTGTTGTCTGACGTTAACTGGGTCATGGCGGTGTCTGCCGCTGTGCTGGCTGGGGTGCTGTCTCTGCTGACCTCCGTTGCGGGGCTCCCCGAAGTCAAGCAGGAGGTGAGCACCGGTGAGTAACAGCAAACTCGTTGTATACACGAAATTGTCCCCTCACTGTACGAAGCCCAGACAGGGGAAAATCAAGGGCATCTCCATCCATACGATGGCTGGCCCTGGCAGTGTGGAGGGCTGTGGTCAGGTATTCCAGACCGCCGAGGCATCCAGCCATTACGGCATTGGCCCAGATGGGCGAATTGGCCAGTACGTTCTGGAGGAAAATCGGGCCTGGTGCTGCTCCCACAAGGTGGACCATGAGGTGGTAACCATTGAGGTCTCCAGCATCCAGAGTTATCAGGAGCCTTATGAATGCACCGACGCAGCCTTTGAGAGCCTGATTAACCTGTGCGTGGACATCTGCCAGCGCAACGGCATCCGGGAACTCATCTGGAAGGAGGGCAAACAGTATTGCCCCGCGTTTACCGGCGACTGGGCCGTGTGCAACATGGTCCCCCACCGATACACCACAGACAAGGGCAAGAGCTGCCCGGGAAACTATCTGTTTGGGAAATATGGCGAGATCGCAAAACTTGTCAATGCGCGACTGAAAGGAGAGGACGAGGACATGGACATCAATAAGCTGCTCCAGGAAATGACCGACGAGCAGGCCTATCAGATTTACCAGAAGGCCATCCAGCACATAGTGACCCTGCCGGAGCCGGAGTGGTCCCAGGAGGAGGGGGCCTGGAAGAAGGCCAAGGAAACCGGTGTCATGGACGGCACCAGCCCGGAACGCCCCCTGAAACGGGATGAGTTCGCGGCTGTTCTGGACCGGAAGGGGCTGCTGTGATGGACGTGACCATCCACAACCTGGACAACATCCCCGAGGAAATCGTCCGGGCAGCCATCGCCATGATGGAGCAGGAAGAGGGGCGGCGCGTGGTGGAACTCTCCATCCGCCGAACCGGCAATCCCGACGAATACGGGATCACCCCCGTTTTTGAAAAGGTGCCCTTCCAGCGCATCCGCCGAATCACCGGTTACCTGGTGGGAACTCTGGACCGGTTCAACAACGCCAAGCGGGCGGAAGTAGAGGACCGGGTGAAGCATACAGCCAACTGACCGCAAACCAGCGGGAACCAAAGAACAAACTTGGGCCACCCATGCCCAATAGGAGGAACTACACATGGACGAACTGACTGTGAACACCATCCCTGAAAGCACCGAAAGCGTGACCGAAGCGCCCGCCCATGACCCGGACGATTGGTCCGACATTGACTTTTCGGACTTGGAGGTTCTGGACGGAGACGAAGAGGAAGGCCAGGGAGGCGAGACACAGAATGACACTGCGGAACCGGAAGCAGACCAGCAGGAAGGGGAAGCAGAGGCCGAAGCGGCCAACGAGCCCACAGCCGAAGCGCAGGAGCAGACTGACGGATCGGAAGCGGCAGACCAGCCGGAACTGATCGAGCTGAAACACCTGGGCCAGACGGTGCGGGTAACCCCGGAGCAGCTGAACGCCTATGCCCAGATGGGCCTGGACTACCAGCGGATCCGGGAGGACCGGGACGCGGCGCGGAAAGAGGTGGAACGCCTCACCGCTATGGAGACCTTCCTCAAGGAACTCGCCGCGCCCCAGGGGATCTCCGTTGAGGACCTGATCGACGGGGCACGGGCCGAGGTGCTGGCCAAGAAGGAGCACCTGAACAAGGACGTTGCCCTCCAGAGAATCAAGCTGGACCGAGAGAGAAAGGCCTTTGAGGCCCAGAAGGACCAGCAGCAGAAAGCAGCCCAGGAAAAAAGCCAGGAGGAAGCGAAACGGCAGGAGCAATTTCTGCGGTTTGCTCGAACCTATCCGAAGGTGAAACCAAACGACATCCCCAAGGACGTGTGGGACGCCTTCAAGGATGGCGAGGACCTGGTGAACGCCTATGCCAGATTCGAGAACCGGGAACTCAAGGAGAAAGTTTCCAAGCTTGAGAGCCAGCTGGAGACAGCGAAGAAGAACAGCGAGAACAAACGACGGTCCGCAGGAAGCCAGAGAAGCGCGGGCAGCGCCAGTGAAATGGACGAGTTTGACCGCGCCTGGTACGACGGGACCTGATTGCCCCCTGACATGATTTTGGGGGCAGGAAGGAGAAAATGACTATGGCTACTATCAATCTTGCCACCAAATATGAGAAGAAACTGGACGAGCGCTTTAAGCAGTCCTCTCTGACCGATGCCTATGCAGGCAAAAGCTATTCCTTTGAGGGCGTGAACGCCATCAAGATCTGGACCATTGACCAGGTGCCTATCACCGACTACAACCGGAACGCCTCCGCCAGCCGGTTCGGCACCATCAATGAGCTGGGCGACACCGTGCAGACCCTGGTGATGACCCAGGACAAGGCATACACCTTCGCTATCGACGCGGGGAATGCCGGTGAGCAGTTCAACATCAAACACTGCAACGCCGTTTTGAAGCAGGTGTGGGACGAGCAGGTGGTCCCCGAAGTGGATAGATATCGGTTCTCCACCTGGTCCAACGGCGCGGGCATTGTGACCGCCGGGGCTGCCCTGACCAAGGACACGGTGATTGAGGCCCTGCTCACCGGCCACGCGGCCATGAGCAACAAGCGGGTGCCCAAGGGCAAGGCCCGGGTGACCTTCATCTCCGAGACCCTGGCCATCCAGACCAAGCTGGCCACCAACCTCCAGAACAACGAGAAGTACACCACCGGGGCCATCCTGAACGGCCAGATTGGCGTGATCAACGGCTCCCCCATTGTGGCGGTGCCTGACGATCTGCTGCCTGCCGGCGTTTCCTTCCTCATCAAGTACAAGGGCTCTACGGTGGATCCCATGAAGCGGAAGGTGCTGCGGGTGCAGACCCATCCCCTGGGCTTCGACGCCGATATCGGCGAGGGCCGGTACATCCACGACAGTTTTGTGCTGGGCCAGAAGATCAACGGTCTGTATGTGTACGGGGCCACTGCCAGTGTGACCACCACGCCCACCATTGAGATCGCCTCCGGCGGCCAGGTCACCCTGACTTCCTCCGGGGCGACCAAGATCTATTACACCCTGGACGGCACCAACCCCAAGAATTCTGACACCGTTCAGACCTACGATTCCGGCAGCAAGCCCAACGCCCCTGCCGGGACCGTGGTGAAGGCATACGCGGAGACCACCAGCAAGTTGAATTCCGGCGTTGCCGAGACCGTCAGCGCAGGCTGACAGACACCCATAACGGGGTGGGAGGGACCACCTCCCGCCCCGTTTCCATAAAGGAGGGAACCGACTATGCCCGCACCTACCACCACTGCCCAGCGAGTGTTTGACATCACCATGGGCCTGATCGACGAGGTCAATGAGAACTCCGGAGAGACGGACACTGCCGACACCAGAGAATACAAGGTGCGGACGCTGCTGATCCTGAACGCGCTGCGGGGTGAACTGTACCCCTACAGTGACACCTACAACGTGGAAACAGCGGGCGAACGCCCCATTGTTTCGGTGATTCAGGACTTTGACACCCCCATCGACCTGGACGATTACATTTGCCAGAGTGTGATGCCCTATGGCCTGGCGGCACACCTACTGCTGGACGAAAATCCCGCCTCGGCCAGCTTTTTTCAGCAGAGGTATGAAGAGCTTCGGAACAACCTTTCCAAGGGCCTGCCGAAAACGGCGGAGGCCATCACCGACTGTTACGGCGTCGGCTTCGAGTACAACGAATTTTCCAGGTGGTGATGCAACATGGCGGAAATCAAGGCAAGCAGCGATGAGAAAGTGTTTCGGATTCAGGAGTTCTTTGGCCTGAATGAAAACGCCGACGGAGACACGAAGCTGAAACTGGGCGAGGCTTCTGTCATGCGGAATTTCAAGGTCACCAGAGACAGGAGCCTGCAAAAGAGACCCGGCATGGAGATGGTCGGGAGCATGACCCCGGATCACATCATCACGTTAGATAATTTGACGGAGCCGATCATTACGGACAACGACGGAACTGCCGAGGCGGTTGTGTATCCGTATGTCAATTTAAACGGAAGCACCATTGTTGGCTTGGGGACTCCAGTAACGATAGACAGCAATGACGCAGCAAATGGAGATTATGACAACTGGTTCTATCAGGCGGAAGACGGAACCTGGTATAAGCTATACGATGCGACCTATCCTTCGGACGGAATCTATCCCATCTACTGGAACATGACGAAGCTGGAGACAGAATCCATTTCCTTTTCGGACACAAAAGTAAAGGATTTATGGATCGGGAACACAGACGGGATAAAAAAAGTATACGGATGGATTGATGACACCCTAATTCTTGTGTGGCAAGAAGATGTTGGTTTTTTATTCCGCGCAATGGACCGCCTGAATCGTTCCGATTCGCAAAAAGAAGAGTTTCCAAACGTATCTCTGTTCGGATTTGAAAACAAGTTTTGGGTAGTCAACGGGATGAATTTGTGGCAATGGATTGAAAGCGATATGGAATTGTCCGGATTGTCCTATGTGTTTGGTGGGATTTTAGAGCATCCTGAAAACACCTATGCGCCAGTGATTGCTGTTTCCATTCCATCCTATTCTTCCGGAGAGGCAAGCCCAGGCACAGGGACTACATTGCAACGACCCAACTTACTGAATCGCGTCGTGCGCGTTTGGCTCTCTCCAAGCGGCGGAAATCGCTTTGACCTCCCAGGCGAGAACCTGCCCACTACCCTTGCGGGGTATGATGTAAAAAACCTTGTAACGGGGGAATATATTGGAAATTTCAACGTCACAAGGAATGACAGCACAGGCGTTACGACGATTATTCTAAACGGAGACATCGTCGAAGGCGAAAATGTATACGAGGTTATTTATTCTGCGTTTGGAACACAGGCAACGGGTTTCGGATCTGGCTCTCCGTTTCGCGGGATGTCTCAAATCGAGTTCTACAACGGAACGACAGACGCCAGGGTCTTCTACTACGGGAATGGGACCAACAAGGTATACTACTCCGATTTCGACGAAAACGGCGTTCCAAGGGCAGACTATGTCCCCGACCTGAACGTTATCTCCGTAGGGACAAGCAGCACACCGGTAACGGGGCTTATTCGCCACTACTCCCGGTTGATCGCCTTTAAGGAAGACGAAACCTATTCCATCCAGTACGGAACCATTACCCTGCCGGACAACACCACCACGGCGGCCTTTTACTGCACACCAGTCAATAAGCGGATCGGAAACTCTGCCCTTGGGCAGGTCCGCCTTGTGCTGAACGCGCCATTCTCCCTTCATGGCAACGACGTGTACGAGTGGAGAAATACGGCAGCCTACTCCAGTAACTTGACCATTGACGAACGGCAAGCGAAAAGAATCTCCGACCGGGTGTATTCGACGCTTTCCACCTTTGACCTGTCGAAGTGTTATTGCTACGACGATAACGACCATCAGGAGTATTACATCTGTTATGACAAGAAAGCGTTGGTGTACAACTACGCGGCGGATGTCTGGTACTACTATACCAACTTTGACGTAACTTGCATGGTGAACATTGACGGGGAGTTGTATGCTGGGGATTCCCTTGGAAGGTTCAACCACATTTCCAGAGAATATCGAACAGACAACGGGACAGAAATCACCGGATACTGGGCCTCCGGTTCGGAACCCTTTGACCGGGAGTTTATGCGGAAGTACTCCGCCATGCTTTGGGTGGTGCTGCGACCGGAACTTCGGTCCCAGGTGACAGTGACAGTGGAGACAGACAGAAAGAGTGACCACGCCCAAAAGGTGGCTGCTTCGTCCCTGATGACTTTTGGGAGCGCAGATTTTCGCCGGTGGTCCTTTAACACCAACCGAAAGCCGCACACCACGAGATTGAAAATCAAGGCAAAAAAATTCACCTATTACAAGTTGATCCTGGAATACTCCGGGACGAACACCACGGCGACGGTGGTTGCCGCAGATATGCGGATCCGGTACACCGGATACGCCAAGTGAGGAGGGCGAGAGAATGAGCCTGAACCCTTTGAATGAGGATCTAAATATCATTTCCAGTTTGGTGATCCCAGAGTTGGACGAGGACCTCGATGTCATACAGAAACTGGATGACGAACCCAACGACGTTGGCGGTCTGACGGCGTCGGAACTCAAGGCGGAGTTTGACAAGGCCGGAAATATCATCAAGGACTATATCAACAATGAATTACGCCCCAAACTCTCCGGCACCATTGCGGAAGAAGAAGAGCGGGAAAATGCTGAGGCGGAGCGTGTACAGGCTGAACAGGGCCGGGTGACCGCTGAGAAAGGCAGAGTTACCGCAGAGCAGGGCCGGGTGACCGCCGAACAGGGGCGGGCCAGCGCGGAGACTCTGCGAGGTCAGGCAGAGACCGACCGGGCGGACGCGGAGGACGAAAGAGTCTCTGCGGAGGAAGGCCGGGTCTCCGCAGAGCAGGCCCGGGTGCTGGCGGAACAGGGCCGAGTTTCTGCTGAACAGGAACGGGTTCAAGCGGAGAAGGAGAGAGAGGACGCCGAGCAGGCACGGGAGGATGCCACCACCGGCATTGTGGCCCAGGCCACCGTCCAGGCGAAAGCGGCGGCCCAGTCGGCGAAGGATGCAGCGGCGGCGCGGGACGCCATTGTGGACCTGGAGGTGGCCAGCACGGAACTGCCCGCAGGGTCCACCCCCACGGTGACGAAATCCACCACCAGCACTGGGAACGTACTTCTTACCTTCGGCCAGGTCCCTGGCCCCCAGGGTGTGCAGGGACAGACTGGGCCTCAAGGGCCTGCCGGGCCCCAGGGAGACCCCGGTCCGCAGGGGCCCCAAGGCATCAAGGGCGACCCTGGAGACACTGGGCCTCAAGGTCTGCAAGGTCCCCCTGGCGAGAAGGGAGACACCGGCGCACAGGGCCCGAAGGGTGACCAAGGGGACCCCGGCCCCCAGGGCCCTAAAGGGGACAAGGGGGAAAAAGGAGACCCCGGCGACACCGGGCCGACCGGATCGGAAGGCCCCCAAGGGCCGAAGGGTGATCCCGGGGACACCGGACCGGAGGGTCCTATGGGGCCTCAAGGACCCAAGGGAGATACGGGAACCGGGCTGGATATTAAGGGAACCTATGAGAGCCTGGAAGCCCTGCAGGCCGGTGTGCAGAGCCCGGCGCAGGGAGACATGTACAATGTTGGCGCGGCGGCTCCCTACACCATCTACATGTGGGACACCACAGACACCCCGGGCTGGAAGAGCCAGGGGCAGCTGCAAGGCGCAAAGGGCGACCCCGGCCCGCAAGGGCCCAAAGGCGACACCGGCGACACGGGTCCGGAAGGCCCGCAAGGGGACCCCGGTCCAAAGGGTGACACCGGGGACCAGGGCCCGCAAGGGGACACGGGGCCCCAGGGCCCCAAAGGCGATCCCGGGGCGGCTGCCGGATTTGGCAATGTCTCCGCCACGGCGGATGATGCAACAGGGACGCCTTATGTTGATGTGGAGACATCCGGACCAGACTCGGCACTGAACATCTCCTTCGTCTTCCACAACTTGAAAGGTCCCACAGGACAAACGGGAGAGCAAGGCCCTGCCGGGGAAACTGGCCCCAAGGGAGATACCGGAGACCAGGGGCCGAAGGGGGATACTGGACCGGCGGGAGCAGACGGAGGATATTACTCCCCTGCCGTGGACAGTTCCGGGAACCTGAACTGGACTCCCAGCAAGAGCGGGATGCCTTCTGTGGACGGCGCTAATATTCGCGGACCCGCAGGCCCTTCCGGTGCAGACGGGGAGCAAGGCCCCGAGGGCCAGCAAGGTCCAGCGGGAGCCAACGCCACCATCAACGGGGTAAATGCCCTGACGCTGGAGGTCACTGGTGGACTGGCGGGAAGCCAGAGCGGAAACACCTACACCATCAGCGGGGCGAACCTGGCGAAGAAACCCCTACTTCGGAAGGCCACCCTGTCCGCGTCGGGCTGGTCGAACAACAGCCAGACGGTGACGGTGAACGGGGTGCTTTCGGACACCAACGCTCAAGTGGTTACTGTATCCCCGGCCAACAAAACGAGCGCGGATGCCTGGGGCGAGGGCGGCGTTTGGTGTGCCTCCCAGGGGACAAACAGCCTGACCTTTACCTGCGAGAGCGTCCCCAGCTCCAACATCAGCCTGAACATCGTATTACAGGGGGCGTGACAGATGATTTTGCATGACCAATCCCTGCTTCCGACTGCCCCGTCCGTTCCTGTTGGAACGACTTGGACCATCACAGAGGACACGACTTGGGAAGTTCCTGCTACGGGCAGCTATCAGATTGAGATGCACGGAGGTGGCGGCGGTGGGGCACAGAGTGCGTCCACCCTCGCATCTGGAGGAGGCTCCGGTGAGATTTATGAGCAGTCGCTAATCAAAGGGAGTATGATTGCAGTTACAATTGGCGTGGGCGGCGAAGCGGGCCCGGAGTCGGACTACGGGAACAACAGCGGAGAAGATGGCGGAACTACCACATTTGGCACACTTTCTTTGCCCGGAGGCGGATGTGGTCGTATAGTTGAAGAAGAGTATTACCCTGTTCCCTATGCCGGAAACGCGTCCGGCAGTTTAGGAGAGGCCGGATCAGCGGCAACAGATGTATACCCAGATGGTCCTTCCTCAATAGCAGGCGGAGCCGGGAATAGGACCAATCCGGCTCAAAATTACGGAAATGGCGGCGGCGCATACTATAGATTCTCTGCGAACAAAGGAGCGTATCCAGGAACGCCAGGCGCAGTTATCGTCACTTATCTCGGATAACACAAAGGAGGGCACTATGTACAAT